>Ga0209501_10004272_pt1 | contig 13800 bp, 9 predicted proteins | sample ArcticOcean_MG_C_4_FD_187434 | JGI IMG/M metagenome (GOLD analysis project Ga0209501, IMG submission 187434) | Marine microbial communities from western Arctic Ocean - ArcticOcean_MG_CB4_134 (SPAdes) (version 2) | ecosystem: Environmental > Aquatic > Marine > Oceanic | place: Arctic Ocean...
TCCCCAACAATGACGTTAGGGGAATTGACAGACAAGGCCAATTCTTTTAATAAAGATCTAAGGGTTTTATTTAAACTTGACAATGTTCCGTCAAAAGAAATAGATATATCCGTCGCCCCGGAGGGGAGTTCAAGCCACGACTACATATATTCCACCGCCAATCCCTCGCAGACATATTTTTATACGGGGAACACCTCTGCTACAAAGATTAAAAACCTTCATGAGAAGGCAATTGTAGCCGCAAACCAAAGTGGCGGGGCAAAGGGTGTACTGGCAGTTTTAGGTAAAAGTATAGAGCATCATGTACCGGACTATTTTTTAGATATCAAGATGCCTCAAAACCCAAATGCGGATGAGCTTTACGCATTCTATACAAAAGCTAAGGAATCCATAGATATAAATTTTAGTGTAGAGAATCATATGGGGGACATAACGGCCTCCACCTCGGCCAACGCCAATGAGGAAGCAATCACCTCGTTCCTAAATATAATTACAAGTAATGCCTACGGGAACGATATGTTCAGGACTGTGTTCAGTGCATCCCTACGAGAGTCTATTCCTAAAAATTATAGAATTAAAAAGTTTACGCACGGGCCCCAGCACCCCGTAGGGAACGCCCAGTACCGGGAAGTGTTCGATGATGCATCCTATGCAACTAATAGTTTGAGGCCCAGAGCGCCTAATTGGACGCTGGCACAGTCTAGTCACGGACTGAAGAAAATTACTAGGTTCCTATTTCTTATGAATAAAAATAACACGCCACCTAAGGCTCGCGGCCCCGAGAATCTGTACACCAGCATTCCCGTTGATGACGAGATGCGCTATGTCGCGCAGCGGATCAACCAGATCCAGAATACGAGGTCAACTCCCCCGAATACGATGTCAACTCCTATGTCTGATCGGCATTCAAATTCTACTGCTATTATGTCTCCCATACAGCTTCATGCCGTGGTGGGATATGGCCAAGAATCCCCTGGGAAATTGGCACTAGGGGTGCCTATGAAAGTGGTGCAATCAGTAGGACTAGATACACAAAATATAGATACACTTACGGGTAATTTAGTCAAGTTCCATGTAACACCAATCAAGGCCGTGGATTTTAATACGGACGGTAGCATAAATAAATCCGCCAGCGCGGCCTTCCGATCCAATGATAGTACAAGCATATTAAAATCCCTGACTCTTGTGACTGTCGCGGGGGCGGGTGCTGTGAAACTTGGGGTTGGTGAGGCGGAAGCAGAGGAGGCCCCTGAAGACTATGGGGAACATTTGATGCTTCAGACCATGCAAGATGACATGCAAGCCGACGATACCACCGGCCCCTATTCCGATGATCCCTACGAAAAGGCGCAGGACGACGTACCAATAGTAATAAAAGAAGAAGAAGAAGAAGAATTTGAGTTTGTTGATGACGACAAATGGCCGCTTAAGAATCTGGCCGATCTGTTCCCCTCTGAGAACCCAACCCCTTATTTAACCGGAGAAGCCCCTGATGTTTATGCAAAAGATGATCCCGCCGTCGCCGCCTCCTGGACTTGATGAAGAACCCCCGTTTGGATCTCTTCCAGAAGAAGTTGCCGATGATATCCCGGTGATGCTTTCTGAGGGAGAGTACGTCGTACCTGCCGACGTGGTTCGCTATTGGGGTCTCAAACATCTAGAAGAGATGCATACCCAGGCTAAGTGTGGTCTTATGTGTATGCAGATGGACGATCGTCTTCACACTGTTGATGATGATGATGCTGAAGACGACGATGACGATGATGATAATAGTGGGGCTGATTACGCTGGTTACGATGATGATGATAATGATGATGATGAGGTAGTTGAACGTATTGAGGTGTCAGCGTATGACGTAGGGTATGGCGACATAGACGACGAGATGGAGGAACTGGGCCTAGAGGACGAGGTGGACTTTGACGGTAAGGATGGCGATGGGGACACGCCCCCGTTGTACATGCGCCATGGGGGTGATGTAGGTGGCCATCGCGGTGGTGACGTGTCCGACTACATGAACAAAAGTAATGCCTTCGGCTTTGAGCCTACCTCCTCCGTGTCCCCGGACGTAGGTCCCCCGAGCAGAGATGTCAGCGACGTTGCACAGGGTCTTGTAGACACTGCCAGGGATGCGGCGACTAGGGATGCTACAGGGCTCCAGGACCGGATGTCTTTTGACGAAGCAACTAGAGGCGATTTTTCAGGCCTACCCGGGACCATCGCCAGCACTGCAGCGGGTGCCCTCTCCCCGCCGGGGATGTTTGGGGTGCTTGGCTCCATGTTTGGGCTAGGCCCATCTATACAATCCAAAGACATTGGGATCGAAATTAAGGGGCAGTCTTACACCATGAATTTAGGTGTGGGCCTCCCTGGAGTTTTCGGCCAAATGGCTGCGAAAGGATTAGCAGAGATAGCGGCTAAGGTGGCACGAAACGACCCTACGGTTTCTAAAAATGACATAGGCTTGGTTGACGGTCAGGTGGTGGGAATACAAAGAGGCATGGTCATGGGAGTGCCCACTGCCTCACTTCTCGGCACTGTCCCCACGAATATGACGGTGCAGGACTTTACTGATATGCAAGCACTGAGTTTGGGGAAGGTCCCGCGCACTGCCCCAGTAAATGAGTATGGCATACCCGACTTTGGCAAGGCTACGGATATGATTGGGACCAGCACTGACCCGGCTGATGGGACGACTACAGGATATGACCCCGCTACAGGATATGCTCATGGGCCTACTGGTGTATCTGCAACGAATACGATGACTGCCGCTACCCACGCGACCAATGCACAGCTCCGTGCACTGAATGTACACCGCTCGGCCTGGAATAAGATTGACATCCCCGCAGTCGCGGCCTTGAGGGAGAAGATGCGGGAAAAGGAGGCAAAAGACGAGGTAGCCAAAGCCGCCGTCGCCACCCAAGATGCGAAAGACTCAGACGATGTGAATGATCCCTACGGGTTTGGCTTGGAAACTTCTCAAACCGTTCCTCTGTCTCCGCAGGAACTGGATATAGATGCAATGCCAACCGAACCGGGGTCTGTTGATCCAGATCTCGGCAAGATAGGATTTAGCGTAATGGATATTGTAGGAGCACAAGAGATTGACGCCCCCGGCTGGGAATCAGTTGGACTGCCACAATTCAGTACGGATGTCGAGACTGTGGACCGGAGTAATTATGGTCGTGGGCTGGGTGTCACGAAAGACCAAATGGCGGCTGTAGAACAGGACAGGGCCGATGCTGAAGCTGCTGAAAACGCCGAGGCGACGGAGGCGGCTGGATTAGGCCAAGACTCAGAGGCCCAAGGTGCAGATGCAGCAGCCGCCGAAGCCGAGGCCGAAGCCGAAGCCATGGGCCTCACCAGAGGCGGACTTATGGGAAAGGCACATAAGGGAGGACGGAAGCGTAGTAGAGGATACTGATAATAATAATAATAGTAGTAGACCAGACGGGCTACCCTATACCCCCTTCATGACGAAGGGCTACTAGAGGCCCCCAATAAGGAGACAACGTATGTCTGTAGAAAACGAAGTTGACGTAGACGAAAATAATGTCACCGGCCATGTAGTACAAGCCAAGCGCCGTTACCGCCGTGCAAAGGATGAAGAGAAAGACCTCAGAGAACTGATTGATGCGCGAGCGTCCAAAGACAATACGCTGTCTGAATACGACGAAGGAGATGACAACGACGGGGACATGGACGCCGAAGAGTCCACCTTTAAGAAACGCTACGGGGATCTTCGTAGGCACATGCAAAACGTGCAGTCGGAGCATCGCAAGGAGATGCAGACGCTCGAAAAGAAAATGACGCGAATGGAAGGGGGCAATAAGTTTTCCCTACCAAAATCCGAGGCGGAAATTGCAGACTGGAGCAATAAGTATCCTGACGTTGCAAAGATGATGGAGTCCATCGCCCTAAAGAAATCGGGCGAAGTCTCGGCGAGCATGAAGAAGGAGATGGAGGGTCTCCAAGAAATGAAGAGGGAAGTCACCCGAGGGAAGGCTGAATCTGAGCTTCTTCAACTGCACCCAGATTACGATGCCATCAGGAAAGATCCTGTGTTCCATGAGTGGGCAGGTATTCAACCTAAGTGGGTACAGGACTCCCTCTATGAAAATGAAGACAACGCCCTGGCATGTGCTAAAGCCATCACTTTATATAAAGCGGAGACTCGTCAGCTCTCTTACAAATCCTCAGACAATTCAGCAGACGCCGCTCATAAAGTTAAAACAAAGAGTGGGACCCGAGTAAATACCGACGCCAGCGCAAAAGGTCGGTTTAAAGAGTCTCAGGTACAGGCCATGTCAGCATCTGAATATGATAGGAATGAGGACGCTATATCTAAATCTATTCAGAGTGGCTCCTTCATTTATGATCTTTCTGGAGCAGCACGGTAGAAAAGTGTTGACAAATGAAAAAGTATTAGTATAACTATATGTATAATTCAACAATGTGACTTGTCCCTGTATGTTTGCAGCCACACTCATTACATTGAAACATCCGTAGGTTAGACCACCATTCATTATGTGACCCCCAGCAGACCTGTACAGTCTCGCGGGATACTCACGCAAGGATGCCCTGAGCTTACATATATAAAAGCTATCAAAAGGAGATAACCAATGGCTTTTTCAACTGCCGGTGGTTACGGAAATCTTCCCAACGGTAACTTTTCGCCTGTAATTTACAGTAAAAAAGTTCAGTCGGCTTTCCGTAAAACCAGTATCGTAGAAGATATCACCAACAGTGATTACTTTGGTGAGATCGCTAATTTTGGTGATACCGTGCGTATCATTAAAGAACCTGAGATCACCGTTAAAGAGTATTCTCGTGGCACGACTGTTACGCCACAGGATCTCGATGATGAGGATTTCACCCTCGTTGTTGACAAGGCGAACTACTTTGCCTTTAAAGTTGACGACATCGAAGAGGCTCACTCCCATGTGAACTTTGAATCAATGGCTACTGATCGTGCGGGCTATCGCCTCAAGGACCAGTTTGACCAGGACGTTCTAGGTTACCTTTCGGGTTTCAAACAGACTACTCTTCATGGCGACAACGACACCGTTCGTGTTGCTGGTGACAAGGCAGGTACCGATCCGGTTTCTGCTGCTGCTAACGGCCTCCTAGCTTCTATGCTAGTTGCTCGTAACAGCTTTGTTTCCGCCGGTGCTTCTACTGACTCAATTGCCACGCATCCCGATGGTTCGACTGGTGAGGCTACTCCTCTTGGAGTTCTTAACCGGATGGCCCGTCTTCTTGATCAGCAGAATGTTGATCGCGATGGTCGTTGGTTGGTTGTTGATCCGGTCTTTCTGGAGCAACTAAACGACGAAAACTCGAAGCTCCTCAGTAACGACTACACCAGTGGCGATAAGGACATTCTTCGTAATGGCCGCGTCATGGATGGTCTTATCCGGGGCTTCCGCATCTACCTGTCCAACAATCTGCCCGTCGTCGGTACTGGCGCTGGCACTGTGGACACCAATGGTTCCGCGACTAACTACGGGGCCATTGTTGCCGGGCACGACTCGGCGGTTGCTACTGCTTCTCAAATTGAGAAGGTTGAAACTTATCGCGACAATGACAGCTTTGCTGACATCGTTCGTGGTATGCATCTGTATGGTCGCAAGGTTCTTCGTCCTGAAGCCCTGGTCCGCGCCCATTACAACATTGCGGCTTAAGGGAGGGCATAGATCATGTCTACTGTTACCACTCTCGCTTCGACCGTCCGCAATCCCGGCGCTCGTGGACGTAGTCCGTACTACGTTCAGAATGAAATCGACTTTGCTGCCGCTGTTACCGCTAAAGGTACTGCACTAGCTGCTGCCGATATCATTGAAGCACTTACGATCCCTGCCAACACGATGATTATGTCTGCTGGCATGGAATGTACCGTTATTCATACCGGTACTTCCACTGATTGCGCTCTTGACTTGGGCGTGACTGGTGGTGATCCAGACGCATTTGTCGATGCTTTTGACTTCGACGCTGCGGCGGCTGGTGCCTACGCGGTTCCTGCTGCACCTGGGTGTGCGATTGTACCGGCTGCGGCTGATACGCTCGACATTCTTATCCAGGCACAGACCGGTACTACCCTAACGGGTAAGATCCGCGTTTTTGCATGGCTGTCGAATGTTGACGACATTGGTGTTCTTGAAGCCAATGAAGTTACTCGCGACATCCTTGCTTAATAGTTATTGGGGTGGGGTGTAAAAACCTCACCCCTTTACTCTGGGAAGATTAATGGCAACCACTTTTATTACATTGGTTAACGATGCTCTGCGACGTTTGAATGAAGTCGAGGTAATAGCCGACGATTTTTCAAGCGTCCTTGGCTTTAGGGCACAGATAAAAGACGCGGTGAATGCTTCCTTGCATGAAATTTCTCAAAAAGAATATGGCTTTCCTTTTAATTACGGCACGGGTTCGTTGACCTTAGTGGCGGGGACTGAATCATATTCGTTGGCTTCCACTTTTAAAACTGCTGATTGGGATTCCTTTAGGATTAACTACGATGCTAGTGAGAACCATGCCGCACGTAAATTAAAGCAAATAAACTACGACACATATCTTATGCGATTCTTTGAGAGAGACAGTGCGTCGGCAGTAGGCGACCGCGAACAACCGTCCTACGTGTATAGAACCCCGGATAATAAGGCGGGATTTACTCCCGTCACGGATGATACGTACAGTGTCAGCTACGACTACTTTGCCTATCACACAGATCTGACCGCCTCTACCGACGCTATGACCGTCCCCGATGCGTATAAGCACGTAGTAGTGGATGGTGCTCTGTATCACGGCTATATGTTCAGGGACAACGTCCAACAGGCGTCCATAACTAAGGCCAAATTTGACGAGGGCATAGATCGTATGCGTACCCTCTTAATAAACAGATTTACGGATGTTCGTGACACTCGGGTAGGTAGACTCATAAATGTGCCACACGGTAACGCCTAATGCCTGACCAATATAGGGATGTCACGGTCCTATGTAAGGGTGGACTATTCAGGAACGAGGACGCCCTATCACTGGCGTCTACAAATCCTGGCGCGGCCATTCGTATGCTTAACTTCGAAGTGTCGCAGTTCGGTGGCTACCGTAGGATTAGCGGATTTGCCCCCTACGATGCTTCTAACACCACGGTACCCGGCCTAGGTACGGTACTCGGCGTCTGGATACACGGGGACACTGTCTATGCTGCAAGACGGAATATAGGAGATGCTACAGGCACTCTAGGCTCAGACCCTATAACAGTAACCAACGAGTCTACTACACTAACAATAGCTCACACTTCTCATGGTTTATCTGTAGGATCTTTTGTTACATTTTCTGGAGCAGCAGCCGTTGGCGGGTTAACAATTAACGGCGTTGAGATGGTTGTTGTTACAGTCACCTCTAATTCGTATACCGTTGTCTTTACATCAGCCGGAACTTCCTCTGCCTCTGGTGGCGGGGCGTCGGTAACTTACTCCTACAGCTACAACTATTTTATATATAAACATGTAGCAGGAGTAGGGTGGGGAAGTAATGTGGGACCCACGGGGCGAGTGGCGCTTGGGGTAAAGAAATTAAGAGTATCTAATCATAACTTTACGGGGTCTGAAGTTACGGTCCTAGTGGATGGGATAAACCGCCCCGCTCGTCACAGCGGTACTACTTTTTCTGAGATATTCGACAAGCAGGGTACCGCTGCTGCAGATACTGAAACACAGCTATCTAATGCCTTTGATTCTGTAAATGGCGATGCTACTGTAACAGTAGATCACGTTGCGCATACTCTAGCCGTAGGCGATGTCGTTAGATATAGTGGAGTAAATGTTAATGTAGGTGGTGTCAGTATAAACGACACTAACTTTACCGTTGCTACTGTTGCCAGCGTTGATCTCTATACTTTTGAATTGGACAGTGCTTCTGGTGTCACTGGACAAACGAATGTTGGTGGGACGGCAATTAGCTTTTTCTACACCAGGGCCAATACGTCTACTGTTAAAGATATTGTAGCCGCAAAGTTTACTACTGACTTCAGTGACCATCAGTTCTTTGCAGGTATGTCGGGCACCCTTAACCATCTGGTGTTTAGTAAGCCCAGCAACGACCTAGATTACACGGGAGCTACTGCCGGGGTCATAAATGTTGGCTTCACTATCACCGGCCTAGCTAAGTTCCGTGAGTCCCTATACGTATTTGGTTCCGATAAGATAAAAAGATTAACAGGTAACGCTGCTACTGACTTTGCACTGGCGGAAGTAACTAGCAATATCGGATGCATAGCCTCGGACAGCATACTCGAAATTGGTGGTGACATCCTCTTCCTAGCATCCGATGGCATCCGACCTATTCAGGGTACCGCAAGGATTGGCGACATTGAGTTAGAGACCGTGTCTAAGCCTATTCAGCAGATTCTACAGGCACTTCCATCTCTATATGATCTCGATAATATGTCTTCAGTGGTTATTAGAAATAAAACTCAGTTTAGGTATTTCTTTCCTTCTACTTCGATAGCCAGTAGCGAAGGCATTATAGGTGGTCTTAGATTTGCAGATAGAAGAGCAGGTTGGGAATTTGGGGAGCTTCTAGGCATAAGAGCATATGTTGCGGCAAGCGGTCTGATAGATAAGCAGGAAGTGGTGGTACACGGGGACTCTGATGGGAAGGTACATAGGCAGGAGAGTGGAGATGACTTCAATGGCGCAGAAGTTGTATCTGTATACGCCACTCCTTTTCTGTATTTCGATAGCACTGAACGTAGAAAGGTGTTTCAAAAACTTTCTATCTTTACTCGCACGGAAGGTGTGTCAACTGTGAACTTGGGCATTAGGTACGATTGGGATGATCCAAACGTTTCTAATCCACTCACATACCCTATAGGTACAGCGGATGTGATGCTTAGATATGCGACTACTGGCGGGGAATACGACTCAACCTTCACCTTTGGTTCAATAAGCCCAGTTCTAGAAACACATATACAAGGATCGGCTAGGGCCATTTCGTTAGTTTTTACATCAATAGGAACCCAATCACCTTATAGCATCAGCGGGTTTTCTTTAACATATCAGGATGCGGGATACCGATAATGGCAGGATATACTAGACAGTCTTCAGCTCAAATTCTCCGTGGTGAAATTGTTAGTGCAGCACCTTTGAATGCTGAGTTCAACCAGAACTTCGCTGCGTTTAATAATGCCACCGGGCATAAGCATGATGGTACGGCTGCTGAAGGCCCACCTATCGATCGTATAGCTGATGCAGACCAATTAAATAAAGTTCTTGTTGACACATCTAATAACCAATTAGAATTCTACGTTCAGGTATTATCGGGTTCCGTTGAACAGATTAAAATCCAAGACGGTGCCATCGTACCGGTAACTGATTCTGATATTGATTTGGGGACTAGCACCCTAGAGTTTAAGGACTTGTATATCGATGGAACAGCTAACATCGACGCACTGGTGGCGGATACTGCTGATATTAACGCCGGCACAATTGACAATACGGCTATTGGAGGAGCTACTCCTTCAAGCGGTGCTTTCACTACAATCTCAGTTACTGGAGTTGTTTCCCTATCTGACGGGTCTGCTGGCGCACCTGCTCTAACAAACACAGGCGATGCTAACAATGGTCTGTACTTCAATGCTGCTGACGAGCTAACCTATACTTCTGCCGGTGTTGCCCAGGTTACCTTTAAGGATGGTGCTATCGTACCGGTAACTGATTCTGATATCGACTTGGGAACGTCTTCTCTAGAGTTTAAGGATGCGTACTTCGATGGTACGGTAACTACGGATGCTCTAGTTGCTGATACAGCTTCTTTCACTACCCTTTCTGCTACCGGAGTAGTCTCAGTATCCGATGGATCTGCTGGTGCCCCCGCTATTACTAACACCGGTGATGCCAATAACGGTTTGTATTTCAACGCAGCAGATGAACTGACCTACACGTCGGCTGGCGTGGCACAGATAACTCTTAAAGACGGTGCTATTGTACCGGTATCTGATAACGACATTGACTTAGGTACTGCCTCTCTCGAATTTAAGAACCTTTATATTGACGGTACTGCCTACATGGATAGCGTAGATATCGCCGGTGGTTCCATCACAGGTATTACTACTCTTGCTGATCTAGGCAACGCTGTTCCCCTAACTTTTAGTACCACTACGACGGATTCAGACCCCGGTAGCGGTACTGTACGATTAGACAATGCTACTCAGAATGCTGCTACTACCTTTTACGTTGACGATGCAGATAGTAATGCTGCTGCTATAGCAACCTTTGTACAATCCCTTAGTGCTGGTAATAATCCTTCTGCTACTTTAGGTTTTGTAACTCTTCGTAAGCAATTTGCTCCTGAAGTATTTGCTACGTATAAAGTGACAGCGGTTGTAAATGCTACCGGCTACACAAAACTAACTGTAGTTAACCTAGCTGCTAGTGCAACTAATCCTTTCTCGGATGCAGACGGTGTTCTTCTGTCTATTGACCTTGCCGGTGATAAAGGTGATACAGGAGATATAGTTACAGGCGTAGTACAGGTTGCTAACGGCGGCACAGGTGTCACATCCTCTACAGGTACGGGATCGGTTGTTCTATCTACTAGCCCTACGCTTGTTACGCCTGCTCTTGGTACTCCAGCATCAGGTGTACTGACCAATACAACAGGACTTCCGTTGACTACGGGGGTTACAGGCGTATTACCGTTTGCTAACGGTGGTTCGGGAGCGATCACTCCGCTGCGAAAAGGGGTTGGATATACGGCTATCAACAGGGACTACATCATTGCTACGGCTGGAAGTATTACCATCACTCTACCTGCCTCACCAAGCGCAGGGGACACGGTAATTATTAAAGACGGCACAGGCGCAGCAGCAACTACCACATTCACCGTGGCGCGTAACGGCTCAAACATTGCAAGCTCTGCAACTGACCTGACGTTTGATAAGAACTGGGCAGAGATCGTAATGACCTACATTGATGGCACTATTGGCTGGAGTGTGTAGATGAGTAACTTGTCGGAACTGCTGCCGACAGGCGGTGGACAGAACGCGGTAGACTTTGTAGCTAGTGGATCATTAGCTGCTGGAATTGCCGTAGCTATAAACACGAATGGTACAGTGAGTATTGTTAGCGCGGGTAATATAGGTAGTTTAATTGGCATAACAGCAAAAGCTATAAGTGACACTGCAACGGGGACTGTTAATCTTTTTGGTGGTATTAACGAAGTTCAGACAGGATTGACCATAGGATCTGATTACTACGCTCAAGCAGATGGCACGATAACCACAACTAGCACTTCTCCCGCGATTAAGGTAGGGCAAGCTATTTCCGCTACCACAATTAACATGGTGGATTGGACATGAGCAATTTAAGTGAGTTACTGCCGGCGGGCGGTGGTGGAAAAAGCGTAGACTTCGTGGCTAGTGGCACGATAACCTCTGGCAAGCCTGTGATCCTCAATAGCGCAGGTACGGTTACAGAGGTGTCAGGTTCTAGCGTGTTAACTGGCACAGTAAGTGATTTTCTTTCTGCAAATGGAGCTTATTCGGCTGCTGCTTACGACACGACTAACAACCAAGGACTTGTAATATACCGAGATAACAACGCAGCAATTAAAGGACGCATTATTACTGTAGATTCCTCAAATAACATTACCTACGGCACAGAAACGACTATACATACAGCGGCTAACACGCTAACCACGACAGCGGTTTATGATTCAACGCATCAGCGTTATGTCGTTATGTTTAAAGATGGGAATGGTGATGGTCAAGCACTAACATTGTCTCCGAGTGGTACAGGAGGTAGTGCCGCTTTTACTGTGGGAAGTGCAACGTATTTCCCAGTAAGTGCTTCTAATGACATCAGAAGCACCTTTTTAGACTCTTGTTTTGACCCCGACACGGGGCAAGTAATAGTGGCTTTTGCCGATACGGGCAATAGTAATCATTTCTACATGAGTGTTGGTGAAGTTAGAACCTCCCCCGAAGATATCCAGTGGGGAACGGCTGTAGCTGTTGATACGAATGGCGCGTGTTCAAGTTTTAGCGTTACCTATGACACCACAGCGAATAAAGTTTTAGCGTTATGGGAATTAGACGGGACTTCTGGAAAAGCAGTAGTAGGCACAGTTACTTCTGGCACAATCGGCAGTTTCGGTACCGTAGTAAATTACACCAGTAATCCTTACAAGCCGGGATCTGCTTACAACGTAGACAATAATTGTTTTCTAATTCTTTTCCGTAACGATGCGGCAAGTATGTATCTAACTGCTATTGGCGCAAAAGTTGATGGTTCTGACAATTCGGTTGTTTTTGGGACAGCGGTTGTTGTTACCAGTGAATACTCTGAGTCGTATCCCCAAGGCGTAACTTATTCTACTGCGATGGACAAGTTTACCGCAGCCTATTATCTAGCAGCGGGATACCAATACCGAAACTTTAGTGTGTCTTCTGCGGCAACACCTGTTGTCACTCTAGCGACAGCGGTAACTTTCCCTTCAACGTCTGATGGAGTATACGCTAACTACTATGATCCTGATGAAGATGCTGTAGTTTTTACTTGGCGCAGAGTAGGAGGGCCGTGGGGAGCGCAAGCTATAACACCCGGGTCAACAAACTTATCGGCCACTACCTTCATAGGCATCTCAGACGCAGCCATATCAAGCGCGGCCAGCGGCTCGGTAACAATCAAAGGCGGCATCTCTACCAACGTCACAGGACTCACGGCTAACTCTACATACTACGTCCAAGCAGACGGCACACTGGCTACTACATCCTCTAGCGTACTAGCCGGCAAAGCCCTGTCCTCCACTAGCATCAACTTGGATTACACAACATGAGCAATCTGAGTGAGTTACTACCTGCCGGAGCAGGGGCTAAGAGTGCGGACTTTGTGGCTAGTGGGACTTTGAGTTCTGGGCAGGTGGTTATACTGAATGCTAATGGGCAAGTGGGGGCTGTTAGTGGGTCAGGGGCAGTTACAGGTTCTGAAACAGTTTTTGAGGCAGCTACAACAAGATACGTTTCTTCTGCCTACGACACAACTACAGACAGAGTTGTAATAGCCTATGCGGATGGTGGTAACAGTTATCATGGCACAGCTATTGTAGGCACAGTCTCTGGTACAACAATAAGCTTTGGCACTGCCGTTGTGTTTGAAACAGCAGAAGTTCAGGATGTGGCACTTACGTTTGACAACAATTCAAACAAGATAGTCATTGCGTATGCTGACGAGGGTAACAGTTCTCATGGCACAGCTATTGTAGGCACAGTCTCTGGTACTTCTATAAGCTTTGGCTCTGCTGTTGTTTTTGCGGCATCTAATATAGATGACATAGCCAATACTTTTGACAGTAACTCTAACAAAGTTGTTATTGCATATAGCAACTTAGATAATTCCTACTACGGCACAGCAATCGTAGGCACAGTTTCAGGCACTTCTATATCGTTTGGAACAGCAGTAGTGTTTGGGTCTTCTAACATTAGCAATCTGCAATTAGCGTTTGACCCAAACAGTAACAAAGTCGTTATAGCGTATAGGGATATTACAAATAGCCAATATGGGTATGCCATAATTGGTACAGTTTCAGGCACAGCCATTAGCTTTGGCACTGCTGTTGTGGTTTTAGCAGATGCTTCTAAAGACTTCAACACCCCTGTTATAGACTCTACCAATAATAAGGTAATTATTTCATACGCTAATGGCGGTAATTCTTCCAAGGCAGAGGCTAGAGTAGGAACGATTAGTGGTACGTCTATTAGCTTTGGCACTGCTGTTGTTTTTAGTTCAGGTACTGCTGATTTTT
>Ga0209501_10004273_pt1 | contig 13800 bp, 16 predicted proteins | sample ArcticOcean_MG_C_4_FD_187434 | JGI IMG/M metagenome (GOLD analysis project Ga0209501, IMG submission 187434) | Marine microbial communities from western Arctic Ocean - ArcticOcean_MG_CB4_134 (SPAdes) (version 2) | ecosystem: Environmental > Aquatic > Marine > Oceanic | place: Arctic Ocean...
TTATTTGTTCGATGTCATCATCATCATCATCAATTTCTGATTCTTCTGGTAACTCTATAACTGGTTCTGGCTTTTCCTCAATCACTGGAATTATATTGTTTTGTATTAATTCTGGTGTTTCAATTTTTTGACTTTCCTGGATCCTTGGTTTCATTGGTATCTCTGAACCTATTCCTTCGCTACTTAATTGAGATAACATTTGATCATACTTTGATTGTTTAACTGGATCTAATTTTGGTAATGATGTTAAAGTTGTAATTTCAAACTTCTTTGAACCTTTGTTAACAAATTCTTCAATTGGTTTTTCAAAGACTGCTTTTGATTTTTCTTCTTTACTTTCATTTCCATTTAATTTCTTATCATTTTTCTTAGCCTGAACATCATTTTGTGTTTGAGCAACTTGTATCTTTGATGTTAATTCGTATAATCTTTGATCAAGTTGTGATAGTTTTTGATCCATTAATGTAATCAAACCGTCGCCTAATGGACCCAAGTCTGGATGTTTACTTGCGTTTTCTAGCTTTTCAATTCTAGTAATTACTACGCCTATTTGATGTTGATATTTTAGTAGCAGTCTATCTTTTTGAATTTTTGTTAAATCTGATTCATTTTGATATAATCGTGCAATTGTTTTTGTCAGAATATCTTTTTCAATTTGTAATGCATGTAATTGACTTACAATGTGTATGTTGGCACCTATAGTTGGAGTTTGTAATCTATTCTTTGATTTAAAAAATTGTTTCAACATAATTATAGTGCAGGTATGCTGCGTTTAATCCAATTATATTTTCGTCTTTTTGCATCTGGATGTCCACAACTTGCACATCTATCTAGACGTCTATGAAATGCGTTATTTCCACATCTTCTACATCTGATATGTGTATGAGTTTTGTTGTGCTTTCCCATTGATGGTGTGCCTCTAGACATTAGAAAACACCTATTCTGCTGGAGGAGATATCATAACAACATTATCTCCACGAACTACAATGGATCCGAGACTTATTGATTCACCTTCAGAATGGATTTCTTCTGTTTGGTCTAGTAGCAGGTTCATATGTTGATCAAATCCTTGAAGTAAACCTGTGATGGTTTTTCCACCTTTTAGCTTTATCAGTACGTTTTTGTTGATACTTTCATCGAGTACTTTTACAGCCATATCTACGGACATTTATTTCACTTATTGACTTCCATAATGAGGAGTATATTAAACGTTCACTGGTGAACTTTTGGTTTTGTTTCGGTAAGTCAAGTTTGACTCTTTTACAAGATTATCTACTACTTCCTTAATGATTTTCCTTCCTAATCTTGTTGATGAATTGGTTGGATCGCCCCAAACACCATTTCCTGTTACTTTTGGAAATGATTTTTGTGCTAATCTGTTAATCTTTGAAATTTCTTGTTTAGACATTCCATCTGTTTGAAAACCTTTTCTAGCTTTTTTCATATTCACATTCTTTGAAATTGCTAGCATGATTGATGTCTCAACATTTCCTGCATGATCAAACTCTCTTTCCATATATTTCCAATATGAACAAATCTTAATTTTCTTATTTCCTTTTTGTTTCTCCTCAAAATCTTTCAAAGAATCTAAATTTCCATAATGTCCATTAATAATTAAAATTCTGGAAATTCTATTTTTTAATAATGATTCACAAAGATCCTCTAAAACCCTTGATAATGTAGACTTTTTTATGCTCAAATTAAAGAACGGAAAATGCTCGTCTGAAATTCCATAGGTTATGGTAGGGAGAAGAAATCCATTAATTTTTTCTGATAATCTTAATGAAATTTCTGTTACAATATCGGAATCTGTTGAAATTGGTAAATGTGGTCCATGCTGTTCAATTGAACCAACTGGAATGATGGCAATTTGTTTCTTTTTTTTAATGATCTTTCTCAAATCAGGATCAAATTGATCACAAATATTCATCAAATCACTTTGTATGTACTTTTCTCCATCTAACTTCTAACCTATCTGTTAGATGCATTTTTACTGCTTTAAACAAAACTTCTGCTTCAAGTTTTTGTCCAGCTCGTTTTATTGATTCTAATGTTTCTTCAGGTTTTACATCAAATGAATCTTGGAAAATTATTGGTCCTTGATCAAGGTTTTCTGTTACATAATGAGATGTAACACCAACAATTTTTGTTCCTCTTTCATATGCTTGTGTATATGCCATTGCTCCTGGAAATGCTGGAAGTAATGATGGATGTATGTTTATGATTCTGTTTGGATATCTCCAAACAAAATTTGGTGTTAATATTCTCATATATCTCGCTAGAGCAATCAAATCTATGCCATATTTTTTACAAACCTGAATAATCTTTGACTCAGCTTTATCTTGACTTTTTTCATTAATTAACACAAAAGGTATTTTTGCTTTCTTTGCTATTGATGCTAAAGTATTTTCTGTGCCGATCACCACTGAAATCTTTCCTTTTAGTTCTTTTCTAGTCTGTGCATGAATTAGTTTTTGAACACAATGAGGTTCTTTTGTTACAAATACTGCTATATTTTTCTGTGAATTTGATTCATGGTGTGTATTAACTTCCATATGTAATTGTTTTCCCAATGTTTCTAAATCTGAATCAAATCTCTTCACATCGATCTTTTTTGTGAATGATGCTTCCAAATACATGCCAAAAAGACCTTTGATAACATTTTGATTGACTCTTTCTAGGTTACCCTTTTGTTCAAAAACAAAATTTGTAAAATTAGCTACAATTCCTTCCTTATCTTTTCCTACTACTGTTATTCCGATTAATGTTTTTTTCAATGCGGACATGGTTGTTTAATCTCATATATGCTTAAGGTATTTTGTAAAAAAAACCAAATAATGCGGGTGGTGGGATTCGAACCCACGAACTCCTAAGAGACAGGGTCCTAAACCCTGCGCCTTTGACCAGGCTGGGCGACACCCGCAAGGATTGTGCAACAACAGACAAATTTATCGGTATTGGAATAGATGACATGAAAAAATTATTTGGTACGAATGGTGTACGTGGGGTCTTTTCTGAGGACTTTACATTAGAATTTGTTAATGATCTTACTATGTCATTAGCAGCATATTTCAAAAGAGGAAAAATATTGGTAGGCTATGACGGAAGACATTCTAGTCCATTAATTGCAAAAATTGTTTCTTCAGCATTAAACTATTCAGGTCTCGATTGTTATATGGTTGGACTTGTTCCTACTCCCTGTTTAGAATATGCTACAAAAAAATTAGGCTATGACGGTGGATTGATGATAACTGCATCACATAATCCTTCTCAATATAATGGAATCAAACCTGTAGCATCTGATGGTGTTGAAATATCTCGTGAAGATGAAAGAAAAATTGAGCAAATTTTTGATGAACAAAGGTGGATTAAAACAGATACATTCGGTAAAACATTTGAGGAGACAAATATAATTTCAACCTACATTGACGGAATAATTTCATTAATTGATGTTGATGCTATCATGGTAAAAAAATTCAAAGTTTGCCTAGATCTTGGTAATGGTGCACAATCTGTTACAGCAAGAAAATTATGTGAAGAATTAGGATGTAATGTTTACGCCATCAATGAAGAGATAGACGGTGATTTCTCAGGTCGTGGTTCAGAACCAACCCCACAAAACCTCGATGAATTATCAAAATTAGTTGTTGAGACCAACTCTAACTTTGGAATTGCATTTGATGGTGATGGTGATAGAAGTATATTTTGTGATGAAAACGGAAAAATTTTGACAGGTGACAGTTCTGCATTACTTCTTTGTGATTATCTTCTTCAACAATACCCAAATTCACAGGTAGTAACATGTCTCAATTCTGGTAACATAATTGAAACTATTGTTAAAAAAAATCATTCCAAAGTTGTGAGAACAAAAGTGGGTAGTGTAGAAGTTTCTAGAAGAATGGTAAACGATGATGCATTAGTTGGGTATGAAGAAAATGGAGGATTTATGTTCGGAAAACATAATCATGTTCGAGATGGTGCTATGACTTTAGCACTTATGCTGGATTTGCTGTCCAAATCTGAATCTAGTCTTAGTCAAAACCTCGATAATCTTCCACCAACTTTTACCACTAAAACAAAGATAGAATGTTCACTAGAGCAATCAAAAACTGTCATTTCTGAACTTTTGAAAGAATTCCCTGATTCTGATACTTCTGATGGAGTCAAAATTCATGTGGATGAAAACAATTGGGTGATGATTAGACCCAGTGGAACTGAACCAATAATCCGAATTTATGGAGAATCAAACTCTCAACAAAATCTTGATTCGTTAATATCTAATTTTGTTGAAAAAACCAAATCAATTCTCTCCTGATAACATATTTAAGACCATTTTGGAGCATGCACATAATGGCTAAACCATATTATGTAAAATTTGAAACACCTGAAGAACTTGTTAGTCCGATCCTTGAAGCATTAAGAGTAGCTGTCACATCTGGTAAAGTTGTCAGAGGTACAAATGAGGCAACAAAAGCCATTGAAAGAGGAATTAGTAAATTAATAATTATTGCAGAAGATGTTGAACCTCCAGAGGTTGTAGCCCATCTTCCATTAATTTGTGAAGAACAAAAAACAGCTTATGCATTTGTTCCAAGTAAACAGGAATTAGGTAAAGCTCTTGGAATTGATGTCACATCAGCTGCCGCTGCTATATTAGATTCAGGAGATGCACAACATATTGTTGACGAAGTAGTTGCATCCCTAGCTAAACTAAAAGGTGGCTCGACTGAACAATGAGTCAGCAAAAAGAATCAGAATCTGATCAATTAATTCCTGCAGATATTATTCAAATTGTTGGTAGAACTGGTATTGCAGGAGAAGTTATACAAGTTAGAGTTAAAGTTCGTGAAGGTAAGGATAAAGGTCGTGTTCTTACTAGAAATGTTAAAGGTTCGCCTAGAGTTGGTGAAGTACTTATCTTACGTGAAACTGAACGTGAGGCAAAGAAATTACATTAGTGATAATTATGAGCCTATTAGTAAAACCATGTAACTTTTGTGACCGACCTGTTGCTAAAGGAACTGGAACAATGAATGTAAAAAATGATGGAACTGTAAGATGGTTTTGTTCTGCAAAATGTAAGAAAAATGCAATTGATCTAAAAAGAGATCCTAGAAAATTTAAATGGACCAACAAATACGTCAAAGGCGGAATTAAAGTCAAGAAGTAAATTGTCTGAACAAACATTATTTATTGTAAAACCTGACGGTGTCAGAAGAAAATTAGTTGGAGAAATAATTTCGAGATTTGAGAAAAAAGGATTCACAGTTTTAAAATTAAAGATGTTTACATTTACTAAAGAATTGGCAACCGATTTTTATTCAGTTCATAAGGAAAAACCATTTTTTGGTGAACTACTGGAATATATGACATCTGGTCCAGTTGTTGTTACAGTTGTAGAAGGTAACAATGCTGTTGCTACAACAAGACAAATGGTCGGTGCAACAAAATCCTTTGAAGCAGAGCCTGGTTCGATCAGAGGTGATTTTGGTTTAGGTTTCACTGAAAACATTATTCATGCATCTGATTCAACAGAAAGCTTTGATAAAGAAGTAAGCGTGGTATTCAAGTGATTCACATTGCGTATAAGACAACCCATTGTGGCTGTATTAGGTCACGTTGATTCAGGGAAAACATCCCTTTTAGATAAAATTCGAGGAACTGGAGTACAAGGAAGAGAAGCTGGTGGTATAACTCAACATATTGGTGCGAGCTTTTTACCAGATGAAATCATTCAAAAATTATGTGGTTCACTTTATGAAAAATTAGGAAAAGCAGAAAACAAAGTTCCTGGAATATTAGTGATTGACACACCTGGACACGAAGTATTCACAAATCTTCGAGCTAGAGGTGGTTCTGCTGCTGATATTGCAATTTTAGTAGTTGACATTAATCGTGGATTTCAACCTCAAACAAATGAGAGCTTAAAAATTCTTGAAAGTCGTAAAGTGCCATTTGTAGTTGCATTAAACAAAGTCGATATGATATCTGGCTGGCAAGCAACTGATGATGCATACATATCTCAAGCAATAAAGAAACAATCCACATCTATTCAAACAAACATTGATGAAAAAATTTACAATGTTGTTGGTGCATTATCCATACTGGGTTATCAATCTGAAGCGTTCTACAGAGTACAGGATTTCAAAAAAGAAATATCTATTGTACCTGTGAGTGCTAGATCTGGTGTTGGCATTCCTGAATTACTTGCAGTTTTGGTTGGTCTAACACAACAATTTCTAGGTAAAAAACTAGAACAAGAGAAGAAACAAACACGTGGAATAATCTTAGAAGTAAATGATGAGGTAGGATTAGGCCCTACTGCAAATATGATACTAATTGATGGTCATCTTAAGAAGGATGACAATATTGTTGTTGCAAAAAGAGATTCTGTAATAATTACAAAACCAAAGGCTCTCTTATTACCAAAAGCTTTGGATGAAATGCGTGATCCACGAGATAAATTCAAACCAATAGATGAAGTACAAGCTGCAGCAGGAATAAAAATTGCATCACCTGATCTAGAAGGAGTTCTTCCAGGAACTACTGTCTATGCATCATCAGACCAAAAAACTACAGAAGAATTCAAAAAATCACTTGAATCTGAAATGGAATCGGTTTTCATTGATACTGAAACAACTGGGGTAATTTTGAAATGTGACACTATTGGTTCACTTGAAGCAATTACTGAAATGCTTAGACGACAACAAATTCCTATAGCCAAAGCTGACATAGGATCTGTTACTCGTAGAGATGTAATGCAAGCAAAAGCTATCAAAGACAAAGATCGTCATCTTGGCGTCATCTTGGCATTTAATATCAAAGTATTTGATGATGCAAAAATTGAATGTGATGAAAGTCACATCAGAGTATTTGAAGATAAAATAATTTACAGTTTAATTGATACTTACTCTCAATGGGTAGATGATGACAAATCTGATATTGAAAATTCAATTTTTAAAGAATTTACTCCAATATGCAAATTCACATTTCTAAAAGGTTATACATTTCGTAATAATAATCCTGCTGTATTTGGTATACGTGTTGATGTTGGCACACTTCGACAAAAAACTTCATTTACAAATAAATCTGGAAAAAAAATTGGCAATATTCATTCTCTTGAAGCTGATGGTAAAACTGTTAAAGAAGTCAAGATGGGTGAAGAAGTTGCATGTTCTGTACAAAATGTCACAATTGGACGACAAGTAAATGAAGAAGATGTATTTTACACACTTCCTACTCCATTCGAAGCAAAACAACTTTTAAAAAAATATGCTCACAAACTTAGCTCTGAAGAATTACAAACACTTAATGAAATTGTTCGTATACAAAGAGAAACTAATCCAGTTTATGGTTATTGATTATCTACAAACTTTTTACAAATCATATGTATTCCTGGTTCTCCTACTGCTCCTACCATTGTATTTACAATTTCACCATTTTTGAACATGATGAATGTTGGAATTGATTGAACTCTATATTTCATTGCAATATCTTGTGCATTATCCACATTTACTCTTGCAAATCTAACATGCTTGTATTTTTTTGCCATTCTCGTAAATATTGGATGCATTGATTTACAAGGTCCGCACCATTCAGCCCAAAAATCTACCAAAAGCAAACTATTATTGTTTATTTCTTGATTAAAATTTTGAGATGTTAATTCCACCACTGGTGTTTCATCTAAAATATTTGTAAGATTTTGTTGTTTTAGTAAATCTTCTAATTGCTTCTTCTGTATTTTTTCAAACTCCTCATCTTCCATAAGTTTTTCTTTTAATTACAATATTTATTGTATTACAAATCAAGCAAGTATTTCATTATGACTTTATCATTTTGTTCAATTTCCATTTCATGAAATGTAGGTGATTTTATTTCAACTTTAAATTTATGTTTCTTCAAATCTATTAATTCTCCAAAAACTTCTGCTTCAATCTGGTAATCTTCATTTTTTGTAATCTCTAATAGAATTCTCTTTCCAGCAAATCCATCTGTAATAGTTAGGATTATCATCTCTTCAAGCCAATTATACAACAAGTATTTCAAATCCTTTCCTTTCACTATTAGATTTCTACTACTATTTTCTTCAACTTTAGAACTATCTAGAATTGTATCTATAACTGAAATTCCTGCTATTTGAAATGCTTCTTTTAAATTATTTGCAGTAACCTCAATTATGGCATCAGTTGTATGTTCTAATGTTTTGTAACTCATTCCATATCCTTAATATTCTATTATTAATTAGTTACAACTGCAACAGTAAAGTCTAAATCCTTTGTTTCAATTTTTTTTGTAAATGGATCTACCACGAGGAATGAAAGATTTTGAAAATATTGAAATTCAAAAAATTGAATACATTCGAGAAAAATTCCTCTCAACATCTAAAATATTTGGATTTGAATTAATGGAGCCTTCTCCAATTGAGTTAATGTCTGTTATAGAAGCAAAGAGTGGACCAACAATACGTGATGATGTTTATTTTTTTAATGATAAAGGTGACAGAGAAGTTTCATTAAGATTTGATTTTACAGTTGGTCTTACACGATATGTGGCTGGACAAAAATCAATGAAACTTCCAGCAAAAATTTCTGCATTTGGTGGAGTATGGAGATATGATGAACCACAAAAAGGACGATACAGATTCTTTCATCAATGGGATATTGAGATATTTGGAAAACAAAATACTGAAACTGATGCAGAAATTATAGAATTCACCTCAAAATTTTTCTCAAATCTTGGTCTTGAGAATATAATTTTGAGTATTTCTCATAGAAAAATAGTTCAATCATACATTTCATCTGTTTTTGAATCTGATAAGCCTAAAGTTATTTCTGATATTCTTCGTGCGATTGATAAAATACAGAAAAAATCAAAACAGGAAATTATCTCTGAATATGAGAAAAAAGGTTATGCTAGCAGCAAATTAGAAAAAATAATTGAATTCTCTAAACTAAAAGGTAGTCCTGAAGAAATATCTAAAATTCTAGATGTAACTCAATTTGAAAATTGGTCTGAATTGATAATATTATTTGAATCTCTAAAAAATCGTAATGTAAACAATATTCAAATTGATTTTGGAATTGTTAGAGGTCTTGATTATTATTCTGGAGTAGTTTTTGAAGCATTCGACAAAACTTTTGATATAGGTGCTTTAGTTGGTGGTGGAAGATATGATAATTTACCATCTATTTTTGGTAGAGATGATCTAGGTGCAACTGGAGTTGCAGGTGGTGTTGAAAGAATTATGCTAGCATTAGAAAATCAAAATTCTACATTTATGGAACAAATTAATCGTGTTTCTGTTTTATATGTTAATGAAGAAATGAAACCAAATGCAATCCATATTGCATCTTTGTTAAGAGAAAATTCTATACCAACTGATATTGATCTTTCTGGTAGAGCATTAAAAAAACAAATGGAACAATCCACTAATTCTAAATTTGTCATAATTGTAGGTCCAGATGAATTCTCAAAAAATATGGTTGTTGTAAGAAATATGTCCGATAGAAATGAAAATCAAATTTTAACATCTGAATTATTAGAATACATCAAAAAACTTCTAATGTAAAAATGCTCTAGTAAGCATCATTATCTCTGGTCCATTTGTCAGTGAACCAACTACTACTGAATTATTATTTGCTAATATTCCTGATGATACAAATGGTATTCCGCCATTAATTGTAGCAGCTTCAATATTTCCTCCTAGTAAATTATTAATGGTTTTCATATCTTCATCATCAGTTTCTGGATGAACCACTGTTCCTTTTTCTGATGTAGTCATAACTGCACCTACCTGTTGAAATCCTGCAATTTTGAACTGCATTACTTCTATATCTAAAACATCTTGTATTTTTTGCAAATCCTCTTTTGGTATTAAGGGTGAAACAATTCCACCTTTATCATTAACACTCATCATGTTTCCAAGTGCATTATTTTTTACATCTAAAATTGCTACACTGAGATCTGTATTATTCTTAATGTGATTAAATTCTCCTTCTGAACATGTACTTGGTAAAAGTATTCCATGATTATTCACTACCATCAAAATCCCAAGTGCTCTTGTACTTGCAACTGATATTTCTAATGGCTTTACTTTTAAATATTCAGATAATTTTTCAGATTTTCCATCCGCAAATCCATTTGGCAGAAACACAAATTCATCATTTACTGTACTATAGATCCCTATATTTGGACCACTGTAAATGTCGTATTTTATAATGTCCATGTTGTGAATTATTATGAAAAGATATGAACGTAGGTATTTCTAAATGAAAACAGTGTTATATTTTCAAAATACCCATCGATCAATGTTTAGTCGATACTAATTTTGTCTAGATTTAAATAATATTCAAATCAGGTTGGAATATGCCAATTAATGAAGACTTTTGTCATGGCGACAAAAAACCAATCGGTAAAATTATCGATGGTCCATCTGGTAACTTCCATTGGGTTTGGCCATCACAAGTGGGTGAAGGAACAAACGAATGGGATGCATCCAAGGATGAAAAAGTTCTAGCCGATTACGCAAAACACGGCGAAGAAATGGTTAAACTTGGAATCACTGGTACTATGGTGGCAAATGATTGGGATGTTTGTGTTGCAGACGGTGCTTGTATAGAAGCATGTCCAGTACAAATTTTCCAATGGTACAGAACTGACAAGGACATATCCGGCATAGACGCAGTTAATGATACAACTGACTGGAAAGGTGAAGGTTCAACTGAAAAAGAAGAACGTCTAGATTACACCGACAAAGCAGACGCTATCAGAGAACACGACTGCATTTATTGTATGGCATGTGTTTCAGTTTGTCCTCCGCAAGCAGTTCTCGTTGATCAAGGTAATATGGAACCTCACGAGATAGCAGCCGGAACTTTTGTCAAAATGGAATCTGGTTCAGCAAACCCACACGCACACGATTAGAAATAATCGTAGCATTCTTTCTTTTTCATTTTATACTGAACAAATTTTAAGCAGTATTTTGCATCACTTTTTGCCGAGGTCGCCTAGCCTGGTAGGGCGCGGGCCTTGAAAGCCTGTGTTCGTAAGAACGCGGGGGTTCAAATCCCTCTCTCGGCGTTTAATTTTAATCAATTTTGAAATTTATATCACATCATTTTTCTAATTATTCATGGGTGATGGAATTGGAGGACCTGTTGTTAGATGTATTTCTGGGAATGCATTTGAATTAGATGTAACCCATTATAGAAAAGACAATCAGGAACAATACAACAGAATTGAAAAAATTCTAATTTCAAAAATTGACAATCCTGAAAATCCTGAGTATAAAGAAACAACTCAAGAAGATTTAGAACGTGCTTTGAAGGGTAAATTTGTTTCTTGTAATGTTCAGTATAGAGATGGAAATACTGATGCATTAGTCTGTAATGTTTTTGTACAAAAACCTCCAGAAGGTTTTTAATAATTATTTAGAAAATTTTCCCAACTCTGCAAGCATTGCTGATAATTGAATCTCTGGGTTTGAACCAACTAAAATTCTATAGTCATATTTTGCTATAATCTGTGATAATTCTTCTAAATTATCAAACTTCGCAGAAAATAATGCTTGATTGATATATTTGAGAAAATCTGATTCTGACATTCCATAAACCTTGACTAGCTCAATCATTTTATTTCTTGAATCTTGAATATTTCCGGAAACAGCTAATTTTAAAACTTCTTCTACATCGTTTGTTTTTGTTAACCCTGCAGCAGCCTTAACGCTCTCTTGAGTAATATCTCCAGTACTTGCAACCGTTTGTAATAGATTTATGGCATGGCGCAGATCTCCTCCTGCATACGATGCAATCTCTTTTAGACCTTTTTCATCAGCTTTACCATTCTCTTTTTTAAGAACAGTTTTTAGATGTGTAGTAATCTCTTTTTCGTCAATTTGTGAGAACTTGAAAACTGCACATCTACTCTGAATTGGATTAATAATCTTTGAAATATTGTTTGCAATCAAAATGAACCTACAAATTTTTGCTGTATCTTCTATAATTCTTCTAAGTGCTGTTTGAGCATCTGAGGTCATTTCATCAGCCTCATCTAAAATTATTATTTTAAATGGAATCTCTGTATCTAGTCCTGCAAACCGTGAGAACTTTTTTACTCGTTCTCTTACCATGCCAATTCCTCTTTCATCTGAAGCATTAAGCTCTAATGTGTAGTCTTTCCATCTGTTTCCCAAAATTTCTTGAGAGATACATATTGCCATAGTAGTCTTTCCAACTCCTGCAGATCCTGAAAACAGTAAATGTGGCATTTCTTCTTGATTTTTTAGTAATGCCAAAAGACTACCTTTGATATTTTTTTGATTAATCACTTCTGAGATTTTCTTTGGTCTATATTTCTCAACCCACATAATATCTGAAATTGTCATGTTGCAAACTGTATTTTGTTATTAATAAATGCCTAGAAGGATCAATTGATCAAAGCTAATTGTTGAGAAAATTGATCGATCGCTGTCCATAAATCCCTGAAAGGTGTTTGATCAATATTGGAATTAGAAGATGTAATCAAAGTTCATTCGATTGAATATGGTCTGGAGGATGTAAAAGTGGAATTCAAGCATGACCTCAAAATGGACGTATCTGGAGTACAGATAGAAGGAAAAGAAAATGAGATGATGAACATTCCTAGATGGATTGCTAATATATTGGAATCTGAAAAACATGTAATTGTTCATGAACAAGATATGATTAAAGAACTAAAACAAGCAAAGGTGAAAGAAGATGTACAAGATGAAGATTCACTTGCAACATTAGACAAGCATTTCTACATTAAACTTAACGCATATATGAAAAAACTTGAGAGTTCTAACTTTGATAAAGTAGAAAGTATGCTAAATCAACTAGTTAGAATCAGACAGGGTAAGATAGTTAGATTAGCTGACTCTTCAAAACTTACATTTGACCTTTCGTCAAAACTTAGTGTAGAAGAAGAAGTATATTATAATCAAATACATGATGCTAGTCTTGCATTTAAAAAACAAATATTGGGTGAAAAGAAATGACACTTGAAACACAAACCGAATCTGCATTATCTGGATATGTTAAAGAATTTTTACTAGAGTTTAAAGATGAAAAAGGAAATTTCCGATATGTTAATGATATTGATAATATGATGCCATCAAAATCTAAATTCATTAATGTTGATTACAATGATCTAGTATCACACCCTGATATTGAATCTGTATTTCACGAAAGTCCTGATTCAATTCTAGAAGCTTTCTCAAGAGCGATCAAAGAAATTTTACAAGAACGTTTTCCAAAATATGCAAAAAAGATTGAACACGAAGTAAGAGCAAGAATTGCGAATTATCCTGTTCAACGAAGTCTACGTCAAATTAACGCAGAAGTTATTGGAAAAATAACTAGTGTTTCTGGAATGGTATTAAGAGCATCAGAAGTAAAACCTCTTGCAAAAGAATTGGTCTTTGTTTGTCCGGAAGGTCATAGAACAGATGTAATTATTGGACACGGTTTATCATTAACATCTCCTGTACAATGCTCAAATCCTAAATGTAATCATAGAGAACTTGGGGTTGAACCTGAATCTAGTCGTTTCATTGATGTACAATTTGTACGTCTACAAGAATTACCTGAAGATCTTCCTCCTGGACAATTACCTCACTATCTAGATGTGACTGTTAAACAAGATTTAGTGGATAATGCAAGACCTGGTGATAGGGTTGTTCTCACAGGAGTAGTGAGAATTGAACAGGAAAAAATGAGTGGTGTTTCAAAAGCAAGTAGTCCTTTGTATCGATTAAGATTGGATGGAAATAATGTAGAATTT
>Ga0209501_10004288_pt1 | contig 13773 bp, 12 predicted proteins | sample ArcticOcean_MG_C_4_FD_187434 | JGI IMG/M metagenome (GOLD analysis project Ga0209501, IMG submission 187434) | Marine microbial communities from western Arctic Ocean - ArcticOcean_MG_CB4_134 (SPAdes) (version 2) | ecosystem: Environmental > Aquatic > Marine > Oceanic | place: Arctic Ocean...
TCTTGGTGACTGTAATTGTGATGGGGGCTGGAACGTTCTTGATATTGTAACCCTTGCTAATTGTGTCCTTGCAGTCGATTGTGCCGACCTTGAAAATGGATGTACGGGAGATTTAAATGGTGATGGGGGCTGGAACGTTCTTGATATTGTAACCCTTGCTAATTGTGTCCTTGCAGTCGATTGTGGTGAAAATTAGTTAGCCCCTCTAAAAGGAATATTTCAATTCACCCCTAATATTGGAAAAATCTTCCATATTATTAAAAGTATAAAAATCACTCTGTGAATTATCCCCAATAATTTTATTTAGAGTAAAAGTTCCCTCAATTGACTCATTAATTTCGTAAGTCAGCCCAATTTCAATCAATTTTCCCGAATAGACTTGATCTATCATATTCATGATATTTATTTTAAGTCGATTATCAAAAAATAATTTTGAGATATCAAACATTATTAACTCTTTAGATAAAATAGCAATTGGTGCCCCCATTCCTGGAAAAAAGTAGTTAGATGGTTTAATATTAGCTTGAAAATCTGGTAAGTCAATTTCTGGAGGTGGAGTATCAGAATATTTCAAGGTATCATATTTAAAAAATTGCCCCCCAAAATTAATGTCAAAGGGGAATTCATATTCAAATTGCAAATTAATTTCAAAGTAATCTGCTTTTACATTAAAGGGATGAGAATCAGTAATTTCAGTATAATTAGTTTCATAACCTAACAAATTAAAAACTCGGTCTGTATAACTTCTTTCTATATTTTCATTTGGATCGTAGGTGGTGAAATATGAATAATCACCACGAAAAGTTAAATTTCCAATAAAATAAATACCTCCTAATCCCAATACTTTAGTCTTTCTATAAGAAAATACGGTATCTAATTTGTGTGATAAAAAGTTATTATCTGCGTATACATTCGCCCCTGAAAGGCTAAATGATCTATCAAATCCATGGAAATAAGAAACAGTCAAATCACCTTTTTCGAATGATTTCGATAAATAGCCACCAAATTCAATTGGGTTTTCAACTTCTAAAACTTGTGAGGCTCTTGGGCTAGCTGGCATCTCAACTGGGAATTCAGAGTCATTTAAGGGCAGTCTATTTGTACTATGCAAGGGTGAAACTGAAAAACCAAATGTCCAACTATTAGAATAAATCTCTCCAGTAGTAGAGAATGAACCTAATTTTTGTTCCGAACCTTTTGAAAAGAGGTAATAGTAATCAATTGCATTAATATTATCAATAGGGCTATTCCCATCAACGCTTCCCCATGAACTTATTTGTTTTCCAATTCTTATTTCACCCATTGGTAAGTACCAGGTTAAAAATAATTCTCTAAGATCCCAAGCAAAATCCTGTGAACTGGTATTCACTAAAAAATGGTTCGCACTAGGCAACCTATATTCCATAGCCATATTTGCATAAACAGAAAAATCACCATTTTCTTTTTGAAATGTAAAATCTGCGATTCTGAAGGGTAGATTAATAATTGACCCATCTGATAATCGGTTAACATAATAATAATTCAATTTTCCTGAAAAATTATAATTCTCCTGACTAAAAATCATCGCACTGATAAAAAATAATAAAGCAGCCTTTTTCATTTTGTATTTTCCTTTTCTAATTTTTCAAGGCATCTTTCAGCCAGGTTAATACCTCAACACCCTGTGTTTTCCAAGCCCGGGTAAGTGCCCAGTCCGGGAAGTCACCTAATAATTCACCATTCCATAAATAGGTTACTTCTGTAGAATCGTTACCTAGGGCATGTAATCGCCATTCTCCTGCAGCATGTACTAAACGGACATAATCCTCATGAACGGGAATTCCTGAGTTTTTCACGGCTTTAAATCGGTAAATTGAGTCTCCATTTTCTTCATGTTGGGTGTAGCTCACAATATAGTCCCGTCCATATAATGGAAAGGGCATATCCAATATAATATGTACAATTTCATCTGTAATTATTGTGGCAGACTCCACCCGTTTAAATACTGCCGGGTAATTTGCTTTATCTTCAATCAATGTGCTGATAGTTTTTATAGGAGCATTAATGGTTGATTTGGCTTTGCACCATTGTGAATCATTATAATTGGTCCACCCCACCCAAATATTACCCTCCTGAAGTACTTCCCAATCACTGTGAGATTGGGGTGGAATTAACTCCAAAGAGAATAAAATGCCTGAACCAATCAGTATGAATAAAAAATATTTCACCACTAATCTAAATGCTGTTTTCAGAATTAAGAAATGTATCATATATAACTGCGCAATCTTCCTTAATCTGCTGTTCTGTTAATCCAAATTTTTCTAAATCATATTTATGTTCACTTTTAAATTGGCGTTGTTTGTCAGCAGTAGCCAAAATATCTTTCTTTAATTCTTCTGATGGAGAATGCTCTGTAAATTCAAGTATTTCCTGCATGAGATTATCAAAATCTCCCATCATCCTGTCAAACGGTACAATCATTACCTTTTTTTTATCAATTTTTCCAGAAGTCCAATCAGAATGAAAGCGTAATAATAATTGTACCAATCCATAATAGAGCCGATTTATAAAATGGCTTCTTTTCTCTTCAGATAAGTTCCAGAACCCGAAGCGTTTATCCAACACACCAGTCACCAGGCTCAGCCCCGATGGAATAACCGCTAGGGGATCCCGAGAAATATACAAAATTTTACTATCGGGAAATCGTTCTAAAAAATTGGGCAAATTGGAGCTCAGTGAAAATAGTTTGCCCACCGTTCTGTCGCTTCCTGCCATAAACTGATTTCGAAGCCAGATGGATTCCAGCCATTTATAATCCCTGTCTGAAGTATCTCTCTCTAAAGGATCTACCCAACTAAAAAGATTTTCCTTTGCCCAAGATAAAATAAAACCATACAGAAAAAAACCATCCATATATCGAAAAAATATAGCCACATCATCTGTTTCTACAGATTGAAGGCTGGTTTTATGAGCAGCAGTTGAATGATGCCGGGTAGGACTTACTTTCTCCAAAAATGGCAAAATGGGTTTGATTAATTTCTGTAGCAAAATTGAAGGGTAGAGCATTTGCCATAATTGGCTGCCAACTCCAATCCCATTTTTCACAAGATATCGATGTAAAAAAGTGGTTCCAGAGCGAGGATTACCTACAATCATGATAGGATTATGCAGCTTTTTATTAAGGGCATTGGGGAAAAATATTCTGTCCAATATTCTCCCAACACCAACAAAAAGTCTTAATATGGTAATAAGCACACCCGTTATAATGGGTGAAAACCATATGCCAAATGTGGTTCCTACGGTTAGATAAGCCTTAGAGATTCGTTTACATGTAGATATTTTCATTGGTGTAGATATTGATTCCTGTGACAATTAAAAGTTAACTTTTGGTAATATTTTGTTTCTAAGAAAGTGTTAAATTGTTTCGTATCGTTACATTTATGAGTTTACTCAGTCCCGTAAATTTACTATTGAATTTGTAACGTAAAATGTTACAAAAAGTAATGAAAGGATTTAGTTTGAAGAAAAATAGTAGCATATTAATTATTTTTGGGCTTACTTCCCTATTGTTGAGTCAGGATGTTTTTGAAGGATATACCCTTTTCACTCCTGGTGGTGGCGGAGGAGGTGGTGGGTCTGCAACAACATATTTAAAAAATAATAACTTCAATAATATTAAAACATGGAGTCATAGTAATGGTGCTGCTAGTATGCCATATTTGATACCAGGTGATGAGCCTGGATGGGAGAATACATTGCTTGTATATCCATACCGTGTCAATAACCCCACTATGGAATCTGGTGGGGTAGGCGGCGCTTTTGAAGTTCTTACATGGGATGGAGAATTGGTGTGGGAATATGAACTGTCTAATTCTGACTATCAGCATCATCACGATGTTGAGCCTCTTCCAAATGGAAATGTTCTCATGATTGCCTGGGAGAAAAAGACATCTACTGAAGCTTATGCAGCAGGTAGGACATCACTTAATAATAACCCCTTAAACCAGATGTGGTCTTCAGCCATTATTGAAATTCAACCAGATGGTAACGGAGGAGGAGATGTAGCATGGGAGTGGCATCTCTGGGATCATCTTATCCAGGATGCAGATTCTGGTGATGATAATTATGGTAATGTATCCGATCATCCGGAATTATTTGATGTTAATAATGGCAATGTTGGTGGTGGCGGTGGGCCCGGGGGAGCCAATGCCGATTGGATGCATATGAATGCCATTAGTTACAATGCTGATTTTGATCAGATTGTCTTATCTTCTCGCTTTCAATGTGAGATTTTTGTAATTGATCATAGCACTACAACAGAAGAGGCTGCTGGACATGCTGGTGGAAATTTTGGGAATGGTGGAGATTTTCTTTATAGATGGGGCAATCCCCAAAACTATGACCGTGGTAATAATTCAGATAATTTAATTTGTGATCAACATAGTGTTAATTGGATTCCAAATGGATATCCAGGTGAAGGGAATTTTATTTTATTTAATAATTCTGGAAATGAAGCAATTGAATTTATATCTCCTGTAGATGAAGATGGTTTTTATGCTATTGAAGATGGTCAGCCATACGGCCCGGATGATATCACTTGGGATTCCCCGTATTATTCTACAGCCATGCAGGGGGGAGCTTTCCGGTTACCAAACGGCAATACGTTAATTACAGATTGTGATAGTGCTGATATAGAAGAAATTACAGAAAGTGGCAGTGTTGTCTGGAGTTACAGTCAATCGGGTACTAATGCCAATATCGCCCGGGCACAGAAATATGCTATTGATCATTTTGATGTAGTTGATGATGGAATTACTGGGGATATAAATGGGGACGGCATATTAAATATACTGGATATTGTATCCCTCGTGAATATGATTCTCACTGGTAATTATGAAGCCTCCGGGGATATAAATGGAGATGATTTTCTCAATATTTTGGATATTGTCTCCCTGGTGAACCTGATTTTGGGCAATTAATTTATTTAAGCCAGTTCACATTATTATTTACCGAATAATTTTACCTTCTTCATACGTATGAAGAGAAATTTGCATATATATGCGGCTCTATTGATGAGCTTGGCAGTATCCTCCTCACAAGATGTATTTGAAGGATATACCCTTTTTACACCTCAAATTGGGTTTGGAGGTAATTCATCTTCTAAGCTAATGGATAATGATTTTAATATTATCCAGTCTTGGGAACATAGCAATGGTCCTGCCAGTATGCCCTATTTAATACCAGGAGATGAACCTGGATTTGAGAATACTTTTCTCATATACCCCTATCGTGTTTCCAACCCCACCATGGAGAGCGGGGGCGTTGGTGGTGCAGTGCAATGTCTCACCTGGGATGATGAATTGGTATGGGAGCATGTAATTTCTAATACTGATTTTCAACACCACCACGATGTAGAGCCTCTTCCAAATGGAAATGTGCTCATGATTGCCTGGGAGAAGAAAACAGCCACAGAGGGTTTCGCTATGGGAAGGGAAGAAATTGATAATCCATTAAATCAAATGTGGTCTACAGCTTTTTTTGAAATACAGCCTGATGGAAATGGTGGTGCCGAAGTGGTTTGGGAGTGGCATCTCTGGGACCATTTGGTTCAGGATTATTGTTTGTCTTGTCCCAATTATGCTGTTATTTCTGAACACCCCGAACTGTTTAATATCAATAATGGTGATGTAGGAACTCCTGCTGGTCCAGGGGGGGCAAATGCAGACTGGATTCATGTGAATGCAATTAGTTATAATCCAGACTGGGATCAAATTGTGTTTTCATCTCGCTACCAACATGAAATTTTCGTAATTGACCACAGCACAACAACCGAGGAAGCAGCCAGTCATACGGGTGGTAACTATGGCAAGGGGGGTGATTTTCTTTACCGCTGGGGAAACCCTCAAAATTATGATCGAGGGACTGAATCAGATAGAATTTTAAGCGATCAACATAGTATTAATTGGATTTCAAATGGTTATCCCGGGGAAGGTAATTTTATACTTTTTAATAATTATCATAGTGGCTCAGGACCATGGGGTGAGTCTGCAGTATTGGAGTTTATCCCACCGGTTGATTCTGATGGAAATTATTCAATAGAAGGAATTGAACCATTTGGACCAACCAGTTACCACTGGTCATATGAGGAGAATATATTTACAGCTATGCAGGGAGGGTCATTTCGACAGCCTAACGGGAACACACTCATTACCGATTGCGACAGCGCCCATATCCTGGAGGTGACAACAGCTGGGGAAATCGTATGGGATTATACTGAAGATGGTGCAAATACGGTCATTGCCCGGGCGCAGAAATACAGCCTTGATTATTTTGATAATATTAATGATAATTTGCCGGGTGATTTAAATGAGGATGGGCTACTCAATATATTGGATATTGTTGCATTAATTAATTTAGTTCTTTCTGGAGAATCTAATCCTGTTGGGGATATTAATGCTGATGAAACTCTCAACATTTTAGACATTGTATTACTAGCCAATCTGATTCTAAATAATTAGAAAGTAATATGGCTTCTCATATTTACATTTACTTTTTATCATTCATTATTTTCACCACCGTAGGATTCCCATTAAACCTTACACTTACAGATTATCATAACCCTCAGACAAATCATTTTTTAGACGCGGCAATTGTAGGAGATATCCTCATTGTTTCTGCCATGGTTCAGGGGATAGAATTTTATGATATCTCCAACCCAGGCAATCTGAATCACCTCACTAATTTTAATTTATCCGCCTATGGCGGGCTGTGCCCCAACAAATTGTCCCTCATTTAAAAACCTCATACCAAATTCCCCATAGAACCTTGTATATTTCTCAGTTATCCCATACCAAAGTCAATTATAAATGAATGGAAAGGAATATCAAATGATTAAAACTCTTTACAAAGCAGCCAACGCCCCGGAAGCCCATTTAATCAAAGGGTTGCTGGAACAGTCAGGTATTGAAGTTTCATTATCTGGGGAAAGCCTTACTATAGGTATAGGAGGTTTGCCTATAGATGCTGCCCAGGTTAAAGTTCAGGTGAATGAAAATCAGTTTGAGGAAGCAGTGAAAATTATTAAAGAATACGAAGATAAAATGCTGGGCGATGATGAAGACAGTACTCAGTGGGAATGTAAAAATTGCATTAAGATGAATCCCGCCTCTTTTGGTATCTGCTGGAATTGCCAAACTGAGAAGTGATGTGTAATTCTGTAGTGGCACAATGCATTGTGCCACTACAATTTAATCCAATTCAATTTCAATTCACCAACAACACAGGACAATTGGCACGTTGTGCAGTGTGGATGGGTTTGCTCCCTAGTATAAATTTCAAAATTTCATTTCCTTTGGCTTTACCCATAATGATGATATGATCTTCCCCTGCTTCTTTTACAAATACGTCAACCGGATTACCGCTGATAAGTTTAGGCTCAAAAGGAATTCCCACCCGCTTCAAATAGCGCTCTGCCCAAGTGTGGGCATTCCTATATCCTTTGCCAAAAAAGGAGGTCTTACTCACTGTAAGTGAAATGATTTCAGCGTCAAATTGCTTGGAAATTCGCGTACTTAAAATCACAGCCCGTTTGGTTGCTCTGGAATCATCTACACAGAGCAGTATTTTATAATTCCAATCCGGATTAAAATTTTTCACAAAAAATATACTGGTATCTAAAAATTGAGAAATTTTATTGGTCATGCGCTTCCGATTTGGAGAACCCATTATGACAATGTCACACCCTCCATGTTTCACTTCTTTATTCAACTCAGATAAAAGATCACCCTCACGAAGTACCAACCTAATTTGATAATTGGTTGTTTTTGGGATTACCATTCGAATCCGCCCTTTATCTTCAACAAGATTTTCAATATTAAACTCGGAGTCTGGGGCAAAGCCTTTGTCTTTGAGAATTTTAAATGCCCACTCCAAAACTTCCAATCCGGGATGATAGATATTCCATTCAGAAAGTGTCTGCCGGGCAAGATTTACATCTCCCTCAATGAGTGCTCTGGATTGTTTGCCAATATAACAAATGGTTAAATCCGCAGAGAACCCCTCGGCAATTTTACAGCCAATTTCCAGAATATTTTTAGATTCATCCGTGGTATTTTTTAGAGCTATGAGAAATTTCATAATAATTATTTCCTATTTAAAATTGGTGAACCCGATTACAAGGGGCCAATAAAATTTGTAAATCAATAAAAGGGTAATGGTTGACATTATGGCCATGCGCCAACCTGCTTTCAGAAAGTCCGTCATTTTTACCAAGCCGGAAGAATAAATGATCATACAAGCAGGTGCTGCAATGGCAGAAAAATATCCAAATGCCGATGAGATGGCAGTGGTCATTCCCATATAAGCAGGATCACCCCCCATGCTCAATGTAATAGGTCCCAACACTGCCACAGTTCCACTGGAACTCATGATATTTGACATTAGCATGGTGAGAAAAATATTTAAAATATAAGGAATCATAGTAAATTGGTCTATCAATGGTGCAAACTGATTCATGAGAGAATTTCCAATCCATAAAGCGGTACCCGTATTTTTCATCTGCACTCCCAAAGAAATAACACCGGCAAATAGGAGGATAACTCCCCAATTGGTATCTCTGCTCACCTGTTTCCATTCGACCAATCCCGTTGCCATGTACAAAAAGGCCCCACCAATAGCGATTATTCCCAGACCATATTGTTCATTTAAGAAAATCCAGCAGAGAAACACAATAACGAAAATCAAGATAGTCAAAAATTCGTTACCGGTGATTTTTCCTTTATGTGCTACTTGTATTTTTAGACGGCGGATGGCTGTATCCATTCTGGTAAATTCGGGTTTGAAAGCCATTTGAAGCAGAAAGGCAGCACTGAGCATTCCAATAATTACCATGGGGTACGCCATGACTATCCACTGAAAATAAGTAAGGGTTACTCCGCCATCAGTAATAGTACGCCAGTATTCCAGCATGATGGCATTGCGTGCTCCGCCTGATGGTGTGCCAATACTTCCTACGGTTGACCCATAGGCAATACTGAATAGAATCAAAGCTGTCAAATTAGGAATGGGTTTGTTTTTTCCACAGTTTCGTACCAGAGAAAGTCCCACCGGAAGCATCATAGCTACTACGGTATGTTCCCCAATAAAGGATGAGAGCAATGCCGAAATACAGGTGAATCCCAATACAATATTTTTTACTTTATTCCCGGTGAGGCGGATTATTCCCAATGCCAATCGTGTATCCAATCCCTGATGAACAATGGCCACAGCCATCATGAGGGAGCCCATTATAAAAAAGACGGAATCATTCATGTAAGTTTTGGCTACTTCTGCCGCCGGGGCTATATGAAATGCCACTTCCAAAACGGCGATAAGCAAGGCAACCGCAGGCAATGGAACTGGCTCGGTAATGATCAGGGAAATGACAATGATGCTCAGAATTAATGTGCGATATCCTGAAGGTGAAATACTATCTGGATAAGGCAGTTGGTACATTACAACTCCTAGGATAGCGATAATTATGAGCCAACGTTTCTGTTGAGCCCAAAAAAGTATATTACGGATTAGGTCATTGGAAAATCTCATTTGGACAAGGATTTATGCGATTTGAATATTTTTGATGAGGGAGTTTCCAATAATTTGTATTATCTAAATGAAGGTATCCCGGTGATGTCTTGTCCTAAAATCAATGTATGCATATCAAATGTGCCTTCATAGGTATAGACAGATTCCATATTCATGAGATGCCGCATGATGGGGTATTCGCCGGAGATTCCATTAGCTCCATGGAGTTCACGAGCAAGTTTAGCGCATTCTCGGGCCACCCAGGTATTATTGCGTTTCAGCATGGAAATCTGCTGAGGAGTTACTGTGCCGGAATCTTTATTTTTTCCCACTTGGTAAGCCAATAGCTGTCCCTTGGAAATTTCGGTGAGCATCCATACCAGTTTTTCCTGAACCAACTGAAATGAGGCTATGGGTTTATCAAATTGAATGCGGTCTTTGGCATATTTAAGGGAGGCTTCATATACTGCCATTGCACAGCCGATGGCTCCCCAGCCAATTCCATAACGTGCTTGGCTTAAACAACTGAGAGGACCTTTTAATCCTTCCACACCCTGCAGCAAGTTTTCTTCTGGCACAAAAACATCCTGTAATATTAATTCTGAAGTATTAGAGGCTCTGAGTGACCATTTATGTTTCATCTCTGGAGCGGAAAAACCTTTCATTCCTTTTTCAACCAGAAAGCCCCGCACCACCTCATCTTCTGTTTTTGCCCAGACAAGGGAAATATCTGAATTGCTTCCATTGGTGATCCACATTTTAGTGCCGTTGAGTAAAAAGCCTCCATCCACTTTTTTTGCCAATGTTTTCATGCTTCCGGGGTCTGAGCCACTATTTGGTTCCGTCAAACCGAAACTACCGATTGCAGCTCCTTTTGCTAAAAGTGGAAGCCATTTCTTTTTCTGCTGATCAGATCCAAAGGCATGAATAGGGTACATAACCAGAGAACTTTGTACAGAAATAAATGAACGGATTCCAGAATCACCCCGTTCTATTTCCTGACAGACTAATCCATAAATGATATTGTTCATTCCACCTCCGCCAACTTCCTTTGGAAGGTTTATTCCAAAGAAACCCATGTCCGCAATTTTTGAAGTGAGGGTATCAGGGAATGTGCCATTTTCAAAATGTTCATCAATAATGGGAATTATTTCCCTATCCACAAATTTCCGTGTGGATTGCTGAACCATGATTTCATTTTCTGATAATAGGCTGGATAAATCTAAATAGTCAAGTCCGTCAAGTTTCATTAAAATTAATTATTAATTGGGGAGTAATTTAACAGGCAGTGAGAGTTAGATAAAATTGAAACTCAAGAATTATTAATTATATGAGCAAAAAGCGTATTCCTATTCAATCTATTTTAGATGATGATGCCGTTGAAAAAATCTCAGCTTGGGCGGAGAAAAACCCAATAATTTCAGATTTGGTAGAATTTCTCTCATTGGAATTTAAAATTGATATTACTTCTGATTTAGATATTGTAAATGGGTATGAGCGTGACAGTTCCAACATCACCGGAAATGCAGAAGTTTTGTGTCGTCCGAGAAATGAGCTGGAATGTGCGTTAGTGCTCCGATGTTGCCAGAGTGCAAAAATTCCCCTCACAATTTCTGCAGGACGAACCAATTTAACGGGTAGTGCTACGCCCGAGGGAGGGGTAGTCCTCTCAATTGAAAAAATGACACAGCCAAGTGTGAAGGTTAATATTGAATCAAAAATACTAACCACTCCGGTAGGAATTTATCTGGAAGACATGCGAAAGGCAGCATTGAGGCAATCGAATAATAAATTGCATTATCCGGTGGACCCTACCAGCCGAAAGGAAGCTATGGTGGGCGGCACGCTTTCTTGTAATGCGTCTGGTTTTATTCCAGGACCTGCAGGAGCCACGCGCTATTGGACGGAAGGATTAGAATTTCTAACGCCTAATGGATTTAAAGTTTCCTGCAATCGTGGAGATTATATTTCAAATAATGGGGAGTTTGTTTTTGATTTTCCCAATGGTGAAGTAATTGTTGAATTACCATCTTATCCGCGGCCGGATATTAAGAATGCTAGCGGACCATTCTCAGATGAAAATGGGATAGTAGATTTAGTTGACCTTTTGATAGGATCTGAGGGAATTTTTGGACTCATAACATCTGCTACTTTTCGACTCAAAGAAATGCCTGATGAATTTCTGGACATGTTTTTTACTCTTCCAAATGAAATGGATGCTGTCAGATTTCATCAATATATCAGTAATCATTTTGAAGGTGACTTATCCCAAATTACTGCTTTAGAATATTTTGGATATAATTGCCAAAACTTTATGGATCATCGGGAAACATTATTTTATTCCAACTCTGAAGTTGGGATTTATCTGCAGATTCCCCTTTATAATGAAACAGTAGAGGACGTTGCCGAAGACTGGCTAAATATATTGACAAAATCAAATTGTGGCATTCATGAGGACGGGATTCTGCTGCTGAATACTCCCCAAAACTGGCAGACATTTTTTGAAGCCCGACACTCCATACCTGCAAATGCATTAGAGAAAACACGTCAAATGGATACCTGGAGTATTTTAACCGATACCATTGTACCCCCAGAAAATTTTCCTGAATTTTTAGAAATAACTCATTCAATATTACAAACTGCCGATATTGAGTACCTCCTATTTGGACATTTAGGGGATTGCCATTTGCATTTTCATTTGATACCTACTAAGGATCAGCAGTCAAAAGCGCTGGAAGCATATCGTCAGATAATAGAAAAATCTGCGAAACTCGGTGGCGTTTATTCTGCAGAGCATGGCACAGGCAAACGCAAACGCCCGGACTTTCTTAAATGTTATGGAGAAGAAGCTGCTGATCAAGTACGTTCAGCCAAAGCCGCTCTTGATCCGGATTTTTATCTGAATCGAGGTAATGTGGTGGAACCAATTAATCACCCAGTTTGTATCAATAAAGAAATTGATATAGGAGCGAAAGGTTAAATATGATTACAAAATATTTTTCTATCTATTTAACAATCCAGCAATGGGTAATTTTAACAAAATCTCAACAAGCTGGTCCGCCAATGTTGGTCGTAGTTATTGCTGGCGGGTAAAAAAGCATGCCTGCCCACCAACTGAATTGTCAAACAGTATTGGTGGGTTGCACAACAACTTTTCTAAGTTGTTGACTATTTATTTGAGCAGAATGGTTTATTTATAAAACAGGTAATGGTTATTCAAAACAAAATTAAACAACTAATATATACAGGAGTAATTTTACTGATTTTCTCCTGCGTTGAGCATAAATTCTCCTTTACTGTTTCACCCGATGGTAGTTACGAGGTAAAATACAAAGGTCACGGGGATAAAAATGACCTCATGGATTTTGATTTTTCTCTGCCAACCGATGCAAAATGGACTATTAATTCCACTTTGGAAAATACTGAAGCAGAATCATATGATTACACCGCCCACCGTTTATTTAACCGTAATGAATATTTTCCAAATACATTTTATAAAGGGGATTCAATTTATTTTGAATCCTTGCTGAAACATAAAATTAAGGTGAAGCATTTTAATTGGTTTTTTAGGGAAACTTTTTCTTTTGATGCTGAAATTGAGGGACGCAATGTGGGCAGTAAATACCCTCTTGTGGAACAATTTATTTTAGATACAGAAAACCCACCAAAGGGTTGGCTGAAAGAAGCGATAATGTATCTTTTAACTGAAACATTAAATCAAGCGGATATAGAATGGAATACTCGTCCCATCATTAATTCTGAATTACTAAATTGGAAAAATAATGAATTGGAGATGCTAAGCGATTCAACTCTATTAGATGAAATTGAATTTTATAAAAATATGGGGCTAGATATTATCATGCAGCCGGCCTCTCCTCATCTTTATAATGAAATGGATTCCATTTTTAAAACCCTAGAAGATGAGCTCCAAATCACATTAGACCTTATTGATGACAGTTTTTCATTTCAGCTAATTTTACCCGGAAATTTAGAATCTACCAATGCAGATTCCACAGCCAGTGATACCTTGTTTTGGGAATTTGGTTTACAGAATTATATGAATGAAAATTTCGTTATGCAGGCTCATAGTAAAATAAATTATCCCCATCGGCAAAAGACAGGAATTTTTATAGCTTTTATTACTATCTTGATTTTTTGGAGATTAAGAATTAGGAGAAGAAGGATTTAGAATATGCAATAAATTTAGATTTTTCCATAATTATTATCTAATGA
>Ga0209501_10004289_pt1 | contig 13766 bp, 15 predicted proteins | sample ArcticOcean_MG_C_4_FD_187434 | JGI IMG/M metagenome (GOLD analysis project Ga0209501, IMG submission 187434) | Marine microbial communities from western Arctic Ocean - ArcticOcean_MG_CB4_134 (SPAdes) (version 2) | ecosystem: Environmental > Aquatic > Marine > Oceanic | place: Arctic Ocean...
ATCAATATTTTCAACTGGAATAATTGATGAGATGAATGGTGAGGACGGGAATGGTCATTGGTTACCCCCTGTAGACCAAAGGGCAAATCTTGACTATCGTAATGATGATGTTTTCAGCAGAGTGTCGTGGAATGGTTCCCTTGGAATTGAAGAAGTTCGCTCAGTCTATGTCCCTGTGACAACTATCACCATTGCAGATGGTGGGGCTGGAATCACTGGTGATGCTGAAGTCCATCTTGGTCTGTGGCTCCCTGAAATTGAAGGTTGTGATTGGGACTCACTCACAACTAACGACACCTTAGCAGCTGATGGTGTCACAATCTGTGCAGTTCCAGTCATATCTGAAATTGGACCATACTACAACGATGGTGATGTTGATGCATTAACACCAGCCAACAGATTGGGGCGATTCCTCATCGAAAACTTCGTCCCCCATGGATTTGGGGTTGCGCAAGTTAGCGTCTTTGGAACTGGTGAAGCAAACCATTGCATGGATTTGATGGGTGACGATGAACAAAGAGGTATTCATGCCGCTATTGAATGGCTAGGAACACAAGCCTGGTCTAATGGTAACGTTGGTGTCATCGGCAAATCATATGATGGAAGTACGCCATGGGAAGCCGCAGCGTCTGGCTCAAAACATCTGAAAACAATCGTGCCGATGTCGGGACTTATTGGAGTGCAAGATCTGATGTGGCGTAACGGGAGCATGGAAGCACGTGGTGCAATAATGCACAACGGAGTGTACGGAAGTTTTGGTTTAGATGGTGACTTAGAAGACACCGAAAACGCTTGTGAAGGTTACATGGAAGGGTACTATGCAGGCGTTGGCGCCTATCTTACTGGAGATGATTTGTCATGGCTAGGCAGTGACTATTGGGAAGAGCGTACCTTCCTTGACAGGGCAGTAGCAAATTACGATGGCTCGGTTTACATTATCCACGGAATGCAAGATTGGAATGTTGACCCACACATGGCATTCCCAACTCACAACATAATGGTCGAAGCTGGTTTTGACACCAAAGGTCTGTACGGACAATGGGGGCATGACTATCCAGATCGTAACGAAAGTCACTCTGGCTTGAGTTCTGGAAGAGGTGGTGAGGCTTACCCATTCACAGTGCGCTGGGACTGGGCTGATGATTTGCTTGAATGGTTTGATTTCTATTTGTACAACAAAGGACCACAACCTGCACTACATGCAGAGATCCAAGATAACATGGGTGGTTGGCGAGTTGAAGGGCAATATCCACCTGTTGATATTGAATGGTTGGAGTTCGGACTTGACCAATTTGAAGTGGTTAGTGGGGGGACATTTGTGACTTCAACTTCTCAATTGGTAATTTCATCTTCCCAATTTGAAAATGAGACCAGAATTGTTGGGAATCCTACCCTCCATATTGATGCTACAACCACGCCATTAGTTGGAACATCAGGCCATCTTGGGGTCGAGATGGTGTTGGCTAGTAATGGGATGCATCTAGGACACGCTGTGATGGATTTACGATTCCATGCAGGAGGCAAAGAGGGGAGTATTTTGTTGCCTGGCCAAACAGTGAATGCAAAGATGGAATTCTTTGGTATGGATGTTGTAATTCCTGCTGGAGATAGTATCCAACTAATTATCACTCAAACTATTGAGGATTATGTGCCAAGTACAGTTAGTCTAACACCGGTTACAGTTGACTTGACTGCTACAAGTATACTCTCACTTTCTGTGGTTCAGCGGGATTGCTCAGACTTATTTACGCCGCCGATGTTGCAACCTTATCCGCAATGCAGCCAAGAAGAGAGTTGAAACCAATCGCCCCGCTGCACTCAATTCATGCAGGGTATTCCGCCGCAACACGGAGCCCCTCCGCCGCAACAAGGTGCAGCGCCTCAACCACAGATAATTGGCGGCCAAGTTGCTCAAGGTGGTGTTGTACAAACACCATATGGTCAGCCAGTAGTTTATGCAGGCCAGCCTTCACAAGCAGCCAAAGTAATTGGCATACTGCTAATGGTTTATGGTGGCTTTTCAGTTATTTTTGGGATTATAACTGCTGCAGGCATGTCTTACTTTAACTCCTATATGTCTGATATGGGTGGTGAAGACCTTACTGGATATATGCCACCAACTTGGATTTATATCGTCCAAGGATTAGTCGGAAGTATTGCTGGAGTTGCCTACTTGTATTCTGGTTGGCTAATTCAATCCTTCAAGAAAAAGGGATTCTGGATTGCTTGGGCTGCGCTTGGACTTGGCTATATCATGAGTATTGTTGTTGCCGCCGCCACACCCTATCCATCCGACATATATGGTGATGAAGCGGAATTTTATCGCATGACGACCATTGGCTCATCCGCGGTTTGTGGCTTGTTTGGTGCGGCATTCTGTGGAGTTATCTTGGCAATTCCACTATTCATTTCAAACAACGGAATGGAATAGACTCAATGGAATAATCGTTTGATTAATACCGTAGCGTAAGCACCTGGTGGTAATTCAAAATCAAAAGTGATGGCCCACCTTTTACCCTTAGAACGACTGTTCATCTCATCGCGTTCTGCCTCAGTGGAACCTATTTCAGAATTAATCATGAGAGGTCGCGGGTGGTTGGAAAGATACTGATCAATCGCCGTGAGGTCAAGGTCTGAATGGGGCATTTCCATCGTATCAGGTAATTTTTCCAATGTTTCCGTGATATCTGCAATGAGGTGACGTTTGGGCGCTCCTCGTTTTCCTGACGGTGCTTCTGGGAAAAGAAAAGGTCCTCCTACTCCAATTTTCACCAAATGCAAAAGGTGATGCGGGAAGTGTGATTCAAAAATACCTCCCAAGTCAGAATTCCATTCTCTGGATTGCCATGCGGATATCCAAATGCCTCGGATATCATAAGGCAATGCCATGTACACACGCCGCCACAATTCTCCATTCTCAACACCTTCTTCGAGTGCCCTTGCTTGGGCTTTCAACAATCTAGAAAATGGTTTGTGTTCGGGTTTGATGTGAGAGATTTTTGGCCAAGCGGCGGCGAATTTTTTCTTATCGCGGCGCTTATCAGAACGGTCAGATTTATTGCGTTCTGTCAGATGAAGTTTCATCGCTGCTTCATATTCCCCAGCAATCACGTGAGTTCCTGGCAGCCGGTGCCCAACAGCTGAACCAAAGCGTTGGGTGTCAAACCAATTTGGCCAGCCATGAATTCTTGCCTGCTCAAGACGGCGTGGTAATCCTTCGAGTTGTTGTTGATTGATATCACGGACTGTGATTACGAAGTGGTTAACAGAATGACTGCCACTTCGCAATTTTTTATCGCTTCCACCCAAAAGAGTTAGTCGCCACCCTTCACCGGTTAAGTCGGGGCTCAAATCTCCGACTTGTTGGCCAATTTCTGTAGGCAATTTTTGCCCTTTACCAGCAGGAAGTGAGAGCATTTGAGAGGTTATTGCATGCCTATCTTTGAATCCTGAAATTCCAAAAGAACGGCGTGAGAGTTGGAAATGTCTTGAGAGGCGTGCCAAAAGTGCAATTGTGTCGTGATTGCGCTTTTCTAAACGGTAGAGCCGGTGTTCGCTATCAGAAAATTCCGGGCCGACTACCGGCTCTGGCCCACCTAATTCAGTGACGAGAAAATCTTCAGCGATTTGCCTTAGTTTTACCAATCTTTCACCACCCTATTCTGCTATCGCTAGCGGACCGAACAGCCTCAATGCTATGTTGATGACGGCTAAGAATTGATTGTTTCCACATTTCAACTGTTTATTCCCTAAAGGCGAAGTGTTGTAAATAGGGGTTTCAGCGAACAAATCATGAGCAAAGGTGAGAGCGGCATTCAGCCAACCAAAGTTCCTGAAAAATCGGTTGATAATAAACCCACTATTTACGCCTTTGAAACATGCCCATTCTGCTGGAAAGTGAGGAGTCTTCTTTCATGGAAAGGAGTTGATTATCGCCAAGTAGAAGTTGACCCTATGAAGAAAACGGAACTCAAATGGTCAGAGTGGAATGCAACACCGGTATTTGTCGATGGGGATGGAACTCAAGTCAATGACTCAAATGATATTCTCCACTACATTAACTCAAACTATGAGGGGGGAGAGAAATTCCCTACCAAAGGAAATGATGAATCCCAAGACCAATGGATGGACTTTAGTGGGGATATTCTAGGAAAGTCAATTCTTCCCGTGATATACAATTCTTACAGTTCATCTCGCCGGGCACTCAGATATGTTTCGGATGTTGAAAGTTTTAGTGCGTTACAAAAATGGAAAGCGATTTGGCTCGGTGGCATTATAATGCGCATGGTCGGCAAGAGCCGTGGTAAAATGTTTGAACTGCCAGCAGAAGAAAATCTAACCTACCAATTAGATGTATTATCAGGTGGATTTGCTGGTGATTTCTTCGGCGGCTCCTCACCCAATGGTGCTGACTTTGCTAACTACGGGATTTTGCGCTCAATGCAAGGGCTGCGTGGGTGGAACATCGTTGAATCACACGCTAAAGCGGGGCCATGGTTTGCTCGTATGCAATCAACCACAGGTGTCTGAGTTTACTCACCGAATTAGCCTGAACCCAAGGTCTAATCGTAATGCATTTTTGGTATGGCGAAAGTCAAAGCAAATGCCAGAGCACCTAGGCAACAAGCACTGCCATACGGCCCTTGTGAAAGGAACACAAATACCGCTGCCATTCGCAACATTCCTCTACCTCCATCACGATAACCAAGGACTGTTGCTACCATTCCAATAAGTGCAATTCCCGAAAAACCAACACCAATCATCACGTACAATCCGGCGGCTGAAGAATCATACAACTCCTTTTCGTTTGCAGCTTCATAAGGCACATAATTGATGAATGAACCATCTTCACTTTCTTGTTCGAATGTCTCATCACTGGGGAAAGTAAGGCGGAGGGTGGTGAATCCGACCGGTTCAAAGGTCATTTTGGGAGAGGGGTTGAGCAGGACCAAGTGTTGCACAATTTGGGCGGTTCCGCGCGAAGCATTGGCCATCATCAAAACTTGTACACCAGGATCCAATCCTTCAATTCTAAAATTACCATTTTCATCGGTTGTGTTGCCCTTCTCGATGATTATACCATCATCTCTTTTTACAGTCACTTGAACTATGTGATTAGGCGCTGCAGAACCATCTTCATAGACAACCGTGCCAAGTAATACTGCGCTGCCAGGTGCTGCGCCTTGAGCATCTAGATTGATGAAGCGGCGGTGATTGATTAATCCAGAATCACCGTCAATGTAATCCAAGCCGTTAATGAATCCAAGCATGGCAGTAACGAGCAACAAAGCACTGAGCCAGAACACCATCGGGTGTTGGCGGCGGTCCCCAGGTAGCATGATGCGCGCACCGGAGGATGAGAACACAGGATCCTCTACTTCTGGAAGCCCAGTTAGAATAGGTTTTGAAGAATCAGTTGTACTTTCGTCTGCCAATTCATCAGGCTCTTCATCTTCCTCCATAGTTCTTGGGAATACGGGGTTACTTATCCAACTTTACAACCAAAGGTGACAAGTGGGACGGCCTACCTTGAGTTGTTATGAGCAACAAAGTAGTCGTGACATGGAGCGGCTCAAAAGAAGACGCGCAGGCATTACTACAAGCAATTTCACCTGATGACTCGGAATCCTTCACAATTGATTTGGATATTGAGGGTGATTTTGCTACTTTAACTATCATAGTCAGCGAACAATCGGTCCGTACCCTGAGAACTACGATTGATGACATATTGGCATGCCTTTCAGCAGCAGAATCTGCAATTAGTGAAGCGTAAAGTGGATTATGCGAATTTTTGTCGCTACAATTCTCTATCGCATCCTTGAAACATGGTGGCTATTTCCACAAAGCGATGCAAACCAACTCCGGGCGTCAAGACCTCCCGCACGACCGTAGTGCTGAATTGTGGGTTGACCACAAAGCCACCGAACAACTGAGTTCAAGCATCAGGAGGTGGGTGACTACTTTGATGCACGGTGAAGGAATCAGTAATCCACTCGCCCGTGATGAGGAAACCGTGAAGGCAAAAGTATGGACTAAACAGGAAGGTACTGTGGCTGGTTTAAACGCCGCAGACCATCTTCTCAGAGAATGGATGCCTGGCGCCAAATGGCAGTGGTCTGTTGGAGATGGCGCCAAAGTAAATGCTGGAAAAGTAATTCTAGATATTGAAGGCGGTCGAGAACAGGTACTGGCTGCAGAACGCTCCATCCTCAACCTTATCGGCAGACTTTCAGGGATTGCCACCAATACTTCACTTTGGGTAGAAGAAGCCGCGCCAGTCTGTGTAGCCGCAACTCGAAAAGTTCACTGGGGTATGCTAGACAAATGGGCCGTTCATCTCGGTGGAGGGTTGACACACCGACTAAACCGGAAGGATGCGAGGATGATCAAAGAAAATGACCTTGCGTCATTGATTCACAAAGATGAAAAAAGGCCACGAGGTATTGCCAGGGTGGTTAGTGAGTTAGATTTGGAAGCACTTGGTGCCTTCATCGTGTTAGAAGTTCGAACCATTGATGAAGCAATTAGGGCGGCTGAAACGTGGGTTCAACGAATGGAGAAAGAAGGACGTAAAGACCGTCTAACTGTGATGCTTGATAACATGGATATTGAAATAGCCAAAGAGGTCATTCTTGACTTAGAAACTCGGCAATTTCGCGAGTTGGTAATTATTGAAGCAAGCGGTGGAATCTCATTTGATGACCTACCAATCTGGAGCAAATTGGGTGTAGATGTAATCTCTTCAAGTAGGTTACATTGTGGAACAAATGCTCTTGATGTGTCAATGTTGTTTGATGGGGCATAGGTGAACTCAATGGGTGAGGTACCCCTCAGCCACCCGCGCTACAACTCCTTAATGGGGCGTAAATTGTTGACTGAAGCAGCAGCAGATGGGCTATTGGCTGACTCGGCTTTGATCGCTCACGGGAGAGGAGAGGCGTATGACTACTTACTCGGTGAAGCAACCTGTGAAAGCGCTCTAGAAGCGATTAAACAATCTGCATTGCTAATGAAACACGCAAAAAGATGTGTGATTTCTGTTAATGGAAATTCGGTAGCACTCGCTGCTGCTGATTTAATTCGATGTGCTGCAGTTCTACAGTGCCCTATTGAAATTAACATCTACTATCGTACGCCAGAGAGAATGACGGGCCTTAATTCTCGTCTTGAAAAAATACGACACGAGGTAAGTGAGGGGGGTGCACCGACTGGTTGGCAAGGAGATTGGAAAAGTGCAGTTGCCAAGGTTACTATTCTTGGTATTGACCCTGATTCACAGATTCCAAATCTTGAGGGGCCTCGTGCGAATTGCTGTAGCGCTGGTATCTTTAGTGCAGATGTGATTTTTGTGCCATTAGAAGATGGAGACAGATGCGAAGCGCTTATGGAAATGGGGAAAAAAATGATTGTTGTTGATTTGAATCCGCTTTCACGCACAGCTCGGCGAGCCACAGTGACAATAGTTGACGAATTAATGAGAATGGCTCCCATTCTCCTTTCTTACTTGGTAAAGGGTGTATCTTCTACACCGCCTGAATGGGACAACAAAGCCAATTTAGATAATTCTCTGGCGGTAATGTTGAATCAACTTGGAAAATGATATCATTCGTGAACCGTTCTGGGTAACCTTTTTGCGTAGGTATGCCGCAGTAAAATTGACTCGAAATGGTTGAAAGAGCAAAGGATTCGGCAGACGTGGGCGATTTTTTCTCCTCACAGATGAACTTTGATCTTGAGGAGGAACAGAAAAATAAGAAACGGGGCCGTCGTACTAAGGGGGGAAAAAGGCGTTCAAGAACAGTTAGGTTAGGGGAGGATAATTATCAAAAACCAAGCCAACAGAAAACCCGGCTTGACCATCAGAAAATCCCTCGACAGAACGATCAAATTACTAATTGCCCTGGATGTGGCTCTGATGTAGATGAAGGCGATTTTGTTGATGTTCTCGTATCATTTATCACAGGGGCTTTTGATTATCTAGCAGGGGACCCTGTTCGAACACAAACGGTACAAAGTCTGAGACAACAAGCGAAGGCTTTGGACATGCCTGAACCACAACAAGATTGGATGTTGGAAGTTTGTGCTAGAATTGAAGCCCAAGTTCGGCGTTCCTCTGATGCTCAACGAGAGGAAATTCGCAGTGGTTTAGAAGAGGAATTGCGGAATGAATTAGTCGGTGAATTTTACGAATTAGTTCGTAAAGAAGTTGAGGTAACTATTCGCCAAGAGGTTGAAGCTGAAATGTGGGAGCAGTTTGAGAAAATATACCAAGAAAGAAAAGATCAAGCAGAGTGAGCCTTTTGTGACTGCAATAGTTCAGCAAGGCGGTCTACGATAGAACTACCAACTTCAGCGGTTGATGCATTGCCCCCTAAATCATAAGTCAGAATTGAACCATCTTGCAGATGGTCTGAAACCGCTCTTTCAATTAATTCAGAAACTTGGATTGCTTCGTTATCATCATGGCGCATCCCAAGCCATTCAATCATCATTTGAACTGAATTAATTGTTGCAATCGGATTGACCTTGCTCTTTCCGGCATACTTGGGAGATGAACCATGTACCGGCTCAAATAGACCATGGTTGTCACCAATATTCGCACTTGCTGCCATCCCCATTCCGCCTTGAAGAACACTACCTAAGTCAGTAACAATGTCGCCAAACATGTTGCTTGTGACTACAACATCAAACCATTCTGGATTGCGCACCATCCACATAGTAAAGGCATCAATGTAGGCAGTGTCTTTGCCGATGTCAGGGTATTCTTCCCCTACTTCATTGAATACACGCCTGAAAAGTTGACAACCGCGAGTGACATTACTCTTGTCAACACATGTGACGCCTGATTCTCCGGTGCTTGGTGAGCCATTCCTTCGCTTGGCGTATTCAAAGCCAAGGCGGATTAGTTTTTTTGAACCGTTTACTGAAATCGGTCGAGCATCCCAGGCGACCTCTCCTTCGATGCCCCCGAACTCCATTTCTTCTACTTCTTCTGGTTCTATTCCCTGTGCACGAAGAGCAGAACGGCGTAATAGGCTATGATAGAGGCCTTCTGTGTTTTCACGCAGGACTAACAAATCAACCTTGTCGGGAGACCAAACTTGAGTGAAATTGTCGTGGATTTTATGTTTGACGCCGGTGTACAATTTGATTGGCCGAACGTTTGCGTACAAGTTCAAACCACTTCGCAAACCGAGAATGACTTGACCGCCCGCAAGGTCACCATTCGGTAGGTTTGCTCCTGGCCATCCTATGGCCCCAAGTAGGATTGCGTCTGAGTTATCTCGGCAGTGTTCGAATGAACCTGCGGGCCATTCTTCACCGGTCTTTAACCAATATTGGCCCCCACATGGAATAACTGTCCTATCAAAAACCAATTCAGTATGGTTTTCGATACAATTTAGCAGTTTTTCAGCCTCTTTAATGACCTCGGGACCAGTCCCGTCCCCGGGCAGAATAGTGAGGCTGTAGGCCGACATCGTGGAAGCCACCGGCTTAACCTACATGAACGCAACCATTGCCACTTTTACCCCTTCAACAAGGGCATACTTCATCAACCGTCACGATGGGCAACCTTGTCGTGACAACCCGAGGGCCGTCTGAACCCGATGAGAGTACAAAGATTGACGCAGGTACACTTCCAGTGGAACTTCGTGAACTTTGGGAAGTGATGCTGAGATTAGATCCGCATTGGAATATTGAGGAATGGTTAGCAAAACGAGCCGCTGAGGAATTAAAGTTAGTACAGGCTAATCTTGGAAAAGAAAAAATGCGACTTGAACAGAGATTGAGCAGAGTCAACACATTGGCTGAGAGAATGAGGAGAAGACGGAATCAAGTCGATGAAATAAAGTGGAATGACCCACACCAACGAAACCTCTTCGATATATTCCCTCATGAACAAAAAGGTGAGAATGAAGCATTAGAAGAGGGATATCCTGAACCTATTGAAGAAGAACACCCCGCAGCGATTCTCCTAGACTATTTACCAGGTGAAACTGGTGATGACCCACTACTAGCAATTGTTGCTCAACATATCTTGTTAGAGATGGATGAATTAGCTGCTTCAGAATCCTTACCAATCAGTTTAGATAAATTAGGAGATTCCTTAGATTCTCTAGGAATAAATCCTGATGAAGTCATTGAAGCACTTGAGTGGTTACTCGCCCAAGGTGAAATTACAGAGGTTGATGAAGATCAATTCACGATAAACTAGCCTTTCAGCACCACCCTAACACCGGAAACTGTAAATTACTACGCGGGCAAAGAACTAGTGTCAGAATGCTTCGCTTAAGAGCAATACTTGGTGGGACGCTATTGGGTATATGGTTATTCAACAGTATTCCTGCCAATGCTGAATTTGCAGCTGTGGGCGGGATTGTAGCAGCAATATTGTACGATGTTCCTCACAATTCTCAACAGCGCAGACGCTTATCAAAAATTGCATCAGAACAAGCAATTAAGATTAATTATGGAGAAAAGCAACTAATGGCTTTTGTCAATCAGTGCGACCAATTGCAAGTTATGGTCCACAGCCGCGATGAACAATTACGCACTGCTCTGATGGAATTGGAAAGAAGGGATTCAGTAGGTGCGCCAGAAGCAAGGAAGTTGATTGGCAGTCAACGCAAAGCGCTAAAAGTTCAGAAAAAATCTATGGAGGAGGCACAACAACTAATTCGGGCCCAACAAAGAATGCTATCCAAACTGGAAAGTCAAACCAATGCTGGCCATGACCGCTGGGAAGAAACACTTGCAACTCTAGAGAGAATGCTCTCAAACCAAGCCAATCACAATAATTCAACTGAACAGCAATTGCTTGACCAAGTTGCAGATGGAAACCGAGAATTACAAAAAACACTATCAGATTTACTGCAGCAGTTAGCGATGGAGCCTAGAACCTCTAATATCAATGTACAAGATTCAGTTGTTGTAAAGAGTGGTCCTGAAATCAAACATCAACAATCACCTGACCAAACACCCATACCAACAATACAGGCTATACCTATTAGCCAACCTCAGCGTACCACCGAAGTAGAGTGGATGAAGTCTTTACCTAAGGATTTGACATGAGGGGAAAGAATGGTTTCCGACTTACGCGATGAAATGCGCGTTGCTATTTTCAAAAGAGAAATGATAGGTGCAATACTACCCCGAATGATTTTGTTTGGTATTATAATTATTTTATGGAATCTCATCGAGCCTTACGGATTTCAACTTGATCATTACAGTTGGTTTGCTATTTTTTCTCTATTTGTGGTTATATTAGTATGGAACGCACATAAACGAACCCAATCAATAATGGAAAAAATAGATGATATTATTGATGGTAAAATGGACGCCACTGAACTTCTTGAACAGTATTCCGGGAGATCACTTCCTTTGGTTGATTCGCTATTCAATCTCGTTGGCACAAATGAAGAGTTGGAATTATTGCTGACACAGAGTAATGAAGATAATGAATACGCTAAAGATGTTGATTGGATGGGTAGAGAAGTCTACAAGACAAGAGGAAAGGATTTCCGTGGCCCTGCTGAAGGACAGGGTGCTGACACCTTTGGAGAAATTGTCCCCAGGGTTGATGCAATGACAATTCGGCCTGAACATGAAGGAATTGAAGGGCCACTTACTATGACTGAAGAAATGGTTGAGATGGTAAATGAAATTGCTGCTGAGAAGGCGCTCAAAGACTGGGATACAGCGGAAGCCACCGACCCTGAATTAATTGAGGCTGGAGTAGACAAATTAGGCGATTTGGTGGCTTCTGGCCACTACAAAGGACCTGAAAATAAACCTTGACTTGACTGTTTTGAAACATCAAGCAATAAAAGGAGGGAGGGACGCCGCCCAATTAGGGATGAGGAATGGAGATGAAAGCCGTTCTAGTTGCGGGTGGCCATGGGTCACGACTCTTTCCATTTACCAGATACACTCACAAGACCCTGTTACCACTTCATAGGCGGCCCGTGATTGACTATGCTCTAGCAACCATTCGTAGGGCTGGGATTAAGGATATCACAATCATCGGAAACCAGTTTATTGGACAAATTGCACAACATGTGGGTACAGGTTTGCCTGGTGAAAACATTCACTATGTCATTGAGGAGGAGCCAAAAGGGGTGCATCACGCACTCAATCTTGCACGACCTCATGTTGAGGGTAGTCGAATTCTCATCTATTTTTCTGACAATATTGTGACTTACGAATTAGATGAAGATGTGCAACACTGGAAGGATTCTTCCGACCCACCTGGTTGTTTACTACTTGGCAGAACTGTGCCGGACCCAGAGAGATTTGGGGTGGCTATATTCGGTGATGATGGGGAGATTGTTGATATTGTTGAGAAACCTGTTGACCCGCCTTCAGCAGTTGCAATCGGTGGAATCTATCTCTATGACGAGAATTTTTGGGATATCATGGATGAAGAAATTGAAAAACGTGGGACATCATTCACTATTAGTGATTTGAATCGTCGCTATGTTGCAGATTCTAAGGCGGTTTTACGTAACATTGACGATTATCAATGGTTTGACTGTGGGACGCCTGATGCGCTGTTAGAGGCAGCCATTCTAGCAAAGAAAGGTATTCTCTCGCCTGAACCGTGTAATGTGAGGAAAGGCGATCCTTCCCCGAGTGTGTAGGAATAGGGGGTGAGGTATCGTGAGTGAAGAGTTGGAACTACGAGAGCAGAACCCTGAAATTTCGTTCTTTGCTGGACCTGTTGCATGTATCCAAACAATGTTTAATGATTGGTACTTGATTCGTAATCTTGTAAAGAAAGATCTTCGCGCCAGATACAAGCGTGCTGCATTAGGTTATGGCTGGACTTTCATAGAACCGTTTCTATTATCAGCAGTTTATTATGCATTGTTCACAATTCTTGCAGGTAACCCTGAGAAACTCTACTCAATGTGGGTACTGTTGGGGGTCATCGTCTGGGGCCATTTCTCTCGCAGCCTACAGGGCACAGTTGCCTGCCTTTCTAGAGGTGGTGGGCTCATCAAACAAGTCTACTTCCCTAGGGAAATACTCGCATTTTCTCCAGTCCTAGCCCAACTGGTAGTCGCAATGCTCTCTCTCACAGCAGTGATTCCGGTGATGTTGTATCTCGGTGTTACTCCTACGAGTAGTCTCTGGATGGTCGCGGCCGGGCTGGTTCTTACTACGATGATCGCCATGGGTGTCGGGATGCTGGTCGCTCCATTGAATGCAATTTCAGAAGATGTTGGGCACCTTTTCCGATTCATCACACGCGCTGGTTTCTTCGTATCTCCAGTTATGTGGACCTACGATATGATGCTCTCTCGGGCTTCTAGCCAGTGGGTCGATATTGTGATGCTCAACCCTATGGTGGTACCTCTAACCTTGGTTAGGCATGGCATTGATGGTACTCCTCTTACATTAGAAATGAATCATATTCTGTATAGCATCGGCTTTGCTGTTTTGTCACTCTACATCGGAGCTGCGGTTTTCAAGCGCTGGGAAGCAAGGGTGGTGAAGTACTTATGAGCACAATTGTTCGTTTAGAAAACATCGCCCTACACTTTCCTCGTCAGCGAGGAATCCTTAGAGGTATTCTTGATCTTCTCAGAGGGAAAATGACTGCTGGGAAAGGAAAATTCACCGCACTACAAAATGTCGATTTGGATGTTCAAAAGGGTGAAGTTTTGGGCGTTATAGGGCGTAATGGCTCAGGTAAAAGTACTATGCTTCGCGTGATGGCAGGCATATATCGTCCTGATGAAGGGAGTGTGGAGGTTTGTGGC
>Ga0209501_10004295_pt1 | contig 13747 bp, 10 predicted proteins | sample ArcticOcean_MG_C_4_FD_187434 | JGI IMG/M metagenome (GOLD analysis project Ga0209501, IMG submission 187434) | Marine microbial communities from western Arctic Ocean - ArcticOcean_MG_CB4_134 (SPAdes) (version 2) | ecosystem: Environmental > Aquatic > Marine > Oceanic | place: Arctic Ocean...
GTTCCTCTGCCGCTGGCTCTTCTGAAGCTTCTTCAGACTCGTCAGCTGCGGTGTCTACAATCTCGTCAGTGGCTTGGCCTTCCGTGTCGATGATGACTTGTTCAGCCTCCATCTCCACCAGCTCTTCAGCCTCTGCAGTGGACATAGCCGCCTGTTCTTGGAGCTCCGCCATGGCTGCGGCGGTTGCTTCCTGAACCTTGCGACGCTGTACCGGGTTGAGTTCCTTAATCCTGGCTGCTCTGCCCTGCAAACCGCGCAGATAGTAGAGCCTGGCGCGGCGAACCGAGCCATAACGGGTAATTTCCAGAGACTCTACCAGGGGTGAATGGATCGGGAATATGCGCTCAATGCCGATGCCGGCAGTGATGCGACGCACGGTGAAGCTGGCGGCGGGGCCCTTGCCGTTATTCAGCCGGATAACCACGCCTTGGAAGACCTGGATTCTTTCCCGCTCACCCTCTCTAATTCGGAAGTTCACGCTGACAGTATCGCCTGCGCTAAATCTTGGAATTTTGGGGTTGGCGGCTTTTTTCAGTAACTGAGCGGCTTCCATCAGGTCTCACTAACTCGTAATTTCGATTTCAGTTTCGATTTCAATATCTAATTTAATATGGGCTGCGCTCTGGTGTTTTAAGCCACAATCCGCCGCCGATGTATTATCAGAGATTGAATTAAGGTCTGCCGGTTTAGTCCACCGGGAGGTCCGTGTGCGGTTGCCCTTTTAGTGGTGGGCGGTAGTGGACTCGAACCACTGACCTCTTGCGTGTCGAGCAAGTACTCTAACCAACTGAGCTAACCGCCCGCACCTACGCAGTGTAACAAGGGCCGCTTTGGCCAGTCAAGACAGGCCCGGTCTCAGGCTGCATGACCATGCTAGTCGTCATGCTAGTATGAAGGCGCTATGACAATCAACACCCCACGCCTGACGCTCCGCCCGATGATTCTCGCTGACGCCCCGGATATCCAGCGTTTGGCGGGCGACAAAGACGTGGCATCCACCACTCTAAATATTGAACATCCCTACGAAGATGGCATGGCCAAAAAATGGATCACTTCCTGCCAGAATATGTCTGACGCAGGTGAATTGGTCAATTTTGCCATCACTCTCACGGCCGACGGCAGCTTTCTAGGTGCCATAGGCATTCATTTCCAGGAAACCAAGGGGCATGCTGAGATTGGATATTGGGTAGGCAAGCCATATTGGAACCTAGGTTACGCCACAGAAGCAGCCAAGGCAGTTGTTAAATTCGGATTCAATCAACTTTCGCAGGAACGGATCCACGCCGCCCACTTCACCCGCAATCCCGCTTCGGGCCACGTTCTGCAGCACGCGGGTATGCTCTACGAAGGCTCCCAACAAGGGCCAACCATCAAATGGGGAGTCATGGAACAGCTAGAGCTTTACGGCGTTTCGCGAGAGCAGTTCCTTGAGCCTGAATTAACATCCGTCTGATGAAGGACACCAACAGTAAGCCAGCGAGTACCTAGGCGCTGTGGATTCCTGCCTTCGCAGGAATGACGGGTATGTCAGAGCGAGGATTAGGGTGGGGGCGAACAGTCTTCAACAACCTTGGTCATTTTCAACAGGTCTCCTCACAGCACCCTCCCGCTCATCCTGAGCTCTGACCACGGTCGAGAGTCTCAATCTATCTATCGGACCTGTCGAAGGATCCAAGCTCGCTAATCCCCTAGGAGTAGTGGGGCATCACCTCGTTGGTGAATAGCTCAATTGACCGCATGGCTTGCTCGTGGGATAGGTCTCCCCATTGGAACGCGCCAACAAAGTAGTTGGCCCCAGTGGCAACGTACTCTTCCATGTATTTCCGTATGGTCGCCGGCGAACCAGCCACGGATCCAAACCCCGCTCCGCCGCCGACTGGGTTGGCCACGTGGCCCTGCAGATTCTGACGCCGTTCGATACGCTCCTCATCCACCAGCGTGGCAGCAAGGTCTCGCCGTTCTTCCTGGGGGATGTCTCTGACGGGAACGGACGAGGGGCGAGGGTTCATGCCTTCACCCTGGAACTGGGTTAGGCCCCGCCTTTCGGCTTCCAATCTCCGGGGAGTGCCCAGGTTCCAGCTATAGTGGTCCCATGCTGGTTTAGCCTGCGCCATTGCCTCTTCATCGGTGTCTGCCAGCAGCAGATGGACCACCAGGCCAATCTTGGGTTCTGTGCCCTGGGCGGTCAGTGCGCCCACACCTTGATGCTTGGCCCATTCCTCGTGGTAGCGCGTAACGTTGGCCTCAAAACTGTCCAGACCACCAACAATGATGGTATTCATGCCGTCCATCGCTGCCGTCTCCACGTTCCGCATGTACCAGAAGGGTGGCATGGGCTGTTGCATGGGCCTAAGGCGCATAGGGAGTTCATCAAAATTGTAGAACTCGCCCTTGTGGGTCAAAACGTCGTTGCTCAGCCCGTTTTGCACGGCGGCCAGGGTCTCTCGGTAGCGAGCGTAGTTTGATTCAACGTCGGAGTCCTGCCCCCAGAAGAAGGCTTCAAACACGCCGCCACGGCCAACACCAATCTCTAACCGTCCACCGCTGAGGTGATCCAGCATGCAGTATTCCTCTATGAGTTGGACCGGGTGATGGAGCGGCAGCACGCAGATGCCAGGTCCAAAGCGGATGTTCACAGTGCGTTGGGAGACCGCGGCCAAGAAAACGTTCTGCGACGGAGCCAGGCTGTGTACCGCCGGGGTGTGATGCTCAGCCAGGTGGTAGGCATAATATCCGGCCTTATCGAGTACCTGAATCTGCTCCATGCGCAGGTTATAGGTTTCTTGAAGTCCCAAACCTGGAACAGGCTCTATGTGGTCGAACACGCCGAATTGAAGGGCCATTTGCCAAATCTCCTAGCTTTTTATGGTTGTTCCGTGGCAGTTTACTATTAGTGTCAAACCAATGATGTCCTTCTGGCAACATCAAATTAACGGTTCTCCAATCACCTAACCAGGTATTTCTTAGATCGACTCATCAGGTATCTCTTCAAGTACCTCTTCAGGCACAGCGGCTCTCGTCTGTCGCCAGCCGCCGACTAGAAACACGACCGCTCCCAGCAACCCGATAGAAGACCCAATCACAAAAACGTCTTTAAATGCTTTGATAAAGGCCAGGCCATCGGCGTCTGCACCGGCTCCTAATCCCAGCAAATGATGGTCGGCCCTCCAGCCAAATATCCCGCCAATAACTGCCACGGACAGAACCCTGCCGCAGGACTGGGACAGAGACAAAGCCGCGCTGGCGGTGCCAAACCTCTCTGAAGGCACGCTCCCCAGCATCAGCGAATACGCCGCAGCTTGGAACAGTCCTAGGCCAGTGCCGACGATCCCAATGCGCAGAGCAACTTCCCAGGAGTCTGAATCGGTGTTCAGTAGACTCATTGCCAGCAGTCCGGAGGCCATTACCAGCAGTCCGGCAACTCCCACTGGAAGGTAATTGAACTGGTCGCAGAGCCACCCTCCAATGCCAGAGAATATTGTGTTGAAGAACGCCAAGGTGGCCAGCATCAACCCCAACATGAGCGCGCCACCTCCCACACTGTCGGCAACGTAGAAAGGGAAGATGAACCAGATTACAAAAACGCCCAGGTTGGCCAGGAACATGCTTACGCTGGAGGTTGTGAAGCCTCGGATGCGCAACAGATAGCCGGGCAAAACGGGCCAAGGGGCTTTCCGCTCTACCCGCCAGAATGTGGTGATGAAGATGGGGGCCAATACCAACAAGCCCAGCACGACCGGCGAGTCCCACCCAGCAGACCGGCCCAGCCTTAGGCCAATTATCAGAGACAACAGCCCGCCAACCAACAGCGCTGCTCCGGTGACATCAAATGCCGGGCCGGCGTTTTCGCCGTCTGATGACTCTTTCCGTTTGCCCTCCAAGAAGTAAACGCCTAGTACGATGGCGATTACTGCAAATGGCGTGCGACCTAGAAAGATCCATTCCCAGCCGATCCAACCCACCAGGAACCCGGCGCCAATGGTGCCGGCCAACATCCCCAATGCCTGGCTGCCCACCGTGAAACCCATGCTCAGCCCACGTCTGCTGGCTGAGAATACCCTGGCAGCAAGGGCGGGTGACACGGCGAATAGGCTACCGGTGCCCACCCCCTGCAACACCCGAAAGCCCACCAACGTCTCCAGGTTGGGCGAGAAGGCGATGAAGAACATGGAGGCCAGATAGGTGGTCGCGCCAAATATATAGATGGGCCGCAGTCCAAACCGATCGCCAAAACTGCCAGCGCCCATGACAAACGCCGCCTGGGTGGCTATGAAAGCTACGATCACCCACTGGATGCTCTGTAGATCAACACCTAGGTCGTCGGTCATCGCTGGTAGGGCCACGTTTACCGAGGTGTCCAGAGAGGCCAAAAACATGCCCAGGGTGGCAGCAACGGCCATCGGCATTTTTGACCAGTTAGACGTGCCGTCTGACGTAATTAATTGTGGTTGTTCTGGTGACGCACTCATGAGTACCAAATTCTACCCTTTCTAGTTTGAAAGTGGCTACGCCATAGCCTTGATAGCCAAGTATGCTTTTTATTGCAATGCCCTGCCGGTTGTCTTAAAATTCCGGTGGTGTTTTGCCTGTAGACAATTGGGTTAGCACGCTCTTTTTTAATGCGCTCGGCAACACGTTTTGCGCACAGATCATCCCGAAAATAATCAATTCAGGTAGTTAAGTAGAGGTCGCCAAGTGGTAGAAGATTCCGGTAGATTCGACGCCCTGCTTCAAGAAGATCGAACTTTTCCTCCCTCAGAGGCGTTCAAGGCTCAGGCCAACATCTCTGACCCAAATGTTTACGAGGAAGCCAAACGCGACCCGGAAGCGTTTTGGGCCAAGTTTGCCGAGGAGTTGGACTGGTTCAAAAAATGGGACACGGTGTTGGACTGGAAACCGCCTCACGCCCAGTGGTTCCTTGGCGGCAAGCTAAACGTCTCTTACAACTGCCTGGACCGCCATCTGACCACCAGCCGCCGCAACAAGGCGGCCATCATCTGGGAGGGCGAGCCTGGAGACCGGCGGGTCTACACCTACTGGGACTTGTACCGAGAGGTCTGCCAGTTTGCCAACGGACTGAAGAGCCTGGGGGTTAAGAAGGGAGACCGGGTCACCATCTATATGCCCATGGTCCCAGAGTTGCCCATAGCCATGTTAGCCTGCGCCCGTATAGGAGCTGTCCACAGCGTGGTATTTGGCGGGTTCAGCGCCGAGTCGCTACGTGACCGGCTGAACGATTCTGAATCCAAGATAATGATTACCTCTGACGGCGGCTACCGACGGGGCGGCATTGTCCCCTTGAAGCAGAACGCCGATGACTCTCTGAGCCAAGAAGGCGGCGCGCCCACAGTCGAAAAAGTGATTGTGCTGCGTCGGACCGAGTCTGCCGACGACAAGATGGTGGAAGGCCGCGACATCTGGTGGCATGACCTGATGGAGGGACAACCCCTAACCTGTGAACCGGAAGAGATGGACAGCGAAGACATGCTGTACCTGCTCTATACTAGCGGCACCACCGGTAAACCCAAGGGCATCGTCCACACCTCCGCAGGATACCTGTTGGGCACCTACGCCACATTCAAGTGGATCTTCGACATCAAAGAAAATGACACCTACTGGTGCACCGCAGACATTGGCTGGGTAACCGGCCATAGCTACATCGTCTACGGCCCACTGTCCAACGGCGCAACCTCCGTGATGTATGAAGGCTCGCCAGATTACCCGGACAAGGACCGGTTCTGGGAGATCGTCGCCAAATATGGCGTGAGCATCCTATACACCGCCCCCACGGCCATCCGAACCTTCATGCGCTGGGGTGAGAGCTATCCGGAGAAGCACGACATGTCTTCCCTGCGTCTGCTGGGATCGGTCGGGGAGCCAATCAACCCAGAAGCCTGGATTTGGTACCACAAGAATATCGGCGGCGGCAGATGCCCGGTGGTGGACACCTGGTGGCAGACAGAGACCGGCAGCATCTTGATTGCACCTCTGCCCGGCATAACTACCCTTAAACCCGGTTCTGCCACCCGAGCCTTCCCCGGCATTGAGGCGGAGATTCTAGACGACCAGGGAAACTCCGTTGGCCCCGGCGGCGGTGGTTATCTGACCGTCAAGAAGCCTTGGCCATCTATGCTCCGCACTATTTACGGTGACGAAGAACGGTACGTTGAGCAGTATTGGTCTCGCTACCCGGACATCTATTTCACCGCCGACGGCGCCAAACTGGACGAGGACGGCGACTTCTGGCTGTTGGGCCGGGTGGATGACGTAATCAACGTTTCCGGCCACCGCATCGGCACCATGGAAGTGGAGAGCGCCTTGGTGGACAACCCCAAGGTGGCCGAAGCTGCCTGCATCGGCAAGGCCCATGAGATCAAGGGCCAAGCAGTGGTCGCTTTTGTCACCCTGAAAGACTCGGTCGCCATGTCAGACGAGGTAATCGTAGAGCTGAAAGCGCACGTGGCAAACAAGATCGGTGCGATGGCCCGGCCTGAAGACATCATCTTTGCCGCCGAATTACCCAAAACCCGCAGCGGCAAAATCATGCGGAGACTGCTACGTGACGTAGCCGAGGGACGAGCCTTGGGAGACACAACCACCCTCGCCGACCCGGCAGTGGTAGACTCTTTAAAGGAACAATACGGCGACGAAGAATAGTCAGCCGTTTCAATAGCAGCAGATAGTCCCTTGATGGAGAGCGGAATCAATGGCGAGTTACAAGAAACAAGAGGCTCAGGAATGGGCTTGGGAAACGCTAAAAGGGCAGTGGACCACCCTGATTACTCCCTTTACTCCCGATAACCAAATTGACGTTGAAGGGATGAAGCGGAACGTTCGCCACGTTCGCAGCCTGGGCACCGTTGGTGCTGGTTGCACCTGGAATATGGGCGAATTCTGGGCCCTATCCCAAGATGAACGTTTTCAGGTGATGGACGCCGTTGCTGAGGCCGCCGAGGGCACCTGGCCCATTGGTGCTCACGTAACCAGCACCAACGCCAACGAGATGATTTCATTGGCCCAGCACGCAGAGGCCCAGGGTTTTGAACTACTGATTGTTGCCCCGCCCTACATGGCCACCAAGACCGAAGACCAGGTGGTTGAGTACGTAAAGCTGCTGGCCGAGAATACAAACCTGGCCATTATGTTTTACAACTCACCCCAATTTGGCATCATAATGAGCCCCTACGGCATGGGCCAGCTATGTGCCATACCGAACGTGGTCGGGGTTAAAGAAGCCAGCTTCAATCAACAGATATCCATTGAAACCCACTTGTCCTTGGGGAAGGACCACGTTATCAGCACGCCTGATGAGTGGATATATTTCAAGGGCCAGGAACTGGGCATTCAGCAGCAGGTGATGTTTGCCAACACCTCTGACTGGAGATTTGACGTTCCCGGCGTAAACAACTACGTCCAGTGGATTGACCGTGCCTGCAAAGGCGACCTGGACGAAGAATTCTACGACACCAAGCTCCGCCGTCTGAAGGAGCTTTCAGATACTTGGTGGACAAAGACGCAGACCAAGTTCAACGGCGCATTACCGGTAGCAATGGTCAAACATTGGGCCGAACTCATGGGCATGTCCGGCGGCCCGGTCCGTCCGCCATTATTCGATTTATCACCAATGGAGAAGTCAGAGTTGAGAGAAGAATTGGAACCCCTCAAGCCAAAACCCGCAGTAATCCCTGCCGTGCCAACCAAGTCACGTGGCGCATGGCTAGATGGAAACAACAACTTTGCTTCTGGCATGTTGCTAATGGTGAGCGTGCAGAACATGGAAGAAGCGATGGAAGCCGAACAGGGCGGCGCCGACATCGTTGACGTTAAGAACCTGCAAGAGGCTTTGGTCGGCTCCGGCCACCCCAACATCGTTAAAGCGGTGCGCGGCATCATGCCGGTGGAGAAGCACGTTAGCGTAACCCTGGGCGTTGTTCCCAATCAGCCCGGCACAGTGGCCATGGCCGTCTATGCCGCCGCCATGATGGATGCCACCTCAGTGAAGGTTGGTTTCCAGGAAGCCAACTACGACCAGGCAGTGGAAGTTCTCAAAGAGTCTCGCATGGCGTTGGAAGGCTTCAACTGTAAGCTGGTTGGTTCGGTCTTCGCCGATAACGTGCTCTTTGAAAAGGGTCTTGACCCGCTGTGCATGATTGATCTGGCCAAAGACGGCGAGTGCGACGGTTGGTTGATTGACACACTGACCAAAGATGGACGAAACATATTCGACTTCATGCCGGAACCTGTACTGAAGGACCTGGTCCTCCAGGGCAAGGAATTGGGCATGAGCACCGCATTGTCTGGCCATTTGAAACTGGCTGACCTAGACGAACTGGCCCGCATCAACCCAGACATAGTGGGCGTTAGGGGCGCAGTCTGTGGCCATGGTGAACGGGATCGGGCAGTAGCATGGGAAGCCGTGGCCGAATTCAAGCGCCAAGTTGACCTCCGCAAGAGCGGCGAGGTTGATGTCCATGACGGCGAGGTTGTCCCCGTGAGCGGCTCCAACGGCTGGGTTGTCATCGATGGCCGCGGCAAGAGCTGCGCTGGCGTGATCGCCGCCCTGACCAAGCAGGTGGACGCAGACAAAGAGTCCTTCGTTGAAGCCATCCTAGCCGACGCGCTTAACATCTACGACGTAAGCCTATGGGCCGAGAAAGCTGGACACGAGGTCCTAACCAAACGGTCCGACCCAGACGGCACAACTAGGGTTCTAATCCGCCCATAAAAACCGACCACTCAAGCAAACGAACGAAGCAAACAAAAAGAGAGTCCTTCTCGGTTGGCCGGGAAGGACTCTCTTTTTTATTTACGTAATTAAACCAGCCTCAAATGTTCCAACACTCCCAAAGACCGGCAGGTATCCGCCCCGACGCAGTCGGTTAGATCATGAAGACTGGGTCTGAGTCCTTGTTGATCCTAGTTTCAGTTTTTAGGCCGTCTCGTTGAAACTTAGGTAGGGAGTGCATATTGCTGTAACTCTCGCCGTCCAAGTACTTCAACTCCTTGGTCAAACGCCGGGCCAACTCAGCTTCAACCTCATCCTCTGAAACCTGAGGGAGAGCAGCGTCAGAAGCGATCGTAAAGCCCCACAGAGTCTGGAAAGCCGGCACGTGCACCTGGACCGCCTTGGTGTGCTCAAAGAGCGTGCCTAACGTGTTGAAGATAGTCGTGAAGCATTCGGTAAAGCTAAGCAATCCGGCTGGGCCAGACTGGGTGACCAGCACGCCGCCGGGGGTCAACCGAGCCTTGGCAATCGCGTAGAACTCCTGGGTATAGAGCAGGGCGGCCGTACCTCCCTCTAAGGGATCAACCAAATCCAAGACGATTACATCGTAGGTATCTGAAGTGTTTTCCAGATAGCCGCGGGCGTCTTCATGGAGCAGGTTAGTACGGGGGTCTTCAAAGCTGCCCATATGGTGATTGGGGAGATACTTGCGGCAAAGCGCAACCACCTCCGGATCCAAGTCAACCATGGTCGCCCGTTCCACAGATGTGTGGGTCAGAACTTCTCTAAGGGTGCCGCCCTCTCCGCCGCCGCCAATGAAAACCTGCTTGGGGTTTGGGTGGCAGAGCATTGCTGGATGCACCAGCGTTTCGTGGTAGATGTGCTCGTCGCGTTCTGTAGACTGCGTCTTGCCGTCTAGAACTAGGCTACGGCCAAACAGTTCTGAGTCCAGAACCTCCACTTTTTGGTAGGCCGTTTTGCCTGAGTAAAAGACCTCACGCACCTTGAGCATAACGTTCAAGTCTGCGTAGACGCCTTCAATAAACCAATTTCCAGACATGTCCATATTAAGCTGGGAACCCGGTTAGAGCCCCACAGCCTCCTGAACAACCAATCCCCGCTGAATTTCCTGGATCTCCGGGTTGCGGCATTCCAGGGCTTCAGCCAATTTAGTAGCAGCTTCCATGGGCCGGAAAGAACTTCCGCAGGAGAAGATATCCGCCGCGGCATAGCCATGTTCAGGCCATGTGTGGATGGATATATGAGATTCGGCGATGGCCAGAATTCCAGTAACGCCTTGGGGTGAAAAGTGGTGGAAAGATTCGCCAATAATCGTGGCGCCAACGTCTTCAGCCGTCTCTATCATCGCTTTACGGATGTAAGAGAGGTCATTAAGCAAATCGGGATTACAATCCTTGAGTTCCAACAAGAGATGAGAACCTAGTACTTCCAATCACCTGTCCTCCTAATATTCATAGGTTGGTTTGAGCGCAACAATAAAACATTCTATATGCCCATTCATGGCTAGGCAAGGCCCAACCCAAAAGACCGGATTTCCAGGCACGTGCGGCCTGTTTTTTATCCAAGCGATACAGGCATTTAGTTGGCGTTCCCAATAGGGGTGTTATCGGTTCTACTTTATTCCAGGCTGACGGCTCTCTTTTAATCTAGACCCATGCTAGCGTTGAATCTAACCGAATTACCCAGAGGTTAGACGACTATGGCGTGTGGAACCTTCGCTGAAGACCGGTATAGCTGGCCCACGGCCTTGATTTCAGTCAGAGACGTCTACACGGTGACGGCAACCGATGATCAAGGCAATGAACAGGTCATTGCAGCAGAAGTGTGGCTGGGGGACGAGAATGGGTCCATCGCCACTTGGGCTTTGCCCTAGGTCGGGCATAGCTCCAAAGTAGTAGCTCATAGATCATGTAACCCGGCTCCGCTGTCAGTATGGCTTGGCCGGGCAGCTACGATTACTACCGGGTGTTATTCGTCCTCAGACCAGCTCGATTCCAACGCATCTTCATCGATGAAGTTATCTTCGTCATCGTCTTCATCATCGTCGCCTTCTTCCTGCACTGACAGGGCCGGTTTATTATTCAACATCCGGCTAGCCCCATTTGAATTCGAAGCAGACTGAGACGGGAATGAGCCCATGTTCTGCAGGCTGGAGTGTTTGAAGGTCTCCCTAATCATGATGGAGACACCATCATCGCTCACAGACACCACCACTGCACTGTACTTGTTGCCTCCGTCCATCAGCCGGGCCAGCCTATTGCCCATCTTGGGCTCCAACTGACCCAATTGCTGTCCATCCAATGTTTTAACCATCACTGTGTTCTTCTCACGTGATAGCACCACAGGGTCACTAGGGGCGAGGTGGGCCGTTGTTCTTTTTCCATTTGAATTACGAATCACGGTCGTCGCAGATTTGCCGCTCTCTTGTATAAACGTCTGCGATGCGCCAACCGTCTTTCTGGCCTGTTTGGAAGACTCAGGGTTCGCCAATTCTGGGTTGGCGGTCAACCGATCAAGCCTGACGCGGTTCTTCTTGGCTATGCTGTTGTACGGGGCAACCTCGCAGACTTGGTTCAACGCAGCCTGTGCGTCCACGTAGGAACCCATCTCAATCAGCGCTTTCACCAAGCGGTTCATTGCCTCAACGTCGGTGGGAAACAATTCTAGAATTGATTTGTTGACCTCAGTGGCCCGTTCCCACTCGCCGGTTACGGCAAGATTCACGGCTTCGTGACTGAGATCCCGCTTCAATTTTAAGCTGCCCCGTGTACTTAATACTTCAGAATCCATTCCGTCTCCTGTTTGGTGCTGCTTCTCCGTGATTAGGCCCAGAATAAACGCCATTACACGGTCGGGCTAACCCCAACAAGCTTGTTAATATTATTGATAGTGATACTGTCTGCTTGACCCTATTATTAACGGGTTGCTCGATGGTTACTCAGTGGTTTTCCGAGGCTCGTTTCATGCCTAGGGTCTATCTAGTTTTTACAGCATCGCTTTGCCAAAGGTCAAGCCTAAAAAGAGCATGAATATGTTAATTTGAACCGGCTTGTATCTGGTGTCTTCTATCCATTGATACCAAAAGGACATGCCACCGATGCCAAAGGGGCATGCGCAGCCCATTGATGGGTCAGAAATCAGTCAATAAAAAATCCAAGAGAGGGAGGCGCTTGAGAAAACGAAGGGCGGCTACTGGGTGCTGCGGTGCCGCCATCTAATTTTCACCAAATCCACGGTCATGGTCAGTGAGTCTCGGACCGGGCGCACCTTGCTTTGAGACCGGTAATACCAGTCCACACCCACTTCAGAAAAACTGCGCCCAAGTTTGCGGGCCAGATGTAACAGTTCCACGTCGAAGGCAAACCCGTCGATGGTCAGCCGAGGGAAAAGGACCTGCGCAGCCTCACCCCGAAAGCATTTAAATCCGCACTGGGTATCCGCAAAGCCGGGCACTGCCAGGCGGCTGACAAACAGGTTGAACAGACGCCCCATGAAATGCCGGCGGGCGGGTTCATCGTACCGTGAGGCACCGGGGGCCTCTCTGGAGCCCAATACAATATCCGAGTCTGGCCCGGTGGGAGGCAATAGACGCTCTACCTGCTGGATGGGAACGGATAGATCGGCGTCACAGAGTAATCGGTATTGGCCTTCTGCAGCCAGCATGCCGTTCTTAACCGCCCAGCCCTTGCCGCCGTGGCGCAAACGCAAGATGCGGACGTTGGGGTGTTCTACGATGACCTGGCCAACCAACTGGGCGGTATGATCCGTACTGCCGTCATCGGCCACCACAACTTCCCACTTGTAATCCTGGGCCGCAAGGTATTCGGTCACTTTCGCCAGGGTTTCTGCGATCCGAGGTTCTTCGTTGTACGCCGGAATCACAACTGATAGAAATGGCTCGGGCAAGTACTTACTCCCTGTGTTTTAGAGCCGAATCGCGTTGTACGAGGGCCGCATCAATAAAGACTACGAGGCCAAAATAGCGGATTTAGTCCACCGGGTCTAGTTCATCAAGTTGGAATCCCCGGTGCAGCAGCCTGACTGCTTCCTGTGCCTGTTCTTCCCTGATGATGCAGGAGATGCGTATCTCAGAGGTTGTGATCATGTCTATGTTCACGTTGCCGTCAGCCAGCACACGGAACATACGCGACGCATAACCAGGGGTGTGCTGCATACCAGAACCAACCACGCTCACAGCCGCTAGGCCAGCCTCGCTGATTAAATCACCGGCGCCCAGCTCCTTGAATAGTTCTTCTACTTTGGCGATGGCGGCAGGCAGATCGGTGCCGCTGACGGTAAAGCTGATGTCCGTGGTCCGGTCTTCACTGGTGTTCTGGACAATTGTGTCCACGCTGATCCCAGACTGGGCCAAGGGTTCAAACAAGGCTGCCGCCACGCCGGGCTGGTCGGGAACGCTACGCACGGTGATTTTGGCCACGTTGGTGGTGCAGGCAATCCCCGTTGCTTTGATTCTATTTTCCATTTGAACCTCGTTGGCATTGGCGCTGTAAGGTATGCCGTGAATGAGAGTACCCGGGGTCTGGTTAAAGCTGGAAGCCACGTAGATTGGGACCTTGTAAACAGCGCCCAGCTCTATGGACCTTGGGTGCATCTTGGCCCCGTAATTGGCCAACTCTAGCATCTCGTCGTAATCGATCTCAGTCAGCTTTCGGGCTTCGGGGACTATCCTAGGGTCGGCGGTATAGATGCCATCAACGTCCGTGTAAATCTCACACCGGTCTGCGCCCAGGGCCGCCGCCAACGCCACCGCCGTGGTGTCGGAGCCGCCGCGTCCCAGAGTTGTGATGTCATTGTCCTCGTTGATTCCCTGGAAGCCCGCCACCACAACCACGCGACCTTCTTCCAGTTCCTTCTGCATCCGCTCCGTGTCCACTCTATGTATCAACGCCCGGCCGTGGCTGGTGTCGGTATGAATCCCCGCCTGGGAGCCAGTTAGGCTGACTGCTTCCAAGCCCAAATCAGCCAAGGCCATGGTCAGCA
>Ga0209501_10004296_pt1 | contig 13746 bp, 9 predicted proteins | sample ArcticOcean_MG_C_4_FD_187434 | JGI IMG/M metagenome (GOLD analysis project Ga0209501, IMG submission 187434) | Marine microbial communities from western Arctic Ocean - ArcticOcean_MG_CB4_134 (SPAdes) (version 2) | ecosystem: Environmental > Aquatic > Marine > Oceanic | place: Arctic Ocean...
TCAATTCCGTGGTCAATTATACTTACACTTCCCTTACACCCCTGTAGCACTCTGTCGCACTCAAACAGACTATCGTTTTATTAATCAATAACTTACAATAGTGCCAGAGAGTGCCATGGAGTGCCACAAAGGGGTGGGGCGAGAGTTCGAATTTCTCCTCCTCCGCCACTAATTCCCCATAAAATCACTAACTTATCTTTTTCTAAACATCATTTTTAGCGTTTTCGGACAAATTTCGAACAAATGAGGTTTTATTTTGTGACTCCAAAAGCGAGTTATCCATCTTCGAATACTCTTCAATTGAGTAACACTAACATTAGAAAATATCTCACGATTAATGTGTTTATGATTCGGTCGGATTAGCAGCAACGGAAAAGCAGAGTAGGGTTATTGTTGTTAGTAGTTTGTTCATTTTAAACCCTCATCTTTTAAAAATTTACTTTTAATTGTTGACCTTTAGGTTATTTTTCGTTCGATAGAATACCCATTCTTTTTGCTCGTTTTTCCCAATTTTTCCTCGCGAGAGCCTGCATATCCTCTGTATTATCAGATTCATCTACGATCTCTAAACCTAATAACGTTTCAATGATATCCTCCATAGTTACTATTCCTTCCATGCCTCCGAACTCATCTACTACAAGCGCCATGTGTTCTTTTTTTAGAATAAACATGTCAAGTAAATCAGGAATCGGCAGTGCAGAGTGAACAATGATTATATCCCTCTTAATATCCTTTAAGAGGAAATCATCATTATCCTCAGCAAGATTTAACAAAAGTTCGTCTTTTAAAACCAACCCTGTGACATTGTCACTATTATCACGATAAATCGGTATTCGCGAAAATGCTAACGCTCCATGTTCGTCATGAAATTCCCTGACAGTTATAGCTTCATTTGCAGCAACAACAACAATTCTTGGTGTCATAATATCTCGAACTAAAATTCTATTGAATCGCAGTAAATTATGAATAATTTTTTGCTCTTTTCCTTCGAGGGCGCCACTCTTTTTGCCCAAGTCAGCCATAGCTGCGAAATCGGTGCGACTAAGAACCGGCTTATTTTTGTCTTTTTTGAGGTTGCGGGTGATAAGCTGGCTGAGCCAAATTAGTGGTGCCAGTAGGAATATCATAACCTTGAGCGTTCGAACTGTAATGGGTGTTAGCTTTTCCCAATTATTGGCGCCTATCGTTTTTGGTATTACTTCGGAGAGAATCAAAATTGCTAATGTCATGCCGGCGGCAATAAGAGCTTCCCAGCTGATTAGAGAAAGTCCAAAAATCACTAGCGAAGCGGACCCAAAAAGCGCTGATGCTTGGGAGCCAACACCGATAGCACCTACAGTGTGTGCAATCGTATTTAAAGTAAGAATAGCAGCGAGTGGCCGATCTATATCATCCTTAAATCGAACGAGATCCTTTGCTATAGGAGTTTCTTCTTGTTCTTGAATTCCCGCATACGTAGGCGTGATACTCAAAAGCACCGCTTCCAGGATTGAGCAGAGAAACGAAAAAAAAATACTGATAAAGAAAAAAGCGAGTAACAGTCCCATTTATATACTATCCGCAGCGAGTCACTATTATTCTTGCATGAATGACTATATAGAAGCGATACATTTAATCTCAATTTTATAGTCTGGTGATACTAGTGCCGTAGTCCCTATTAAAGTTTGAGATACTTCTGGTTTACAACCATAGATGCGCTCTCTTGCTTGAAATATTTCACTAACATTATCCATGCACTCCTTAACATCAGTGACGAACCAAGTTTCATCAATGACATTATCAAGAGAAGCTCCAAACTCTTTAAGAACATTTTGGATATTTACATAGCAATTTTTCATTTGCTCTTTAATGCTTTCAGGAATTTCTCCGTCTCTCCCATCTCCAAGTTGGCCGGCAAGAGTTAAAACACTTCCAACTTGGACTCCTTGAGAGAAGAAATCTGAATAAGGACCATCTCTGAATAATTTCTTATCTATTTTCATAATTTATCTCCAAAATAATGAATATCCGCATTACCAGCAACAGAAAAGCAGAGTACGGTTATTGTTGTCAGTAGTTTGCTCATATTTAACTTCCTATTTTGCAAAAGCTCGCAGTGCATCGCTCATTGCTTGGCGTACATCATTCGCTGAGGCCACCATGCCGACGGCGGTTAACGAGGTATGAATCTGCCCTGGAGTTTGTATATGCTGCACGATAACCCCTGCGTCTTGCAAAGCAGCTGCATAGGCATTGCCTTCATCGCGCAGTGGGTCCAACTCAGCAGTGACCACTATGGCAGGTGGTAAATCAACTAAACTTTCGGTACGCAGTGGAGAGGCGCGCGGGTCTTTCCTATCTTCAGCCTCACAATACTGATTCCAGAACCATTCCATCAAATTGCGCGTCAGAATATACCCCTCAGCATTTTCATTGTAAGAGGCAGTGGAAAAATCACAATCCGTTACTGGGCAGACTAATAATTGCCCATTGATATTCGGGCCGCCTTGACCTTGCGCAAGTTGGCACATTACGGCTGCTAAATTGCCTCCCGCACTCCAGCCTGCCACAGAAAGTTTGTTAGGAATTCCGCCAAGTGCTTCCGCATTATCTGCGATCCAGTTCAGCGCTCCAAAAGCGTCTTCGACCGCGGCAGGAAAACGGTTTTCTGGTGCGTGGCGATAGTTAACGGAAATTATGAGGGCATTGGATTGCGCGCATAAATAGCGACAGAAAGGATCATCTGAACTGGCATGACCAAGTACCCAGCCGCCACCATGGTAATAAACGACGATGGGATGTGGGCCTGCAGTAGGTGGCCGATACAGCCGATAATTAAGCAAGCCAGCTGGGCCAGGCAGAGTCCCATCTATGATTTCGCCGACTTCTGGTCCTGGTGCCCGATTAGCGGTATTGGCTTCAATTTGTTCTCTCGCCTGGACAGGGGATAAGGTGTTCAAGGGAGACTGCTCTAGGCCAGCTATAGCATCTAATACCATTTGTACATCAGGTTTCACGAATCGAATCACGCTCTCATTGCAACGAGCTCCCGATGTTCCTGATTGTTCGAAACCGAGATAATCCTTTTCAACAACTTCATTACATGCCTGCCGGTATGTATCAACGCCACCAATATATGGCAAAAACACGCGAGGTTTTCCAGGAACGTTTGCTCCCATATACCAACTGTTAGCAGAAGGATAGAGAGTGAGATTGGCAAAATCGTTTACATGGGTAACCCAACCATCTTGAGCTGCAGCAGTTGCTTCAATTGTCTCAAAGCCTTCCTCGCGCAAATGTTCGAAAGCAGCTGTCAGCCAATTCACATGCTGCTCTATAGACACAACCATGTTAGATAATACTGAGGGGCTGCCTGGCCCTGTGATAGTAAAGAAATTCGGGAAACCATGAACATTCAAACCCAAGTAAGTCTTGGGGCCTTCCCCCCAAACATCTTTAAGTGCGATGCCATCGCGACCGCGAATGTCTACTGCAACGATTGCGCCAGTCATTGCGTCGAAACCTGTAGCAAACACGATAGCATCGAACTTCATACTTTCGTCCGTCGTGTCGATACCCGTCTCGGTGATGGAATCGATAGGCGTGCGGCGCAGGTTCACGAGTTTAGTGTGTGGCAGATTAAAAGTTTTGAAGTAATTGGTTTCTAAGCACAGGCGTTTGGTAAAAAGTGGAAAATCTTTAGCGCAAAGGTCTTCAGCAATTTGCGGATCCGTAACTTTTGCGCGGACTTTATCCCGGAAAAAATCTTGGACTGATTCGTTTGCTTCTGCGTTGGTTACAAGATCGGAAAACGAAGAGCTAATTGTTAATAGATCACCTTGAGCGAAACCTACTTCCAAGCGGCGCTGCCGTTCTTCTGAATCAACGGTGGAGTAGGGTTCCTCTGATGTCGGCAAGGGAACTCCTGCTCTCGACCAACGGCCTTCCTCTCGGTAGGCTTCTCTGTCGGCATTCAGCTTCTCTCGATGCTCAGGGCGCACGGGGCCGTTATTCGCTGGTGCTGCATAGTTCGCAGTGCGCTGGAAAACTGTAAGTTGACTTGCTTCTTGGGCGATAAGCGGGATCGATTGAATGCCCGAGGAACCAGTACCTATTACCGCAACGCGCATGCCTGTGAAGTCGACTCTTTCATGGGGCCAACAGTTTGTGAAATAAGTTTGACCACTAAAGCGTTCCACGCCTTTCACATCTGGTTCTTTGGGTAATGACAGACAACCCGTAGCCATAACATAGTATTGACAGGTTAAACTTTCGCCATTGGCAGTAGTTACATGCCATTTTGATGTACTCTCGTCCCATTCGGCTCGCTCGACTTTAGTAGAGAAGCGAATATCACGACGCAAGTCATATCGATCGGCTACAAATTGTAGATAACGTAAAATTTCTGGCTGTGTGGCGTAGCGTTCCGACCACTGCCACTCTTTTTCCAGTTCAGGATCGAAACTGTAGGAGTAGTCCAGGCTTTCTATGTCGCAGCGGGCACCGGGATAGCGGTTCCAGTACCAGGTACCTCCCACATCATCGCCGGTTTCCAGCGCAATCGCTGTGAAGTTCTGTGTGCGAAGCTTGTGGAGCATGTATAAACCTGCCATACCAGCACCAACAGTAATGACATCAAAATGTTTCTTCTCCGAACCGTTGTTGTTCACTCTTTAGATACTCCTAAAGCTCTTTTCTATTCCAGTTGAAAGGGCGTCATTAACAACACAAATTCTGGCGGCGCCCATATTCAAATAGTACAAAATCAAGTATATGTAGCCATTTAAAGTTTTCTTTTATTCGATCCCTTTGGTTTCTCACGCAGCTGCAATGCACTCGATCTCTACACGGGTGTCTCCTCCCAAGCTAATACCAATGGCCGTGCGGGCTGGCTTATTTTCCTGGAAGAACTCGGCGTAAACCTCGTTCATGGCACTCCACTCTGCCATGTCGACTAGGAACACCGTGCATTTCAACACTCGATCCATCGACGAGCCGAAGCGCTCGAGTGCGTCTTGAATTGATTCCAGAGTGCGTCGTGTTTCGGCCTGCACTCCCGGCTCTCCCGGCCCACCTGTTTTACCGGCTAGAAAGATCAATCCCCCATAGCGGACACCTTCGGAATAAGGCGCACGTGGATTCGGATTCATGTATTCCGGCGCAGTGGGCTGCTGGATTGCTTCAGCGGCGTAGGTACTGGGTGTCTCGGGTTGACAGGCGAGCAATACGGTGGGAAGGGCTACAGCGGCAATGAATCTAAACATGATGTTCCTCCTAGGGTTATTTATTAATGAGAATAAGAATTATCTTCCAACAAGTCTATTCACTAGCTGGTTTAATTCTTAAGCTTTAGTTTTCGTTAGTGCACCGCGGATCCATCGCTTGGGCAGCTCGAATTTGTTCAAGGTTAAATGCAATCGGCGCACAGCCGTGATCGACGCCACAGACCAGATCCCACTCGGGGCGTGCCAGTTGGTGGCAGCCAAAACAGCTTCCCGATGGACTAGCCACTTCAGCGCCGCCTCGCGCCGAAATACTTGCGCCTTCTGCAGAAAGATCTAGCAGGAAAAATTCCCAGTCGTTGGTGGCTGGGTTCCAATCTTGCTGATGCTTAATCATCGCTTCGTCAGGAACTAGAGTCAGTAAAGATCCAGGCGGGTAATTACCTCCACTACTGGAATTGGCGACCGCCAGGGTTGCATCCAGATTTCCCAAAATGTTATCAACAAAAAATCTTCCGCTTGCCGCTAACGCGCTTATACATTTGAAGGCGGATTCTGTGACTTCGAGTTTCTTGCTGTCGTCAGCCGTATAACTCTGACTGATAATTAACGAAGAAAAGACGATTACGGAAAGTGTTTTAAGTTGTGATTTGAACATAATAGCGTTGAGTCCTGATTAATGGCAAAAGAAAAGCAGAGTAGGGATATTAAGAAGAAAATAAACAATTAGCTCTAATTAATACCCGATAATTGCAATTATTTGTTTCTATTTAAGAAAGCAAACATGGATTCCGTTATATTTCTGTTTATTAAAATTTCAGCAAGGAAATGCGATTTTGCCAACACTTAAACGATTCTGGCTGCTTCATCATTTTTTGTTGATTGGAGTTCTTTTTTTTTATAGCTCGCAATTGGTTGCCCAGGTGCCACTCCCGCAAATAACTCAGGTCGAGGAAGTCGATCTAAACATTTCACTTGACGGTTTCGTTGATGAAGCTGTTTGGCAAAACCTTCCCATAATTGATGGTATGCGAATCGTGGAGCCAGATACGCTAGAGGAAGCTCCGTTTAAAACTGATATTCGGTTCTTTTATACAGAACGAGGTATGTATTTTGGCATTGTTAACCACCAGCCCGCTGACTCTCTCGTCGCTCGAATGACCGGCCGAGACTCTCCTCTGTCGCGTGATTTAATTGGAGTAACGATCGACGCGTCCGGTGATGGGCTTTACGGTTACGGTATCGGCCTGGCTCTCGGTGATAGTATGTTTGATTTATCGATACTTCCAGAACGCCAACTTAATTTCCAATGGGATGGTTCTTGGGATGGTCGCACTCAGGTTATCGATGAAGGTTGGAGCGCGGAATTTTTTGTGCCTTGGTCTATGATGCCGCTCCCGCAAGTGGAGGGTGTCCGTAAGATAGGTCTAGCATTCAGGCGCCAATTAGGTCAACGCGGTGAGGTTTGGACTGCACCACCATTACCCGAGACATTGAATGTTTATATTAGTGGTTTTCAAAAATACGAATTAACCGATATAGAACCGCGCAGGCAGTTGACGATCTATCCTTTTGTATCCACTGATTTTAATGGAATTCGCCATGATGCTGAGAACAAAATTGGTACAGATATTTATTGGCGCCCGTCTACTAATACTCTGTTATCTGGGTCCTTGAACCCAGATTTTGGGACAGTCGAGTCAGACGACGTGGTCGTAAACTTGACGGCCTTCGAGACCTTCTTTCCAGAAAAAAGGACCTTTTTCCTGGAGGGGCAAGATATATTTAACACTGGGCCTCGGTCTCTAGCGCAAAATGTTAGGGGCCCTGGCGGCCCAATTACCATGTTAAATACAAGGCGCATAGGAGGTGCTTCGAAATATACGGTACCCAGTGGCGTAAATGTTACGCCAACAGATTTAAGTCAGCCAACGGATTTACTTGGAGCAGTTAAATTCACGGGTCAAAATGGTAATTTACGATACGGAACGTTGATTGCATCGGAAGATGATTCAGAAATTCGAGGAATTTTATCTGATGGTACCCGCGTGAACCTGCAGGCAGCAGGGCGAGATTTTACCATTGGACGGCTCTTGTATGAGGACACTAGCAGTGGTGGCAGACGCTCAATTGGATGGATGGGTACTAACGTTTCGCATCCTGATGTCGACGCAACGGTAAATGCTATTGATGCACATTATTTTTCGGCTAACCAGCGTTGGGTATTGGATAGCCAGTTTATGCACAGTAATGTAAATGGGAAAACTGGCACAGGCTTTTTGGGTGATATTACCTATATACCTAGACGCGGGGTGCAACATATTCTCACTACCACGTATATCGACGATGAATTCGATATGAACAACCTTGGATTTCTGTCGCGAAACTCGCAGATGAACTTGGACTATAACTTCGTCCTTACTGAATCAGATATACCCGGCCTTACTTCGCGGACAACCACGTTAACCTCGGTAAACCAATACAATACTGATGGGGATTCAGTATTGGCAGGGCAGTTTGCTGGCAGAACGTGGAACTATTTAAACAATGATAGTTTTAATTTATTGCTTAGGTATTTTCCTAAGCGCGTCGATGATCGACTTGGCAGAGGTACCGGCGCTTTTAGAATTCCAGAGCGTTATGCATTGATTGCTGGCTATACTTCTGACCCAGCTAAAGGCATCGCCTGGTCACTTAACCTAGAAGCTAGCCAGGAAGACCTGGGGCCGAAAATAATAACTAGTGGAGCAGGAATTGTCTGGAGGCCTAATGATCGTTTTTCATTCGATCTTGGACTGAACTACACTGACCAGGAAGCATTACTTGTTCATCAAGGAAATGGGAATTATACGAGCTTCGAGGCTCATCAATGGTCACCTAAGCTGGAGTCGAATTATTTCATCTCGGCAAAACAACAATTTCGCGTTAGCATGCAGTGGAATTCGTTAAAAGCATTTGAAGATCGCTTCTGGCAAGTAAATCCAAAGCGACTCAAACATTTGAGTCCAGTTGTCAACCCAGATAATGATCCCGACGATTTTGTAATTAGTCGGCTGACTTTTCAAGCTCGCTATCGCTGGGAGATAGCACCTCTATCGGATTTATTTATCGTATATACCCGAGGATCAAACCTCCCAGGAAACAGCTTTTCCACATTTCAGGATTTACTCGAACAAGCCTGGAATGATCGAATTGTCGATTCCTTCGCGATAAAGCTCCGCTACAGATTCGGTAGTTAAACGAAAATATATTAGAAATGGGGAGGCACAAAATGTCTATTGTGATTTGTCTGAATTACTATAGTTTTAATGCAGCCCACATAGCTTCTGCGGAGTTCCTGCATCCAATCTATTTTAACTAATCTTCTGGGGTGTAACCTCGCCCCGCATAATTAAAATCATGTAACTGGCGATTTTTACGATCACTAAGAAAAAAATTGCAATGGTATGAACGAATTTCAGCTATCTTTTCATCGCGAAAAATGAACCACTCGGTTCCCCGCAACAGCTCATGATTTTTCTCGGACAAAGGTCTCCATAGCATACTCCATTCGATTACAGCCTCAGGTTCTTTGACTAAAGCATGGTCAACAGACCACGTAGCCAGCGTCTGAGCAGCGGCCTTACACCAATAATTTGCTAGACCTTTCGCCGTCGAAACAGAAGTGTGATCGACAAAATAGTGAACCACATCGTCGGTGAATGTTGACATCATGATTTCAGGATTTTGTGCGTTACAGCCTTCATAGTATGTTTTTATCGTGCTTATATATCGATGCTTGCTCATAAATTCCTTTCAAATGGTTTTCGTCAAACGCCCCTCGCTTTTAATGATTGCCTTAGGTAGGCTGCTTTTAAAGGAGTGCTCTAGCCCAATTTTTGTTGTTGCCCTAGGGAATAGTTCTTGAATATTTTCTAGTCGGAATAGAAAGCTTTCCCGTCTTAGAATTTAAAATTCATTCCAAATGTTTTCACAATATTAATAATCATATCCCCAATACCACGCCCATCTCAAAGAGCTGGCTTAACCAACCTGCCATATTCCCGCCACAATTAATCTCCACATCACCCTTATTCTGTAATGTCGTAGTTATATTTACTTGTTTAAATTAAGACTCAATCAACTACAAATTGATTGACTCCTCCTGGAGCTCGACCCCGCTTAAGGCCCTCGAAAGAGGGCCTTTTTTTCCGGGTTAGAACTGAAGAGGATAATTAGAATAGTGCCAGGGCTATCTATTACGGGGTAAATCTGTAATTGCTGATACCCTGAGGTTATTCAAAGTGATGTAGTCAGCAAGGACTCTGCCACTTTCAAGAATCAGCGGATCTCTTTCATCCTCATCAGCTGCTTCATCTGCCTCCTCTTCTTCAAGAGGGAGCGTAATTTCATCATTCAGGGCAACTACGACGTCATCCTCAAGATCACTTTCTTCCTCTTCCCACTCTCGCAGCGGTAAGCCCTTTAGCAATCGGCGCATGTTTTCTGAATCGAATTCCTCGCGCCGGCTTTCTTCACGATCAGCTTTAACTACTGCTTCATTGAGAGAAAGTTGATCTCTATCGCGCAGTTCACGCGTTCTTTCGATCTGATCGAGTAAATAGATAAAGTCAGGAGACGCTTCTGCACGCTGGTCATGCAAGTCCTTCAATTCAGGTAGTACGGCCTGAATAGCATTGTAAGCACGATATTCCACTGGTCTTACGGTATCCCACGGAAGCGCACCATCAAGACTGCTCTCTCCAATATCTTCATAGGCATCATAGAAGTCTGGGAAGGTAATATCAGGAATTACGCCGCGATGTTGCGTGCTGGCACCCGAGATTCGATAGAACTTAGAGCGGGTAAGTTTCACCTGACCATAGTCCATCGGAATGATTTCTTGAACTGTTCCTTTGCCAAATGTTTGCCCGCCGAGAACCAGCCCTCGTTGATAATCTTGTATCGCACCGGCAAAAATTTCAGAAGCCGATGCGCTGGTTCTGTTCACTAGGACTGCTAATGGTCCGTCGTAAGCAACTTCAGGGTTGTTGTCACCAAATGATCGCGTGAATCCATTTCTGATGCCTGAATAACGAATTTGCACAGTCGCGCCTGTTTCGATGAAAAGACCTACCAATTGATTAGCTTCACTTAAGCTGCCACCACCGTTGTTCCTTAAATCTACTACAACAGCATCCACAGCCTCTTCTTTCAGTTCTTCTAACAGTTTCTCAACGTCTTTGGTCGAGCTTTTGAAGTCTTCTTCGCCGCGACCCGCTGCTTCAAAATCGAAATAGAAAGTGGGCAGGGCGATTACACCAACCTTGAAGGAGTCGCCATTGTGAGTTAGTTCAATAACTTCTTTTTTAGCAGAAGCATCTTCGAGCTTAACCGTATCTCTCGTAATGCTCACTACAGTAGCGTTAGTCTCGCTTACCGCATCTACCGGAATTACATTTAGTCGGACAACGGTGCCTTTTTCGCCACGGATTTGTGCAACAACATCATCTAAGCGCATGCCCACGACGTCTTCAAGATCACCGTCAACTCCTTGACCTATCGCAATAATACGATCACCTTCTTGAAGCTCATCTCCCTGTTCAGCAGGCCCGCCCTTTATTAGTTCCACAACTTTGGTGTATTCGTCTTCTGTTGTAAGTTGAGCGCCAATGCCCTGCAAGGACAAGGACAGATCCATATTAAAGTTTTCAGCATTACGTGGAGAGAAATATGCAGTATGAGGATCTACTGCTTTTGCTACGTTAGATAAATAGACTTGAAAAATATCTCTGTCATTGGTTTTTAATATTTGGTTAAGCTGATTTCGATAACGCTTACCGAGCTTCTCAATAATCTCTGAATCTTCATCTCCAGCGAGGCGCAAACTCAGCACGCTGTTCTTAACACGACGTCGCCAGATATCATCCAGTTCCTCTTTGTTTACAGCGAAGGGAGCTTCTTCACGATCAATTTCAATGAATTCTTCTCGAGTAAAATCCATTAAGGGGACATCGTTCTCAACGCGGTTAATTGCATATATTAAGCGCTCGAGAATTCGACGATAGTAGAGATTATAAATTTCAAAACCAGGTTCTACACTACCTTCTTTAAGGGTGTCATCTAGGGTGTAACGGTAGGCACTCAGAGCATCAACATCTTCTTTCAGAAAGTATAGGTGGGAACCGTCCAAAGCATCGAGAAAACTATCGAAAACTATGGATGAAAAATTGTCATTAATCTCTACAGATGAATAATGCTTGGTTTGCAACTGTTCTAACAAACTAATAGCAGTAGCCCCATGGATCTCCTGACTGCTGACAGGCTGATACAAGCTATCGATATCGAGAACAGCATTAAGAGGAATTAATTCTTCTTGCGCGGTTAAGGATGTGGCTAACAGAATACAAGCTCCGAGAGCGGAATACTTAGCCGCGCGCAAAATTTCATTCCTTCTATTAGTAATCTTCATAGTGCTCCATATGAATATGCTGATACGCATGTGACAGAGTTTGTGCTCTGCTTAAGAATTATTTAAAAGCTCTGTTTATCGACCTTAAAAATGTTGTCGATCTAATCTGTACACACCCATTTATTTGGTGCCCAAAATCAAAATGAGAAAGAGAGATTAAGCCATATCTAAAGCGGTGAGAAGTAATTTCCTCTTATTTATTCACTTCAAATAATAACTACAGGAAGAAGACTTTTAACGGATAAGCTTTTTGCGCGCGGAGGCGTGCCTTTCTGCTCTCTCCACGTCGATATAGCGGTCCGTAATCGCACTAGAACCGTGCCCCGCATCATCACGTACATGCTCCCTCGGCCGATGTTTTACATCCTCTGAAATCCCTGTATGCCTTAGCCAGTGAACCGTGGCGTTGGCCAATCGTTCTGCGTCGTCTGGGAACCCCTCTTTTGCCATAGCTTCTTTCGCATGGTCGAAACAGATTTGAACGATTCCCCGAATCTGTCTGGTGCTGGCGATGCCGCCTTTGCCTCGAGTCTTGTGGATTAGTGGACTAGATTCCCCTGGGCTCGGTAATGGATGCAGTCCACGTGACAATCGATAACGTTTGAGAGCACTCAACATGGCATCACTGACAGATATCTCACGCTCCTTGTTTCCTTTTCCCACGGTAATGAACCACCAATTACCTTCCTGATCAGGCTGAAAATGTCCCATTTGTGGTTGCCAGCGGTTCGTATCAACTAATTCCGAGATTCTCAAATACATAGCAAAGAGCGCATTCATAATAAATAAAGTTCGCTCATGAGCTGAAGGATCCAGAGAGGCAAGGCTCTCTGCAGCCTCCAAGACATACTCCCATTGCAGAGGAGACAAGCGACGAATCTTGCTTTGAGACTGATGTTTGCGAATAAATTTACTCTTCTGGCGCAGCTGAGACACGGGGTTCGCTTTAAGGTAGTTTTCCTGAATCAAGAAATTAAAGAAGCTACTCAGAACGCTAAAGAGCGACTGCAGTGTTGCTTGTGATACCACGTATTCTCCACCATTGCTTACATAGGGACGCCAAGCTTCGTTAGCTACCCGCTCACCGGCACGATCCACAAATCGAGCGACATTTTTCTCACCAATCCAAGCTAGGGGAGGCTGCTTTGCAAACTCAACATATGTTTCGATATTTTCTCTAACTATTTGATTTAAAGACTTATTTTCGATAAGCCAGCACCAGTGTAAGAAATGCTCAATCTCTCGACGGTAGGTGCTGAATGTATCTGGGCTACCTCTGTAACTGTAAATAAACTCGCTAGCATACTGGTAGTCCGACACCGCGTCTTTAGGGTACTCTTCAACTAAATGCACCAAGCTAACAATGGCTTGCTTGAAGGGATTTGCCATTTCATCAAGAGTATCGAAAAACGCAGCGGGCGAGGTCTTATTTTGCATTAAGAATAACTCCTAATATTCTGTAATATATACATTTAACGATTTTTTTATAACTACATTGTAATTATTAAATTGCTTTTAGCAACTGGATCCTAAGAATTATTGAAATTCTTATTTCCGGTATCTCCATGTAATCGGTAGTAACTCCACATCCTTGACTGTTCTTCCTATCTGAAACCATTATAATTCTCGTTATATACACTACTATATAACGAAAAGTTCAATGAGGAAGTAGCACTTGAATCTAAATAAGCACTGCAAACTCAACTTGCTGCTTTTGGCCATCATATTTTTGCTGCCTTCAGTTCGAGCCGAATCGATCAATGTGGCGGTTGCGGCTAACTTCTCTGCAGCATTGGAAGAAGTTAAAACTGTATTTGAGTCGAACACTGACCATAAAATTGTAGTTATACGTGGCTCTACTGGTAAGCATTTCACGCAAATCTTGAATGGCGCGCCATTTGATTTGTTTCTGGCCGCTGATCAAGCAAGACCCGCGCAGCTGCAAGAGCAAGAACAGTACAACATGGCCCAGCGCCGAAGCTATGCCATCGGCCGATTAGCATTGTGGGGTAGGGGTGAAGGCCCGCTAAAAGAAGATTCCTTAACGGATATGATTCTCAAAACTCCGAATCAGCGCCTTGCTATTGCTAATCC
>Ga0209501_10004297_pt1 | contig 13745 bp, 22 predicted proteins | sample ArcticOcean_MG_C_4_FD_187434 | JGI IMG/M metagenome (GOLD analysis project Ga0209501, IMG submission 187434) | Marine microbial communities from western Arctic Ocean - ArcticOcean_MG_CB4_134 (SPAdes) (version 2) | ecosystem: Environmental > Aquatic > Marine > Oceanic | place: Arctic Ocean...
TTTTATTTGTCTTCTTTTTTGTTAAGAAGCTCAATTATTGTATCCAGTTTCTTATGTACAATCTTAATGTTTTTATAAGGAACAAAATAAATAAATAGACCTAATCCTATTATTGCTAGTATCCAAATTTGTAAAGTATTCATATTTCTTTAATACTAGATCAAAATCAAATTTAATAAATATATAAAAACTACTTATTTATTATTTTCTTAATTCCACACACCTTACATTCTATAGTTTCAACTGACCCTCCTGGGCCAAAACCATAAGTTATTTCTATTGTCTTGTATCGATGGATACCCAACCAGCACAATAACTTGATAAATTTATATTTCATATCTCCAATGGTGGATTGCTAGATGTTTCAAAGTTCTGTTGTTTAGTAATATCTTTGCTTTCCATTTCCATTTTGTTTAAAGCCCATAAATAATATTTTTTGGAGTATTCATAAATTACTGTGTAGCGTTCAACCGGATTTTTAGTGTTTAGTTCTTTTAAAAGTATTTTTTTATGTGAAAATATTTCTTTTATATTATTGTGATCAAAAATTTCTGCAGAATCTTTGAGATAATATCCACTCTCATCATCACAAGGAGTTTCTTTAATTTCTCTAATTAATTTATCAAACAGTTTTCCAGAAGATATATCTTCCTCATATTCTTTTCTACTGATAAATTCGTGTATTGTATTTTTTAGTGGTGGTTTACCTTTTTTTGACCAAAGCATAAGTAAACCAACATAAATAATTTCATATAGTCTGATTAATGTTGTTTTTCCTTTAGCTTTTTTTCTCCATTTCAGAAATCGTATAATTTCTATCCCGTGTTTTGCCAAATCATATTACCATCCTTTAAACTTAAAACAGTATACCAATAAATTAAACTTAAATAAATTTTTTTTTTAATTGAATTATTTTTTCTTTTAAGATGAGTTTTTTTTTCTTTAATGTTCTTAAATCAATCCAAGACTCAGACATTCTATCGTTTAATCGTTTTTTGCTTATTTTATTAATTTGTACTTCTAACTTTTTATGTTTTTTTATTAACTCCTTAAGCTCTGACATTATCTTTTTTTATTTTACACTAAATAAGGGGCACCTGACAACAGAACAAATTCCCTTTACAATTTCAAATTATTAAAACTTGTACAATCTGGTGATCCACCTGCATATCGAAAAATTGGTTTATGATTAAGTTTAGATTTAGAACTTGGTAAGGCTATAAAAGCTGATGAAACTGTTTGAAAACCCATGTCGGTTTTTATACACATTGCTGATAAAGGATTACCATCTTCTCTGTATTTGCTGCCAAGCAATTTTTCCCAATCGCTCCATTCATTTTTAGTTGGATTTGGTTCTCTTGATAATGAAAATTTTGGTAAATTGTTTTTTATTCGATTGGAGCTAAAGTCATTTCGATCATAAGATGTAATCATTGATAATCCATCAGAAATTTTATTACACTCAATATCTAAGCTTGTCTCGTCGGATTTTATCCAATAAGAATTTAAATTATCACCTATAAACATATTAAAAGTTCTGTATTGGTTTTTTTGAATCTTTTCCAATGCTTTTAACGATTTATTTGCGTCTTCATGATCGAGAGCTTTTAGGACTAACTCACCTCTGCTTTTCTTGTTTTCTGCAAATCCTAAACTATTTTTTCTATTCATTATCGCCACACAGACTCCATTATCATTTACACCTAACCATGAACCTCCAGCTAATAAATCTTTTCCAGCAAATATATGAGGCTTATCTTTCCAATGGCGATCTGGGGGCAAGGACTTTCGATTATTCATTTCGTCTCTATTTACAGCAATAATTAAAGGCCATTCATTTTCTGATTTTTTTAATATTACTATCGAACACACAGTTGACTACTTAAATAAATTAATAATTATAGTAATTACCAGACTAAATATTAAACAGGTTATCAATGGAAAATAAAAATTAAAGTTACCTTTCTTAAAAATAATACCACCTGGAAGTTTTCCTATAGGCAACTCTTTAAAGAGCGGCCATACAATTCCAATAATCAATATTATTAATCCCAATACAATTAGTGCTTTTTGCATATTTAACCCAGAACCACGATCCCTAAAAGTTTTTTCATTTTAATAAACTTCTAAGCTGCTGTATCCTTATATTCATCCATTGATGGACAAGTGCAAAATAAGTTTTTATCACCATAAACATTATCTACTCTAGCAACTGGAGGCCAGTATTTGGTTGTTCTTAAAAATTCTGAAGGATATGCGGCTTCTTCCCTTTCGTATTTATGATTCCATTTATTTGAGGCTAATTCAACATGGGTATGTGGAGCATTTTTAATCGGATTATCAATTTTATCAAATTCGCCCGATTGAATTTTATCAATTTCTTCTTTGATTTTTTTTAGTGTTAAGCAAAATCTATTTATTTCTGATAAATTTTCACTTTCTGTAGGTTCAATCATCATAGTTCCTACTACTGGCCATGACATTGTTGGCGCATGAAAACCAAAGTCTATTAATCTTTTTGCAATATCTTCCTCAGTTATTCCTGTTTCTTTTTTTAATTTTCTAATATCAATAATACACTCATGGGCAACATTTCCACTTTTACCTTTATATAAAATTGGAAAATAATCTTTTAACTTATGAGCAATATAGTTCGCATTTAAAATTGCAACTTGGGAAGCTTTTTTTAATCCTTCTGATCCCATCATTTTAATATACATCCATGAAATAGATAAAATGCTAGCACTACCCCATGGTGCGGCTGATACCGCTCCTATACCTGTTGCTGGCCCACAATCTTTTATTACTTCATGTTTGGGTAAAAATATTTCTAAATGTTTTTTGCAAGCTATTGGCCCCATTCCAGGTCCTCCTCCTCCATGAGGTATACAAAAAGTTTTATGCAAATTAATATGACAAATATCAGGACCAAATTTTCCAGGTTTAGCAATACCAACGAGTGCATTTAAATTTGCTCCATCCATATAAACTTGACCACCATGTTTATGAATTAAATCACAAATGTCAGTAATTTTTTCTTCAAAAACTCCATGTGTTGATGGATAAGTAACCATCAAAGCTCCAAGGTTTTCTGAATTTTCTTCAACCTTCTTTTTAAGATCTTTAAAATCAATATTTCCATGTTTGTCACAATCAATTACTACAATTTTCATTCCAACCATTTGAGCGCTTGCTGGATTTGTTCCATGTGCAGAATTTGGTATCAGACACACATTCCTATTTGTTTCTTCGTTTTTTTCATGAAATTTTCTAATAACCATAAGACCTGCAAACTCACCTTGGGCTCCTGCATTTGGTTGAAGAGAAACACCAGAGAATCCTGTTATTGATCTCAACCAATTTTTTAAATCTGTAAATAAAATTCTATACCCATCCATTTGTTCAACTGGAGTAAATGGATGTGGTTGTGAAAATTCTCTCCATGTAACTGGAGTCATTTCAGAAGCTGAATTTAGTTTCATTGTACATGAACCAAGCGCAATCATTGATCTATTCAAAGCAATATCTGAATCTTCTAATTTTTTTAAATACCTAAGCATTTCAGTTTCAGAATGATAACTATTAAAAACTGGATGATCTAAATAGGTTGAAGTTCTTAATAATTTTTTTGGTAAATTAGATAAACTCTCATTCATTGTTTCTTTAATTGTTTCGGCACAATTAAAAATTTTTAGTAACTGGTTGGCTCTATAAACATTCTTTTTTTCATCAAAAGAAACGGCAAGCATTTCTGAGTTTACTTTTCTAATATTTACATGTTGATCTAGAGCATTTTTGTAAATTTTGTCAGTTTTATCAAATGTTTTTATGGCAACAGTATCAAAAAAATGATCTGAATAAAGTTCGTAACCTGATTGTTTTAACTTATCTGCAAAATTTTTTGTCAACTGTGAAACACTTTCGGCTATCTTTTTAATTCCTTTAGGTCCATGATAAATGGCGAAAGCCGCAGAAACTATTGCTAGCAAAGCTTGAGCTGTACAAATATTACTTGTGGCTCTGTCCCTTCTTATGTGTTGCTCCCTAGTTTGAAGAGCTAATCTAAAAGCTTTATTGCCATGCCTGTCAATTGAAACACCAACAATTCTTCCTGGTATTGATCTTTTATACTCATCTTTTGTTGCAAAAAAAGCAGCATGAGGTCCGCCGTAACCCATGGGAATTCCAAAACGTTGTGAACTACCAACTGCGATGTCTGCTCCCAATTCGCCAGGTGTTTTTAATTTTGCTAATGCCAACAAATCACAAACTAACACTACTTTTCCATTATTTTTATGAATCTTGCTTATAGCTTCACTTGGATCTTTTATATCGCCTAATGTTCCTGGATATTGAATTATTCCACAAATTATATCACTATCAATATCTTTCTTTTCATCTCCTACAATTATATCTAAACCTAAAGGTTCTGCTCTAGTTTTAATTACATCGATCGTTTGTGGGTGGCAGTCTTTAGATACAAAAACTTTTTTTGTATCTTTTTTACTTATTCTATAACTTAAGGCGATAGCTTCTGCTGCTGCAGTACCTTCATCTAAAAGAGATGCATTGGCTATATCCATGCCTGTAAAGTCAATTATCATTTGTTGAAAATTCATCAACATTTCAAGTCTTCCTTGAGCGACTTCTGGTTGATAAGGAGTATACGATGTATACCAACCCGGATTTTCTAAGATATTCCTAAGTATTACATAAGGAGTATAAGTTCCATAATATCCCATTCCAATAAAACTTGAATAAACTTTGTTTTTTTTTGAAATATCTTTCAATTTTCTAAGTGCTTTATATTCTGAATTTGGATCACCAATACTTAAATCTTCTTTTAACAAGATTTTTTCAGGAACAGTTTTAGACATTAAATCATCTAAATTTTTGAAACCTAGTTCTTTTAGCATATTTCCTTGTTCAGTTTCTGAAGGACCAATATGTCTTTTAATAAAATCTTTTTGTGCACTTTGAAGCATTTAATTGTTACTTTCTTTTGCAAATTTATTGTATTCTTCTTCATTCATTAGAGTATCTATCTCAGACTTATTTTTAATTTTTAATTTAAAAAACCATCCTTCATTTTCTGGATCAGAATTAATTTTTGAAGGATCGTCAACAATTGATTGATTGTTTTCAACAACTTCACCAGAAATAGGTGTATAAACATCGCTCGCAGCTTTTGTGGATTCAACAACTCCGGCTTGACCTTCCTTTTCAACATTTTTCCCTTTTTCAGGCAATTCCACAAACACTATATCACCCAACATTTCCACAGCATGTTTTGTAATACCAATCGTTGCTACATCTCCTTCTACGGAAACCCACTCATGTTGTTTTGAAAACTTTTTATTACTCATTTTTTACCTCGCATAATTTTTTTTATAAAATGGAAGTTCGGATATTTTAGCATCATATTTTTTTTCTCTAACCTCCAAAATGACTTTAGTACCGGGTTTTGAAAAATCATATTTTACATAACCCATAGCTATAGAGCTGTTAACACTTGGACCGAATGTGCCGCTTGTAATTGATCCAATTTCTTGACCATCTTTAGAAAAAATCCTAACTCCTTCTCTTGCTATAATCTTTCCTTCAGGTTTAACACCAACTCTTAATCGAGTTAGTTGACCGTTCATATCTGATTTAATTTTACTATAACCAACAAATCCACCTTCTTTTCTTCTTCTTTTAGAAATTGCCCATTTGAGGTTTGCTTCTATTGGGGTTGTGGATTCATTTATGTCATGTCCATAAAGACATAGTCCAGCTTCCAATCTTAAAGTATCCCTAGCCCCCAAACCAATCGGTTTGGCCCCATGGGTTATTAATTTTTTAGCAAAATCTTCAACAAGATTATTTGGTATAGAAATTTCAAAGCCATCTTCTCCTGTATACCCAGATCTTGTTATATAAATATCTTCATCTTTGTAAGTAAATTTATTTCCATTCATAAATTTAAGAGATAAAACTCCATTAATATTTTTTTCTAATATTTCTGATGATTTAGGTCCTTGTAAAGCAATCAAAGATAAATTTTTGTGCAAGGTAATCATAAATTTATTTCCAAGTGCTGTTTTAATAATTTTAAAATCATTATTTTTACATGCTGCGTTAAGAATAATACTAAAACCTTTTTTAACTTTAGTTACAATTAAATCATCATAAATCCCTCCATCTTCATTAGTAAGAAAAGAATACTTTGATTGGTTAAGCTTAATTGTTTTTAAATCTGTAGGAATAATTTTTTCTAATTCTATAGCCAAATCTTCATTTCCTTCAATTAACAATTGACCCATGTGTGAAACATCAAATAAGCCTGCATTACTTCTAGTAATTTTATGTTCTTCAATTATACCGTAAGGGTATTGAACCGGCATCTCATAACCCGCAAAAGGCATAAACTTTGCACCTAGACTTTCATGATAATTATATAAAGCTGTTTTTTGTGTCTCCATAATAACTCCTAGTCAACCCACTCTGTCTTGTTACCTGAGAGATTTACTCCTTCGGTGAGGTCAAGCCTTCTTTCCAGAGTTATTATGTACGGTTCTTTTGCCTGAGATATTCGAACAAGGCAACTGTCTAAACAGATGGGGTATCCTTGAACTTAAACCCTTCGGCCATTGGAAATCCTACTCCAATTGTCTTCCGTCATTTATTACACGTCGTGATTATATCATAATCAGTTTAACAAATCAAAAAAGTTTATATTTAATATACATATACATTATATATAATTTATGTAATAATTATTGAAAGAGATAGTATAGCCATTGACCTCAATAAAAAAACTCATCTCACTGCGCCCTTATTAGATGTATTGGTGAGATGGGTTTTACTAACTATAATATTGTTGTGTTTGGAAAGAGTTTACACTATCCGAGCTAAAATAAAACAACAAACTCAAAACCACGATCCCTAAAAGTTTTTTCATTAAATTAACTGAAATAGCCAATAACAAATATAGTTATAAAAAATGCTACGAGAGCCAAATACCAAACTCCATTACTTTTTTTCTTTTTAACTATAAGAAGAGATGCTTTATTCGAAGGATTTAATTGAATATTTTTTAATTTGGATGATTTTTTACGCATTAATCAAAGCTCACTTTTCAAACTCAAGAAGGTTTGCATTAGCATTGCTACAAACCAACAAACCCAGAACGGTTATTGATAAAAGTTTTTTCTTGTAAATTTTTACTAAACTTGATTTTTTGTTCAGGTGTTAATTCTGAAAATATTTTTGTTAAAAAATTATAATTAACATTCATATGACCTTCTTTAGATTTTTCAATGTTAATCAGATATTCAGAGTAGTCCTCAAAAAAATAATTTATTGGAACTTTCAAATAATTAGATAGTTGAAGCAATCTTATAGAACTAACTCCATTTGTTCCATTTTCGTATTTCTGAATTTGTTGAAATGTTACGTTTATAGCTTTTGCGACTTTTGTTTGAGTTAAACCTAGAGATAATCTTCTTAGTTTTAACTTATTACCTAGATGTTTATTAAAATTTTCCTCCATTAAGACCCCTCTTAAATTATATAAAAAATAATTTAACTAGTTTATGAAGGATGTTGCAAGTATAAAGGTTGATTTCGCAGGAAAATTTTTAAAATTTCTGTTTTGAATAATTAGGATGATTGTAGATAGCTTCTTCTAATTTATTTTTAAATTTTATTTTACCATTAGTCGTAATAACTTTTGCTTTATATGCAGGAGCCGGTTCAGGTTCATAGGGTACTATATAAGTTATTTTTTCTGGGGGTGTAGTGCTAGGTGCATCATAATAAACATATAATTTTTCTCTAGGTGTGGGCGCCATAGGCACGCCCCATGTACTACTGTAATTTCTTCGCTCTGCCGGCTGCAGTGATGCTTTTTTTTTATTTAAATTATATGGATCTGTCGGATCTGTAATACCATGTCTGTCCATAGCATCTTTTTTTCTGCGATCATTAATTCTTTGTAGGTGCGTTGGGTATCTGTAGCTTGACCTATTGTGCTGCTGCTTCTTCGCAGCTTTAGGTGACAAAGGAATACCAGTATCATTGAATCCTTTTTTTCCTCTAAAGTTTTCTAAGCTATCTCCTTTATGTGGATCTCCCTTAGTATTTTTTTGCTGTTCTCGCAATCTATCCGCCAACGTTCTTAGATTTACTCTCCAGTCATCATTATGATCTATCATTAAATTAATCTGTCTAGTTTTCCATTTGGTATAGCTTCAAAATAATCGGGAAAGTTGAGCTTCCAATAGCTGCGTTTTTTTCCACAAACCCTATAATTATTTTCATTTACAGACCTTCTTATTCGGTCTCTTAAATGGTCATCTTTACTTTTTTTGTAGTATCTAACTTTTGCGTATTTTCTAGCCTTAGCTAGGTCTGATCCTGTAGCAGCTATTCTTTTTCTATTCTTGTCTCTTTGCTTCTGCCTGTAACTGGCATTGCCCCAATAATAAACTGTAGATACATTGAGACCAAATTCATCAGCAATATTTTGAAACTTCCAGCCCTGATCTCTTAAATTTAAAATCTGCAAAACAATCTCTGCATTAACTTTATATCGAGGATCTAATTTCATTTAAAAGCTAATTTCCTCTTCTTCATTTTTAGAGATTATTTTAAAATTAAAAGTTCCACCGCTGATATGATTTCGACCAGTTTCTATTTGAGATATTGATTGATAATTAACTCTTTCAATACATATATTGGAGTTGTTGTTTATAAACTCTACAAACCTATTAAATTCCTCGGACATACCTATATTTGTATGCTTATCAAAAAAGAACTCATTCTCTTTTGCTTCTCTTACTTTTTCAATTATTTCTGGCATTTTTTCTTCTTTCCGAAAAGTGATTGGAACTTCTTTTTTTCTTTTATAAATTCGTGTATTCGTTCCATCCAATATTCCTTATTTACTTTATGGGATCTTCTAAAAAATTCCCTCATCTGTTTTAATGTATGTAAACTTCCTTTAAGTGTGCCTGGGTAGGCTCTGTTATTTATTATTTTCACTATCTATTAGTTCTTTCCCATATATGTTTGTAATTTATAAAGCAGCCTTTTTTAGCCTCACCATGATCGCTTAATTTATCTTCCGTAACTTCTACAATTTTTTCTTCTTGATGATTATGTGAATTGTCATCAAAGCGTTCAATTGCCATAATAGTTTTTGCATCTTCTATAGCCTGCTCAGCATCAGAACTCTCAAAACCAATTTCATGTAATCTGGTAACTTTTATTAATGCTGTGTAATTTTTCATATTGTTTTTTTACGCTTTTTTTTCTTCTTTTGAAGATCCTGTGATGGTGGGGATTTAGGAAATACAGTAATTTTATTTTTAACTTTGCCAGATTCCATTACTGTAGATGTAACGCCAAAATCATATTCTTTAGATGGATCCAGCAGCATATTCTCTGGTAAGTCATAATGCTGTAATGGTGGAACAGCTGCATATGATGCAAGTTGATGAATTGCATTGTAATTTCTTACCGCATCATTCCTCTGAGCCCAGATTTTCTTTTTATCATGTGCATGTCCTGCAGCCATGTCCATTGCGGACAACCAATTGTCCATAGCTTTACCATAAAGCTTTACTGTTACTTTTAATTCAGCTTTATAGATCCCTGCAGATGCAGCATTAGCCTTAATGATTTGCTCCTGTATCTTGATGATTGCTTTTAGATCTTTGATGGTGGAGCTCATTTTCTCTTTTGCCTGCTGTAAATAGCTGAGCAGCATAAAGTGTAAATAAAATCTTCTACTGGCATTGGATCTTCTTCATCAGGAAACCAGATGTCTCGTAAAGATACCAGTAGCTCATGTGTTCTAGGATGTAGATTCACTGGTATGGGTTGTTTTTTTATGTACTTCATACTGGCTGCATTCTGCCTCCTGCAGGCTGCGCTGTATAATCTTGTGCAGCAACAACTATAGGAACACAGGCTTTTAGGCAGCGCTCTAAAACTTTTTCAGTTTCATTTACATAATGTATTAATAAAGAAACCACTGAAACTTTGGAACAACTAACCCCTGCCCGCTTTTTCGAGGTTGTTTCAGAGGTACATGGTACCCTAAAATGAAACCACTGTAGAAGCCGCAGTCTATCTATTGTTTCATGCAAATTGAAACCATTTGAAACTATGAAACTCATTTTTTATTTTTCCTTTTAAAGTCTATAGCTCGCTTGATAAATACTTTGGCTGCACCTGTTGCGCCATGATCTCTATGCAGCCAGTAATTATAACCATCAGCACATTCAATACCTGACCTTACATAGCCATCTTTTGTCTCCTCTTTGCCGCTAAAGCCATTTTCTAATTTTCTCCTGATCTTGGTTTTAATGGTATTTTCATTCACATTTTGATCTGCAAAATCAGGCTCCATCGGTAATAACTCCAGTACAACGCTATTTAGAGTTATCGTATCATCAGCCGCAGCAGCCATTAATTTTTGAACTATAGGTAACTGGGCTTTACACCAATTTAGATTCTGTGCAGCTTTTAATTTATTTTTAGCTTTAGTAACTTTATTTAAATCTGTTGTGAAATATATTCCTGTAGATTCAGTAAGCCCATCAGTTGTTGGTACAGGAATTGAATCTTTTCTAAGCCAAGAAATATCCTCAGCTATTAGATTATAATTTGATTTAGCTTCGATCAAACCTGTGTAATGAATGAAGTTAGATCCATCTGTTATGTGTTCTTTGAAATGTTGCTCCCATAATTTCTTTGTCATCGGCTGCAGTGCCAGCACAAATCTAGCTGCACCTATCAAAGATGATGCACCTCTAGCTGCCATTAAAGCATTCTGATTATCTACCAACAATTCATTATCTTGTGTTGAGACCATACTTAATTTGTTTGTATGATGTCCTGCTATTACTGCACCATTCATTTCAACAGCTAATGGAATTAAATAATTTTTGATGTAAGCATCCATGTTCTGGTTATTATTTTCGTCATAACTCCCAGTTTGAAAATTAATTAATGGGTCTAAAACAATATATTTAATATCTCGGCTTTTTATAGTATTTCTTAGTTGTTGATATTGCTTAGTTGCCCTAGCAGATTCTTTTGTAAATTGAACAAGTTTGAGATCATGTTCTAAACCTCTTTTGTATAATTTAAATCTACCATCATTCTTGCCCATTGTTTGTTTACAGGCAGCCCATCTAATATCTGATTCATTGGAAGTTTCTTCTGCAAATAATCCTAAAACATTACCTCTTACCACTACATCTTTTGTAAAAAATAAATTACCTGTAGCTAGTGCATAAGCAAGCATGTGCAGCAGCATTGTTTTACCAACACCAGGTTGCCCAACTACTAGTGTAAGAGCTCGCTCTAATAACAAGCCGTATATCAGCCATGGTCGGGGTGTTATTTTTTCTAAACCTGTGTGTTCAAATATTTCTAGTTCTGTAGTGTCTGGTTGTGCAGCAGGCAGCTTTAGTTCTGGTGATGGTATAGGAGCATCTGGTGTAGTGTTGTCTGGTGTAGTGGCATCTGCTTCAAAATCTATGACTTCTGCATTTCTTTTTTCATTTGTGGTATTGTTTAAAAGCTCTGTAATATTATCATGTTTTTTTTCTTCCTCATCCCAATCTGTAACTGGCTCATGCCTTACTATTTCAGCTAATCTTTTTTGAATTGCTTTATGGCCAACATCGTATGTTTCATGAATCTTTTTTACCTTAATTCTTTCAATATACTCATCATCATCAAAAGCATCTAATGCCGCTATAACCTCATCTAGGTGCTGCATCATATTTCTTTTGAATAAGTATGCAGCTATTAGAATTAATGTTTTGTGCCTACCAGGCTCAACTAATCCTGCAGCAATTGCAATTATTGGAATGTGTTGAAATCTATATTTAAATACAAACTGTTTAAATGTTAATTTGTTTCCTTGCGGAGAGTAGGGATATTGCATCTCAGTGCAGAATGGAAAATTGATTCCAGTAAACCCGCTTTTAACTGGTTGTGTTTTATCTACATCAACGTCATCACCATAAAGTTTTGTAAATGCTGCTTCTATTTTTTTAATATCTTTAATAACTAACTTTACATCCTCATCCACATGGTAAAATTTCCAAGCATGCCATCTACCACTAGGAGATTTAAAAGGTATAATTTTATTATCAATTTTATATGCTGCTCTGCAAAATTCTTTAGCCTCAACTTTTTTATCTACATCAACTACAGCGCAATTAGCTTTGCCTTTTCTATTTAGGCAACCACCTTGTTTTGATGTACCTTTTATGTGTGCTACCCAGTTAATAGGTTGCGGCAACCAGTATTGATTCTTTAGTTGTTTACCTTTTTTATCTAGTTTGTAGCCATTCCAAAATAAAGTTTTCTCTGTGTTACATTTAAAAATTTCTGCTATAATCGCTGCATCTTCCACAGATACAGTGTGCCCCGTCGTTCCTGGTTGCATATCTACCTCAATTGCGCCTGTTGCACATTTTCATGCAGTGTTTTAACAATTAGATCTGCTGGATAAAAAATCCGACCTCCTAATTTGCTAAATGGGAATAGGGATCTGTTTTTAGATCTTTGTTTCCTTAATGCCCCATCTGAAACACCTAATACTTCTGCAAGATTCTTAGATGTTAGCAGCTTACAATCTCTGTTAATGAAAGTTTTTAGCTCCTCATCTGAAAGTAGATTTTTACTTACTAGCTTTGGTTTCATACCTTTGCTCCTTTTTTTATTAAACAATGTTAATTGCATGTGGTGCTTCTAAATTAATTGTAGCCTTATGTGAGATCCTTGAATGCTTGGGATTAAGAGGCTGGTCATGCATGATTAATGAGCCCTGCAGCCCAGGTACCAAAACCAGCCCCACATAGAGTGGAAACTCAATGCAGATTCTTTTTACTTTATTTTGAGTTTTTTTTAAATCCTGTTTGTTTAAGGATTATATTTTTTTACCAAATTTCCAAAAATCAGGATCTGCTAACTTTTTTTGCATTTCTTTTTCATATGCAATATCAGCTGCAGAATCTTTCAAACGCTCATTGTAGAATCTTTTTGTTCCTAAAAATGCTCTAAATTTTGTCATATCATTTGTGAAGGTGTCAAATGTCTTAGGTTTTCTAAACCCAGTCCATTTGCAGAAAACTTTTAGATGTTGGCTCTTGTAAGCCTTTTTATTTGTAACTCTGTCCGCAAACTTAACAAGCTGCACTATTGCTCCGTAACAATCTGGATCTTTAAAAATCTTATAATGATTCCAGTTTTCTCTTACATGGTCTAATATTAGTTGTGCTACGTCAGCTGGATAAGCGACTGCAGGAGCATGTGCCTCAAGTATATGTCGTAATTGATCCCATGTTTTAATAGCTCTGGCTTTATCATATACATTTACCTTAACTGCTTTGGAGTTAAAGTTTTTCCAGAACTCCTTACCATCTTTTTCTAATTGTAAATCAAATTTACTTAATGATTTTGAACTGGATGATTTTCGCTTTTTTATTTTTTTCTTTTTTTGCATCTCTTTTTTTCCACTCTTTGTTTAGTTTATCGTGTATTAGCAGCCATTCAAACTGCTTATATTTTGGTTTATTATTCATCAGCTGTACCCTTCTTTTTTAACGGCGCAACATTCTCCCCGACATTATAAATACTCTTACGAGTTTTTAGAGCTACTGTATCTTCATTGAAATAATGCTCTTTAGTAACTATTAGACTGCTATGTCTCATTCTTAATGATGCAGCTTCCAGCC
>Ga0209501_10004299_pt1 | contig 13744 bp, 8 predicted proteins | sample ArcticOcean_MG_C_4_FD_187434 | JGI IMG/M metagenome (GOLD analysis project Ga0209501, IMG submission 187434) | Marine microbial communities from western Arctic Ocean - ArcticOcean_MG_CB4_134 (SPAdes) (version 2) | ecosystem: Environmental > Aquatic > Marine > Oceanic | place: Arctic Ocean...
CGGTGAATGGCCCGTGGCTGGACCTGGATCGGGAAAGCCCGGCAACGCTAGACCCCGGCCAAGACGCACAGTTCGCCCGTGCTGTGCGCAAATAGTTTTCTCAACGATTCTGACACTGCTGGATTGGGCCATCCGTTTTCAACTAACCGAAATCTCTGACCTCCTACGCAAACACGGCGGTAAGACGGGTGAAGAATTGAAAGCTGAAGGCAAATGAAACACCTCCTACTCACAACAATCGCAGCCGTGCTGGTTGTGGGGTGTGGTGAGTCGCAGCAGTCGGCTCCTTCACCTGAAGCGAAACCAGAACCGCCGACAGCCGAAGCATCAGACATCTCAATTCACGATGCTGTTTCTCTAGGAGACGTAGAAGCCATTAAGCAGCACTTGGCTGATGGTGCGGATGTGAATGTGAAGGATAAAGTTGGATGGACTCCTTTGCATCATGCGGCTTTTAATGGTCCCAAGGAAATCGTCGAACTGCTTATCGCCAATGGTGCGGATGTGAATGCAAAGAGTGATGATGTTGGCAGAACACCGCTAGATTTGGCCATCCAGTTTAAAGAACCCGAAACCGCCGACCTGCTCCGCAAACACGGCGGCAAGACGGGTGTAGAACTCTCAATTCACAAAGCTGCCGAAGCAGGAAACATTGAAGCCGTCAAACAGCACTTGGCTGATGGTGCGGATGTGAATGTGAAGGATAAAGTTGGAGGGACTCCTTTGCATCTTGCGGCTTTTAATGGTCACAAGGAAATCGTCGAACTGCTTATCGCCAATGGTGCGGATGTGAATGCAAAGAGTGATGATGTTGGCAGAACACCGCTAGATTTGGCCATCCATTTCAAACATCCCGAAACCGCCGACCTCCTCCGCACACACGGCGGCAAGACGGGTGAAGAATTGAAAGCTGAAGGGAAATGAAACACCTCCTACTCACAACAATCGCAGCCGTGCTGCTGGTGGGGTGGGCGAGCACATCGCAGCCGTCGTCAGAAGTGGAACCAAATCGAGTGATATAAATTAATATGAAAACGATTCTTACGTTCGTCTTTTTTTTAGTCCCAGTTTTTTTCTGTTTTTCTGAAATCACAGGTTATTGGAATTTCAACGGTTCACTAAAGGCAACGATTGGCGAAAACCTTGAATGGGCTTGGGAGCAGGGCGATGCAACTTTTGGGACAACGGAAACGTTCGAGATTCCGGGTATTCAGGGAAAATCTGCAAATGTCTTGAAATTCCCAGATTCAGATGAATTCAGTGATTTTTCAGGCATTGAAGTTTGGATCGGAGACGGACTTGATGAGGACAACTGGCTTTTCAACGAATACTCTATCATTGTGGATGTTCTTTACCCTGAAACTTCCTCCACTGACAAAAGAGCTATTGTGTCAAATGCACCCGTTGAGCAAGCAAGTATAATTATCAATGAAGAGGGAAAAATCGGAGGAACTAGTTTCCATGGTGAAATACTGGCGAACAGTTGGTACAGGGTCGCCATAGTAGTGAGCCATGCCAGCAAAAAAATCATGTATTATCTGGACGGACAAAAGGTCGGGCATGAATCAATTGGAGGCTTAGTCGATGGTGAAGGGAAGCATTCGCTTGCGGATTTCTTTTATTTATTCACAACCAGTGACCTGTCCAAGGGCGGTTACATCAGTAGCCTGCAATTTCATAATGAGGCACTTCCAGATACAGTGATTAACGATCTAGGGGGCACTACCAAATTCAGTGTTGCTGAAGGACTTACAGGACTGGCGAGTTATTCTGTTGAGACCGTGGGTGCTGTTCCTGGTCCTTGGGAATTTAAAGATGGTCTTTGGGTCTCAGAAGGCAGTGTGGCTGGTTGCGGTGGTCCATACCATGATTTCCTTACCAGCCCGGATTACATTGTTTCCGCCGCTGGCGAGGTGACCTTGAGCTTTGAGCATCGTCATGCCTTTGAGGGAGCTATGTGGGATTCAGGTCAGCTCTGGATAAGTGTTAATGGCGGTGACTACACGGATGTGGGAAAAGACGCATTTTCTGTAAACGGTTATACGGATGTTGCCATCATAGGTAACGGAATCGCAAAAGGTCAAAATGGATTCGGTGGAACTTCTGCCGGTTATGCGGATGGTTCTTACATCACCACAACGGCAAACTTGGGCAGCTTTACTGCCGGGGATGCCATTTCGGTCCGGTTCGTGGCCTTGTACGATGATTGTTCCACGGGAGCTAAACCGAACTGGGTGATTGCGAGCGTGAGCAGTGATCAAATGGCTATCGAGTTAGATGAGCCGGAGGACATCACCCTACCCGGAGATGAGGTAGTGGCGACCTCGGACAACAGTCCGGGTGGTGAGCAGGCGCCGAATGCGATAGATGATAACCCTTCCACAAAGTACCTGAACTTTGACAAGGTGGATACAGGTCTGACCATCACGACGGGTGGTGGAGTGGTGACCGGTTTGGCGTTGACATCGGCCAATGACCCGCCTGATCGGGATCCAGCGAACTATATTCTGTCGGGGTCAAATGATGATGGAGCAACGTTTACCGAGATAGCATCAGGAGATGTTCCTGAATTTCTGGAGAGGTTTGAGCGGCAGACGGTAAGTTTCGAAAATGATGTGGCCTACACGACATATGAGCTGATCTTTCCGACGACCGTGGGGCCGAGCGGCTGCTGTATGCAGATTGCGGAGATTGAGCTTCTTGCTGGCGCACCAGAAGCCGGTGGTGATGAACCAGATGATAACGAGAGTAACCAGATCGAAGATATGGTTTTGATGCCTTTTGGTTTTAAATTTGGCTTTATCATCAACACGGACGAGGGGAAAAGTTATATGGTAGAAGCCACGGGAGACTTGCTGCAGTGGAACAAGATTGAGACGATCAACGGAACAGGCTCATCGGTTCAATTTACCGACACTCGGAATGAGGTGTTCCAGTACCAATACTACCGGGTGCGTGTGGCCGAGTGATTTAATACATTAGGCCCTTGATCCAATATTGAGCCGCCGACGAACCGAAATAGCCGACCTCCTCCGCAAACACGGCGGCAAGACGGGTGCAGAATTGAAAGCTGAAGGGAAATGAAACACCTCCTACTAACAACAATCGCAGCCGTGCTTTTGGTGGGGTGTGGGCCGTCGGAAGCTGATAAGGCGCTGCTTTATGCTGCCTCTAAAGGACACATCGAAGCCGTCAAACATCACTTGGAGGCTGGTGCGGATGTGAATGCGAAGCATGATAATGGAGTGACTCCTTTGCATGGTGCGGTTATGTTTGGTCACAATGAAATTGTCGAACTGCTTATCGCCGAAGGTGCGGATGTAAATGCGAAGGCTGAGGGTGGGTCGACTCCTTTGCATGGTGCGGTTGTTGGTGGTAGCAAGGAAATCGTCGAACTTCTTATCACCAAAGGTGCGGAGGTGAATGCGAAGGATAATGATGGCTGGACTCCTTTGCATCAGGCGGCTGGAATGGGTAGCAAGGAAATCGTCGAACTTCTTATCACCAAAGGTGCGGAGGTGAATGCGCAGAGTGATGGTGGCAATACGCCGCTAGATTGGGCCATCAAAAATGATGACACCGAAACCGCCGACCTCCTCCGCAAACACGGCGGCAAGACGGGTGAAGAATTGAAAGCTGAAGAGAAGTAGTTTTTTTACAAAATAATTTCCAAACACAACAACCCTTTAACATACTTCCGGTCTTCCATTTAGCTAACCCCCTCCCCCCTACTAATTCAGACCACTTGAAGTTCGCAATGGTTCGTATTCTTGCAATTTATGACAGGAGAGAAGTTTGTATCAACTACATAGACAGCAAAGGGTTACGCATTAAAGCGAATGATTGGATATGACTACGAGAGGGTTCGAGTCCCACCCGACCCACCAACTTCTACCCCGAAAAAAAGGGCGTAACTCACTTCTGCTCTTCCGAGCAACTAAAAGCATCACATTTTTCGTGTCAAATTAGGTAGCATCTTCTTTGAGTTCGGAGTTTTAAAAATGTTTTAAAATTCATTTCAAATGACAACAAGCAAAGCCAAGATCGATGGATTAAAGTGAATCCGGCGCACTCCGCTGGTATGACCTTAGTGATTTGGAATTCACCCTCAAGGATCGTCTCTGGAAGTAAACGATTTGGGTTGCTGTGCGGCAGGTGGGAGGTAGACTCGCCGGTGACCTTTAACGAATGAAGCGCTCGGTTTTCACTACTTGCCTGCTGGTCTCGATGCTGATGCTGCAGGTCAGCGGCCCCGCCGATACCGGGCTTGGCCAGGCGAAGGCTGGGGCCGGTTCGCATTGGTCATTCCAAAAACCAGACGCGCCGGCTGTGCCGAGTGTGCGTGATAGCGCTTGGCCAAGGTCTGAGGTGGATCGTTTTTTGCTGGCTAAGCTGGAGGGCGCCGGGTTGGCGCCTCTTGACCAGGCGGACAAACGCACGCTGATCCGCCGCGCGACTTACGACCTCACCGGCCTGCCGCCAACCCCGGCTGAGGTGGACGCCTTTCTTGAGGACCCTTCCCCTCGGGCGTTTGCGCACGTGGTCGAGCGGTTGTTGGCTTCGGAGCGTTACGGCGAACGCTGGGGGCGGCACTGGCTGGACGTCGTCCGGTACGCGGACACCGCCGGCGAGAACACCGACATGCCGGTGGCCGATGCGTGGCGTTATCGCAACTTTGTCATTCGCGCCTTCAATGAAGACAGGCCATTTGACCAGTTTATCCGCGAGCAATTGGCCGGGGATATTTTGGCCAAGGCCGATCCAAACATTTCACCGGAGCAGTACAGCGAGTTGATCACCGCCACCGGTTACCTTGCGATCTCGCGGCGGCACGGGCATGATGCTAAAAAGGATCACTATCTCACCATCGAGGATACGATCGACACGCTGGGTAAGTCGTTTCTCGGCCTGACGATCGCCTGTGCGCGCTGCCACGATCACAAGTACGATCCCATCTCGGCGCGGGACTACTACGGCCTGTACGGCATCTTCGCGAGCACGGTGTATTCGTTCCCCGGCTCGGAGGGCAACAAGCCCATCACCGACCTGATGCCGCTGAAGAATTCAGCGGAAATCAAAGCGCGCGTGGCCGAGTGGAACAAACGAAAAACCGAGCTGGAACAAAAAATAGCCCAATCCAAAAAGGCGCTCACCGACGCTTCCGCGAAGTTTGCCAAGCTGGACAGTCAGCCGGCCACGCAGCTCGCAGAGGGGCAGATCAACATCCGCGAAGAACAGCCGTTTGCCGTCGACGAACTGACCGTGCGCCGAGGCGACATGATCCAGCTTATTGTTGACCCGAACGGCAATTATGGGGCGGACACGACAATCATTGAGTGGGAGTTGACCGAGATCGGCGGTGGGGAGCGAAACTGGAATGTGACGCACGATGTCGTTGACGATTTTCTCGCCAGCAACCCGCACGCGGACCGGCTTGGCAATCCGCAGACGTGGGCGTTCCTCGACGCACGCCAGCCGGGCAAACTGCTCACTGTGTCAGTGAAGGATAACGAAAACCGGGCCGGGAACCACGTCTGGCGTATCGACCCGTTGCCGTCTGTTTTCGTTAACGCAAACGACACGCCGATTGCGGCGTGGACCACGCTGCCGCCGAGGACCGTTTTTGTGCATCCGGCGGCAGATGGCCCGGTGGGGGTTGGCTGGACGAGCCCGATCGAAGGCCGCATTCGCATCCGTGGCCTCGTGAAAGATGGCCATCCATTCGGCAACGGAGTCGCATGGAAACTGGTTCATAAGAAGGGCGACTTTCTTCCGGTCATCGCCACCCCGCAGTTGGAGCTGGCTACGCTTCAGGCAGCAGAAAACGAGCTGGCCGATTGGCTGACGAGAGAAATTAAAATCGACCATGCCTACGGGGTGGCCGAGGGAAAAATGGTCGACGAAAAACTGCACCGCCGAGGCGACCCGACCGACGTGGGCGAGGCGGTTGCGCGGAAAAACATCGACCTGCTCGGTGGCCAAAAAGTCACTGAGGGCAGCGGTCGATTGCAGCTGGCGGAGTGGATCGGGCACCCGGACAATCCGCTGACCGCGCGCGTGATCGTTAATCGAGTCTGGATCAACCACTTCGGTCGCGGCCTTGTGACCACGCCCAACGACTTCGGCACGCAGGGCCAGACGCCCACGCATCCGGAGCTGCTCGACTGGCTGGCGCGGCGCTTCGTCCAGAACGGCTGGTCGATCAAGCAACTGCACCGGATCATCATGAATACGGCCGCCTATCAGCTTGAGGCCGGAGTTGGGCCGGAGCAAAAACTGTACGGCTCCTTTCAACCGCGGCGACTCAGTGCCGAAGAGTTGCGGGACACGCTCCTGTCGCTTGGCCAAACGCTCGACTACTCGACCCCGGCCGGGCATCCGTTCCCCGCCACCCGCAACTACACGCAGCACAACCCTTTCCGGGCGAATTACGATCACAACCACCGCAGTGTTTTCCTGATGACCCAGCGCATCCAGCGGCGGCCGTTGATGGCGCTGTTCGACGGGGCCGACGCCAACGCCAGCACCGGGCAGCGCCGACTGAGCAACGTGCCAACGCAGGCGCTCTACTTTTTGAATAACGACTTTTTGCACCGGCAGGCTGCCGCCTTGGCCAAGCGCTTGGCCAAGCGCACGGCGGATCCCGCCGGGCGCATTCGCCAGGCGCACCAGCTTGCGCTTGGCCGGCCAGCCACTGGGGAGGAGGTCGCGCAGGCCCGAGAATTCATCACCGCCTACATTGCCGCTGCGGATGAGACCCGCGCTTGGGACGCGTGGTGCCGTGTCCTGCTGGGCAGCAACGAGTTTTTGTACGTGAACTAACATGGAATCGTTCCTCCACAACCCAAGCCGCCGACATTTCCTGCGATCGATGGTCGCCGGCTCGGTGATGATGCCGGCGCTGGTCGCCGACATGATGGGGGAGGAACAGGCCAACCAGTACGCGCCGCGGAAGACTCATTTTTCTCCGAAAGCCAGGCGCGTCATTTTCATCAACCTGAGCGGCGGCGTGTCGCATCTCGACACGTTCGACCACAAGCCGCAGCTCTACCGTGACCACGGCAAGGAGATCGCCAAGGGGGATCATCCCGAAATCCAGAATCGGCCCGGCTACGAACGGATTTTTCTCAAGACACCCCAGTGGCAGTTCAAACGGTACGGCCAATGCGGCAAGGAGGTCAGCTCGCTTTTCCCGGAGGTCGCCCGGTGCGTGGATGACATCGCGTTCATTAACAGCATGCACACCAGCCACTCGAACCACTACAACGCCACGCTCGGCATGCACACCGGCTCGTTTACCGTGACGCGCCCGAGCATAGGCGCCTGGGTGAGCTACGGGCTGGGGACGGAAAACCAAAACCTGCCGTCGTTCATCGTGATCGCGCCGCATTCGCCGTATGCCGGGGGACAAGTTTGGGGCTCAGACTTTTTGCCGGGAGCGCACCAGGGCACGCGCGTTGTGCCGGGCAGCAACCCGGTGCCCAACATCACGCCGCGCGTGTCGGGCAAGCTGCAGGAGCTGGAGCTGGCAGCACTGCGCCGGCGCAACCAGCAGCACCTAGCCAGGCAGCCGGCCAATCCGGAACTGGCGACGCGAATGCGGGCGTTTGAAACCGCGTTTGGCATGCAGATGGCCGTGCCGGAGGCGTTTGATTTTACGCGGGAATCGGGGGCCACACACAACCTGTACGGACTGAAACCCGGCCAGAATAAAGGCTTTGGTTGGCAGTGCCTCGCGGCCCGTCGCCTGGCCGAGCGCGGGGTCCGTTTCATCGAATTGATTCACACCGGCTCCTCCGGCAACTGGGATTCGCACGGGGACATGATGGATCACGAGCGCTTGGCCAAGCAGGTCGACCGGCCGATATACGGTTTGCTGACCGACCTCAAGCAACGCGGCCTGCTCGACGACACGCTGGTTGTCTGGACGACGGAGTTTGGCCGCACACCGTTCAACAGCTCGTCCGAGCACAAGGGACGCGAGCACCACAACTGGGCGTTCACGACCTTCCTCGCCGGGGCCGGCGTGAAGGCCGGTCACACGCACGGGGCCACCGATGAGATTGGCCTCAAGTCCGTGGTCGATCCGGTTCACACCCACGATTTTCACGCGACCATCCTGCACCTGCTTGGCCTGAATCACGAGCGGCTCACCTACTTTCACGACGGCCGCAACTTTCGATTGACCGACGTTTCAGGCCAGGTCGTCACCGGTGTTTTGGCCTGACAAAAAATGGAGAGAGGAAGAAGTTGTTCAGGAGTTCGAGAAGAAAGCATTTTCAGATGACCCAAAAGAGTGATTTTATTCGTGTCAACTTTGTGTCAAAAAAAGTAACTAAAATAGCCTTCTGGAGGCCACAACCACCATCTCCTGCCCTTTTTGCATGATGCTCTAAAAAGTGAGAATCATTCTTAAAACCTCGGGAATAATGATTGTCTTCTCGGCGATGACTTTTGCCGCTGAGCCTTTCGAGGGGTTTCTCCAGAAACATTGCATTGACTGTCACGGACCGAAGAAGTCCAAGGGCGATTTGCGACTTGATCAATTGTCACGTGATTTCAAGTCCGGCACTGATGGACAGGTCTGGGCGGAGGTGGTGGAAAAAATCAATGCCGGCGAAATGCCGCCAGAGAATGAAACCCAACCGACCGCCGATGAGATCGGTAATGTGATTGCCCAGTTAGACGAACGCATTCGCGAAGGCCACGCCGCGCGCATGGCCGCACGACCGCCGGTGGCGCATTACCGGCTCAGTCGGCAGGAGTATCAAAACACCGTCTACGATTTGCTTGGTGTGCGCTACGATCCGGCCAAGCCCGGTGAGTTGAATGAAGACACGCTCTGGCACGGTTACGAACGGATCGGTTCGCAGCTTTCGCTTTCGCCCTCTCACATGGACCGCTATTACCGCGCGGCGGAAATTGTACTGGATCGCGCTTTTCCTGAAAAAGTCGCTGAAGCTCGCAAAGTGCGCAAGACGGCGACGGAGTTGCGGTATGGCGGTGGGCAAACTCAACAAGCCGCGCTGGACCGGCTTGGCATCAAGCGGCCGCTGCGGTACCTCCATTTTCCCGGCCGCGTTCAACCCGCCCTGTCCCCAAACTGGCTGGGCCGCACGGGTCCGGAACACAGCGGTCTTTACAAACTTCGACTGCAAGCCAGCGGGATCCGCCCGCCCGGTGGCCAACCGGCTCACCTCAGCATCGGCAAGCGCACCAGTGAAGAAACCGTCGACGGCCTCATCGAACTGGACATCACTGCGCCGGAAGACAAACCGCAGGTATATGAATTTGAGGTCTTCCTCGAGATGCCCGCGGGACTGCACTTCGCCGTAGTGGCGACTGACGGGGTGGACCGGCGAGGCGGCGCGGCCTTTCGCAATGCAATTGCAAGCCCGGCTTATATCTTCACGCACAGCAGTGAGACTTTGCTCTTGAATCCAAACGCACCGCAGATGTTCGATGACAAAGGCAACGGCATTTTCTCGACAGTGATTCTTGACTGGCTGGAATGGGAAGGCCCACTGGTAACCGACGCGGAAAAAGCCCACCGCAAAGATGTGATGCCCCCGGAGAACGCCTCTCCCGAGATGGTCGCCGAGCATCTGCACCGCTTTGCCCAGCGCGCCTGGCGACGGCCGGTGAAATTAGAGGAGTTAAAGAACTATCTGGACTCCTATCACGCCGATCGTGGGGCTGGCGAAAAAGCTGTTGCCGCTTATCGCAACGCCCTACTGCGGGTGCTGACTTCCCGGAATTTCATCTACCTGGTCGAGGGCGATCCCGTAGCCCGCAAACGACTCACAGACTCGGAACTCGCTTCGCGACTTTCATATTTTCTCTGGAGCTCGATGCCCGATGATGCCCTCTTCACCGCAGCCAAAACCAGAGTCTTTAAGGAAGAAGGTTTGAAAAAACAAGTGGACCGAATGCTGACCGACAGTCGGATCAACCGCTTTATCGAAGACTTCTCACGGCAATGGCTGCAGTTGCACCGCGTCGGCATGTTTCCGCCGGACAAAAAACTGTACCCGGCTTACGATGATTGGCTGGAGGCGAGCATGCGCGACGAGCCAGTGGAATTTTTCCGCGAGATGCTCATCAAGAATCTGCCCGTCGAGAGATTGCTCAATTCGAACTGGACGATGGCCAACGCGCGGCTCTGTGATTTCTACGGATTGCCCGAACCAAAAAACGGCGGCTTCCAGCGCGTCACGCTCAAGGACGGAGACCATCGCGGCGGTCTGCTTACGATGGGAGCCGTGCTTGGTCTGACCTCCGACGGAACCCGCCATCGCCCCGTACATCGCGGGGTTTGGATCAGCGAAACGATCTTTAACAAGACACCGCCATCACCCCCGGCCAATGTCGACCCCATCGAACCAGTGCCGCCCATGGGTAATAAGATCACCATCCGGCAGCGCATCGAGGCACACACCAAGAACGCGAACTGCGCGGCATGCCACCGAACGATCGATCCGTTGGGACTAGCCTTCGACCAATATGACGCCATCGGCCAATGGCGTACCCATGAACACGTGCCGACCGGTGTGGGAGAGAATCCGTTGGTGAATGCTTCGGGCATCATGCCCGATGGCCGGAAATTTACGAACTCGGTCCAGTTCAAACAATTACTGCTTGCGGACCGCGACAAGATCGCGCGAGCTTTCATCGAGCACCTCTGCACCTACGCGCTGCGGCGCGTATTGACGGTCGATGACCGCGATGACATTCAATCCATCGTTGAAAAAGCCAAACAAGGACAGTATCGTGTACAGAACATTGTTCGGGCTGTGTCCACTTCCGAACTACTCCAAAAACGCTAAAACCCAAGCCGAATCATGAGTAATATTCAGAACCAATCGTGGTTAATCGACCGCCGCCACGCCCTGCGCGCAATGGGCACCTGCATCGCCCTACCGATGCTCGAGTGCATGATTCCGCTTAACGCCAAGGAGAAAACCAACTCGCCGCGACGCAGTGCCTTCATTTACCTCGCCAACGGCGTGCATTCGCTCAACTACCAGATCACCAAACCGGGTAAGGATTACCAATTCTCGCGCTCGCTCAAGCCGCTGGAGAAATTCCGTAACACCATCACGCCAATCAGCGGCCTGCACCATCCCGGAAGTCTGGGGCATCACCACAACTGCATCAACGTCTTCCTGACCGGCGGAAAAATCGGGGCCGCTCACCGCAACACCATCTCGGTGGACCAGAAGATGGCGCAGGTCAGTGGGCAGCACACGCGCTATTCCTCCATGGAAATCGCCCTCACCCAGGGTTCCCTGGCCTGGACCGCTGATGGCGTGCAATTGCCCGCGCAACGCCGATGCCGGCAGATTTTCGCCTCACTCTTTGAGGAACCCAAAGGGGGCCTCGCCACGCAGCGAAAGGCGCTCCGCCGCAAGGCCAGTGTGCTCGATGACAACCTTGCCGAAGTGCGCGCCCTGTCGCAGAAAATGAGTACCACCGACAAGGGTCGTCTCGACCAATATCTCACCTCCGTACGCGAGGCCGAGATTCGCACGCGGCGCGCCGATGCCTGGCTCGACACGCCGTTGCCCAAGATTTCCGAGGCCGACCGCAAACGCACCAACCGCGACATTGCCAAGACGCAGGCCGGCGATTATTTCCGCACGGTTTACGACCTCATAGTGCTCGCCTTCCAAACGGACGTGACGCGCGTGGCCACCTTTAGCCTCGGTGGCGAGGGCGATGCCTTTGCCATTCCCGAAATCGGCATTACCGAGTCGCGCCACCAACTCAGCCACCACGGCGGTGATGAAGGCTACATGGAGAAGCTCACCAACTACGATACCTTCGCCATCGAGCAGTTTGGCTACTTCCTCTCGCGACTGGACGAAACCAAGGACCTCAACGGCAAGTCGCTGCTCGGCTCAACCATGTCGCTCTTCGGCAGCGGAATGTCCTATGGCCACAGTCATGGCAACGCCAACCTGCCATTGGTGCTTGCCGGTGGTACCGACCTCGGCCTGAAGCACGGCAGTCACCTTGATTTTAATCAGGGCCACTTCGACGGTTACACCCTCGATAAACCTGGCGACCATTATCGTCTCTGCAGTCGCCCAGCGAACACAGACGCCCACATGAGTAACCTACTCCTACTCATGGCCCAAAAGATGGGTGTGGGAACCGATCAGTTCGGCGATAGTAACAAAGTGATTTCGTTATGACTCGGATACAACCCGGCATGCGTTTCGCCGTGCTGACATTCGGCGCGGCCCTGCTCACTGTGTTCGCCTACGCCGATGAAAAACCGTTCCGCCCTGTGGCGGGAAAATTTCCTCCATTGGATAAAGCGCATGCCTACCGCGGCGAGCTCGTCTTCGTAGATCACGCCAACCGCCGTGGCAGCCTCCGCGTCGAAGGAACGGGCAAATTTTATCGAAACGACCCCCACCCATTCGCTCTGCTTCCTTATGGCATGGTCCGATACCACGATGCGCCTGCGGATCTGCGAGATGTTCCCTTAGGAACCGTTTTGCATGCCCATGGATTTCTACCGCCTGACCCCAAAATTTCCTCCGTTCCGGTATTGCCGGCCAACAACAAGGACAAGGACGCCGGCCATTATCGCGGCACTGGCATTTTCCCCGCAGAGAACCACATCATTCTACTTGAGGACGAGCCTAGTCACTGCAGACGAAACGGACTATTCTGGAAACTCATGGAAGTGGAGATCAAAGGCAACAAGGGTTCAATCCTTGCTAGGCGTGAACCCCATAAAAAGAATGAGAAAAAGTACGAGCCGGAAAAAATGACTTTCGATGCCGCCACCCGTATTTGGCGTGGCCGCGAATCAATCCGAATCTCGGATCTGATCAACGAGAAAGTATGGCCGACTAATGGAAAGAAAGAACTCAACGATCAGCCCGTTCTTCTGGGTATCACCTGGAAACCCGCCCCTGGGGATGGACTGAGTGGGGCTTTCACACGCTTTCACGTCTCGGACATCTGGCTGGACGATAAGTCCATTGAAAACGCTGCGTATTTTCAGACCGAAAAGCACAATGCCTTTATCCGTAGTCGCTGGATGCCCGCCCGGGTCGAAGAAGTAACTTATGGCAAGTTCGGTAGAGCTACCGTAACGGCTACCTTGTTCGGAGGAATGAACGAATCACTTTACTCCGACTTCATACAGGGAGCTGGAGGGCAGATCAATGGTGCGGAAAACACCCTGAAGCATACGGCAGGCCACTATGGCCCCGGACACATGGCCTCGGGTGGTAAATTCCTTCGAGTAGAGAAGACGAGTGGCAAGATTCCCGTAGGCAGCAGCGGCATACAAGTCCAGTTCGAGACCGACCTCATCATTGAGGGCATTCGTCCCGGGCGAATCATCCGTGTTCGTCCTAACAGATGGCCAAAGATGCAGATACCACGGGAAGAATATCTTTTTAATAACGGTCCCGAGGACCGATTCCCGACTCCGGACATCTTCCCGAAGTACTGATCAATTGACTCTGGCTCATGGAATTTTTAACAAAAAGGGCCGGCTGAACATTGGATCAGTGGGGATAGTTCACTTTGCGATCTTTGGTGTTTGATAAAGCCGTTGCAAAAATTATCAACAAAGCTAAGCTTTGGGCGACATGAAAAAGATACTAATCACAATCGCAGCTGTGCTGTTGGTGGCTTGTGGTAAATCACAGAATTCGCCCCCTCAAGCCGAACCAGTTGCAGAAGCTAAGCAAGTTAATCCAAAAGCAAGCGAGGCGCT
>Ga0209501_10004312_pt1 | contig 13711 bp, 10 predicted proteins | sample ArcticOcean_MG_C_4_FD_187434 | JGI IMG/M metagenome (GOLD analysis project Ga0209501, IMG submission 187434) | Marine microbial communities from western Arctic Ocean - ArcticOcean_MG_CB4_134 (SPAdes) (version 2) | ecosystem: Environmental > Aquatic > Marine > Oceanic | place: Arctic Ocean...
CGAACAGTTGATTCAGCAGGGGCTGGCGTATCTGATGCAGGGCCGCACGACGTTCGTGATTGCGCACCGTCTGTCAACGATTCGTAAGGCCGATCAGATTCTTGTGATCGAAGACGGACGCGTCGCCGAGCGGGGCACGCACGAAACTCTCTACGAGGCGGGAGGACGCTACTTCGACCTCTACACGAAACAGCACGGCCTCGAATCCAACCTGTTCCTGGCTCCGGGCGAAGGCGACTCGATTCCAGGAGAGGAAAGCGGCCGGCAGGCCCATGACGACACGATTCGAGAGGCGATGCGGATGCTGCGGGGCTGAGGGTAGAGGTGTATAGCTTGCCGGCGATTTCGAATTCACACGACTAGCCCGCATTTCTCATCGGGTGGCGAGGCAAAGTGCATGAGAGGCCTGTCAGTACGAGGCGCGCGCCGCTTGACGAGCGCAGGCGTACTCTCACAGTCCGTTGAGCACGGCGAGCAAGCGCAACGAAGTAATGGCGGGCCCCTCATGTGCTTGGCCCGTCAGCCGGTGAGAATTGCGGGCTAAATTGATGCACACACTGGCGGAACCAAGCGATCACGGTTCACCACTCTACACGGTGTAACTTATTCACCACGTCAAAGTGGCGGTCCCGGCTCAAGATCGGACGGCCGTACTGCCGACACAACGCCGCAATCCAAAGATCATTGGCGGGCAGTGGAGTGCCCGACTCCCTGAGTTCAACCCGGATACAGGCGTAGTGCCGAGTCGTTTCTTCGCTGACCTCGATCACCTGAACAACGAGCAGGAGATCCGATAGCCAATCTTCGTATTGGCGCCGGTAGCGCGATCGCGCGATTCCGTATCGGAACTCCCCGAGAACGATCACCGGGATCGAGACCTCGTGGCCCTGCGCGAGTTGCTCTGTCGCCGCTTGTTCTCCGTCGGCAATCGCTGACAGCGCGTTCGTGTCGAGGATCAAACGCGGTCCTCCGGTTCGATCGCCCCGAACTCCTCCTCGATCAACGCATTGATGCGGGCCGTCTCCTTGTGCAAATGCTTTAGTTTCCCAGCCATCTTGAGCCAGGGACGTTCGCCGGCCCGCGACTCGGTTCGCAACTTCTCTTCCACCGCGTCGGTTACAAACTGCCGAAACGGCATCCCGCGTTCGGCTGCCTTCGCTTTGGCACGCCGGAAGGTGGCATCCGGAATTTCCAAAGTTGTTTTCATGGTGTCATTGTCCCATATTTATGGGTCCCATATTTGTTTGCCTGGAGGTTTACAAGAGCCGCGCGGCTCGGGAAGAGTTGGATTGTGGATGTGCCGGGGGAAGGGCGACACAGTCTCTTTCTCGCGAAATCCACGGGGAATCGCATTCTTCGAATCCTAGCGGTCGGAGTAGGGGCCGCGCGGCACGGCCTGATATGCTGGGATCAGATCCGCACACCGTTCGGGAACCGGCCCTTGGAGCCACCGAGCCCGATGCTCAACGTGCGCGGCACTAGAAGAGACCGCTGGACTTACGCTCAATAAACGGGGAATGAGTAGGCTCCTTTTTGAGAAGGCCGCTGCCGGTGCAAGAGGTTCAAATGCTCTGGAAAATATTCTTTCCTTGTTCCCTAGCAGCGATATTAATCGCACCTCCACTCCGGGCGGAAACTGCCTTTGCAAGAGTCGAGGTAGTCACAGAGGACCGACTAGGAGAACCGGTCCTCGAATTCAAATGTAGCTTGACATCCGTTGGACGGTTACGCCAGAATCCCTATCAAGACACCTGTCTTTTCACCGAAGTGAAATATGGAAAGTACTTGCTACGAGTCGTCACTCCTGGATGGGCGTCGCATGTCCAGGTGGTTGCTGTGTCTCAGTCTGATGTGTTCGTACGGGCTGGAATTGCTGTCGCAAACGTAGTTCACTACAACGGCCGCCCGGCTTCCTACTCTGTCACGGGAAGGACCAGGCCAGTGCTAGATCCTGCGAGTCACTGGCTGCGTTTGGTGGATCTTCATGGAAACGATGGACTGATTTTTGACGCTAGGCTCAATGCGGACGGAGAGTTCCGGTTCACGACGGATAGCCCGGGGCAGTGCTTACTCCTTGTAATGCAAAAAACTCACGCCGGGATAGAGGTTATCCATACGCAAGCGGTAGAGCTGTCAGAGCCCGGCGAGATGAAGATCAGCGTTGTCATGGACTCCGCTGCAGCAAAGTAGGAGGCAACTGTTAATGTCACGAACAGAATCCACGATGCTCTCGCTCGGGACCAGCGCCCCGGGCTTCCAACTCGAAGACGCGGTTTCGGGCGACACCGTCAGTCTGGACACCTTTGCGGACAAAGACGGACTGCTCGTGATGTTCATCTGCAATCACTGTCCATTCGTCAAGCATGTCCAGGATGAGCTAGCAAAAATCGGCGGGGACTACGCCGGTCAGTCACTCGGTATTGCCGCCGTCTGCTCCAATGACATCACGACGCACCCCGATGATTCGCCCGACAAGATGAAGGAGTTTGCCCAGCACCTGGGATTCACCTTCGCCTATTGCTACGACGGGGAGCAGGAAGCGGCCAAAGCATACACGGCTGCCTGCACGCCCGATTTTTTCCTTTTCGACCGAGAAAGAAAGCTCGTCTACCGCGGGCAACTGGACGACAGCCGACCGGAAAACGGCAAACCGGTAACCGGCGCGGATCTGCGAAGCGCCATCGATTCCCTGCTGGCCGGTCAGCTCCAAAGCGCGGACCAGAAACCCAGTGTCGGCTGCAACATCAAGTGGAAATCCGGCGGGGCCCCGAGCTATTTCCCGGTCGCCAGCTAGATACGCCGGGGGTCTCTCCGAGCCCCGCGCTACGGGGCTAACGCACCGAATTTCAAACTCCCGCCGGTAAGCCCCCGTCGGTGCAACCCGGTCGGTGCAACAATGAAAAGGTTCCTACTCCGTCGCTGCCCCGTCAGCATGGATTCGATGAGAACTCCAGCCATGAAAACATCTCGCTTACTCACGATCCTCGCCGCTTTTGGCATCTGCTCCCTGATCGCCACCGCCGCCGATTGGCCCCAATGGCGAGGCCCCGAACGCAGCGGCATCTCGGAAGAGACCGGCCTGCTCAAACAGTGGCCCGCCGCCGGGCCGAAGCTGCTCTGGCAAGTCAACGACATCGGCGACGGCTACTCGACACCGTCGGTGGTGGGCTCGCGGATCTACATCATGGGTAACCGCGGCATGGACAACGAATTCGTTCAAGCACTTTCCATCAACGACGGCAAACCGGTTTGGACGACCCGCATCGGCAACGTCGGGAACGCCGATCAGCAGCCTCCTTACCCCATGTCCCGTTCCACGCCGACCATCGAGGGCGACGTGCTCTATGCCCTGGGCTCGGACGGCGATCTGGTTTGCATCCAGCTAGCGACCGGCGAGGTCCTCTGGCGCAAGAGCCTGCGAAGCGATTTTGGCGGCTTGCCCGGCAGGTGGGCCTATTCCGAATCACCGCTGATTGACGGCAACGTGCTGGTCGCCACGCCCGGCGGAAGTGACGCGACTCTTGTGGCGCTGGAGAAGAAAACTGGCGCCGTGAAGTGGAAATCCACCGTCCCAGGAGGCGACGCCGCTGCCTATGCTTCTCCCATCGTTACCGAGGCCGCCGGCCGCAAGCAGTACGTTCAGTTCCTCGACGGGGGAGTCGTCGGCGTCGACGCAAAGACGGGCGAGTTTCTCTGGCGCTACGCCCGCACCAGCACCGGCCCCGCCAACATTGCCAGTCCCATTGCGCACGACGGCCACGTCTACAGCACGAACGCCCGGCGCTTCGGGGGAGCACTGGTGCAGCTCAAGGCCACGGCCGACGGAGTCTCGGCGGAAGAGGTCTACTTCGAGCGGGCTGCTCCCAACACGCTGGGCGGGCAAATCCTTCTCGACGGATATCTGTACGGCACCAACCAGGACGGCCTTGTGGCGGCCGAGTTCGCCAGCGGCAAGGTCCGTTGGCAGGCCGAGGGCGGGCCCGGCTCGGTGCTCTATGCCGATGGCCAGCTCTACGTTCATTGGGAAAGCGGCGGCGTGTCTTTGGCCGAAGCAACCCCGGACGCATTCCGCGAGAAAGGCAGCTTCACGCCGCCCAATCCGCCCGAACATAAGCTCGGCCCCAGGGAGATGGCCTGGGCCTACCCGGTCGTCGCCAATGGCCGTCTCTATATCCGCGACCTCGGCACGCTCTGGTGCTACGACGTGCGAGCTTCCGATTAGGCCCCGCGTTTCTCCCGCACATCCCATCGCAGGGAGAGAACCATGTATGGTTCAATCGCTCTAGCCGGTATTTCTCACCACCTGACGGGGGAAGCACGCAATAGGTCCCCCAGTACTTCGTTGCGCTTGCTCGCCGTGCTCAACGGACTGTGAGAGTACGCCTCGTTGATCAAGTGGGGGTCGTCAAGCGGCGCGCACCTCGTATTGACGGGCTCTGACGCACTTCGCCTCGTTATGTGGTGAGAAATGCAGGCTAGCCGTTATATAATGTCAGGGATGTCCTCCGCCACCGAGCAGAAGCAAGAAAAACTTCTCTCGATTCTCGAGTCGATGGGCAAGGTGATGGTCGCCTACTCGGGCGGAACCGACTCGGCCTACCTCGCCTGGGCGGCGGGTAAAGCATTGGGGGATCGAGCGCTGGCGGTGACCGCCGATTCGGCTTCGATCCCGGAGTCGCACAAGCGCGATGCCGAAGAATTCGTCAGGCGGTTCAGCTTGCGGCACCAATACATCGAAACCCACGAGTTTGAAAACCCGGACTATGTTCGCAATGACGCCAACCGCTGCTTCCACTGCAAAGACGAACTATTCAACCGGCTCAAAGACATTGGCAATTCTCTCGGCTTCGAGCACATCGTTTACGGTGTCAATGTCGACGACACCGGTGACTTCCGTCCCGGACACCGGGCGGCTCACGAGCACGGTGTTCGCGCCCCGCTACTGGAGGCGCAATTGACCAAGGCGGAGATTCGAGAACTGTCGAAACAAGAGAATTTGCCAACTTGGGATCGCCCGGCGGCGGCCTGCCTCAGCTCGCGCATCCCCTACGGCACCGAGGTCACCCGTGAAAACGTCAAGCTCGTCGAGCGCGGGGAAGAAGAGTTGAAGCAACTTGGCTTCAGAGTGTTCCGGGTCCGCTACCACGGCGAACTAGTACGAATCGAGATTGGTCCTGCCGAACTGCCTCGTGCGCTGAACCTGGAGATGACCCAGAAGCTCACCCAGATCTTTAAGAATCTCGGTTGGAAGTATGTAACGCTTGATCTTGAAGGCTATCGTCAGGGGTCACTCAACGAAGTACTATTAGGTTCAAAAACAAAACCAATTCTCTCTATTATGTCGTAACATTTATATCCAACTATGTCGCGGACCACTTTAAAAACAAGTGTTTCGTGGCACGTTTTTGTTGTCAATTACATCTTCTTTACACATGTATTCTGTGTTAGACTAACGCTTTCCTCTTAGGGGTTGTCCGACTCTTCAGCCCCGAATTGATTTTCTGTACAACTTGGAGACTGCACCAGCCAGGCGCTAAACCTGGCCTGGACAGGATACGTATGAACGCTTGGCAGCAGATTCTTAACCGAATGGAAGGCGATGTGAGCCGGGATAGCTATGAGAATTGGCTTGTCCCGGTCCGCTTCAGCCACATTGACTCCGCATCGATTCTGCATCTAGTCGCTCCCAACCCGAGCGCGCAAAGATGGCTTGAGCAGGAGTACCGCGAGCGGATTCTCTCGACCGCTCGCAGCTTGGCCATGGTGCTTGAATCGGTCGAGTTCGGTACCGAACGAGCAAAGCGGCTCAATGCCGTTTTGCCATCGCCCCCGACACAGCAGCATCGCTTGGATTTCAGCGCCCCGGACAGCCTCTTCAACCCCAACTACACATTTGATACCTTCGTCGTTGGTTCGTGTAATGAGTTTGCCCACGCTGCCGCTTCAGCCGTCACGGCCAACCCCGCGCGCTCCTACAACCCGCTATACATCTACGGCGGAGTCGGTATGGGCAAGACCCACCTGATGCATGCCATTGGGCGCGGCCTGCGGACGAATTTCCCAAAGCTGCGTGTAGTCTACGTCTCAAGCGAGCAGTTCATGAATGAGATGATCAGCTCCTTGCGCCACAACTCCATCAACTCGTTCCACGAACGATTTCGCTCGGCTGACGCGCTGCTCGTGGACGACATCCAGAGCCTTCAGGGGAAAGAGGGGACACAGGAAGAGTTCTTTCACACATTCAACGCCTTGCATAACACGCAGAAACAAATCGTCATCTCCAGCGACCGGCCGCCGAAACTGGTGCCGGGCCTGGTAGACCGTTTGCGTTCGAGATTTGAGTGGGGATTGATGGCTGACATTCAGCCTCCCGACTTGGAGACGAAAATGGCGATCCTCGATCGCAAGGCGGAGCAGTCCGGCGTCAACCTCCCCGAGGCCGTACGCAGCTTTCTTGCTACACAAATGAAATCCAATTTCCGTGAGCTCGAAGGCGCTCTCATTCGGCTCACCGCCCTTTCATCGCTGACGGGCAAGGAGATTACCATATCAATGGCCCGCGACGCCTTGCAGTCGATGGGCACCAGTTCGAAGAGAGTCACCATCCCAGCCATACAGCGGGCTGTCGCCGAAGAACTAGAGATCAAGCCAGAGCAGTTGAGCGCACAGACCAATGCCAAAGCGGTTGCGCTCCCGCGGCAGATCGCCATGTACCTGTGCAAAGGTTTAACGAGAGCGTCACTTCCAGAGATTGGAAGAGCCTTCGGAGGGAAGCACCACACCACGGTGCTGTACTCTGTAAACAAGATCAAGCGGCTGCGCGACCGTGATCAAGATTTGAACAGGATGATCCACAAGCTAACTGACAGATTCAGTTAGATATAATAGATTTATCCACAGCCCGGCCGGGGTTGATGTTTCAACCCTGTGGATTAAGATGCGCCTACTCTGAGTTGTGCACAGGTGGACACATTTTTTCCACAGACAGCCCTGTTGGTAACCTGTAGTGCTGCCAACGGTTTAGGTGTTTTTCCACAGATTCACAGGTATAACTACTACTACTTTATAGAGGTATTTTAGATCTACCTAGTTATTATCTTAGTCGCAGCCCGAGTTTCCGCTTGGGCTCAGTTTGGATAGGGTTGAGTGAGTTAATTCAATGGAACTGACTGTTAACAAAACAGACCTGGTCAAGGAACTTGGCCTGGGCCAAGGTGTCATCGAGCGGAAGACGACGATTCCCGTCTTATCGAATGTCCTGATTGAAGCTCAGGAAGGCGAGATTTCGCTGACTGTCACCGATTTGGAGCTGGGCATCCGGACCTCTTGCCCAGCCGTCGTAACCAAGAGCGGGTCGACCACTGTGCCGGCTAGACGACTGTTGGACTATGTCCGATTGCTTCCCGACGCCGAGATGGCCGTCAAGTCTCTGGACAACGATTCAGTGAGTCTTGTTTGCGGCCGATCGCGAACTCGAATCGCCGGCATGTCGAGGGAGAACTTCCCTGAACTGCCGAAAATGCCGGCCGTGTTGACGCAGATTCCCGCGTCCCTGATGGCGAATGCCATTAGCAAGACGATCTTCGCGGTAGCCAGCGAGGAGTCGCGCTATACGCTGACTGGCTCGCTGCTGCTTCTTAAAGAAGGGTCGCTGGTGATGGTGACGACCGACGGGCACAGGCTGGCCTACATCGAGGTGACCCACAAATTTGAGGGTCTGCACGGCGAGTTGCGTTCGCTGCTGCCTCGCAAGGCCATGGCTGAGCTGCTGAAGCTGGCTACCGAAGCCGGAGAATCAATGGCCATCGACTTTGCCAGTGACGAAAATCATTTATTTTTCCGCTGTGGGCGGCGCTTACTGATCTCTCGCAAGCTGACCGGGCAGTTCCCTGATTACGAAAGGGTGCTCCCGAGCGAAGAGGGGGTCAAGGTCGCCATCAACCGCGAGGAAGCGGTGGCGGCGATTCGCAGGGTCTCGCAGTTTGCTGATGACCGTTCGCACGCGATTCGCTTTGAGGTTGAAGCCGGCGAGGTGAAGCTGACTTCAAGCGGTTCCGACGTCGGTGAGAGTGAGGAGTCGGTGCCGGTTGACTACAGTGGCGACCCGCTCAAGATCGGGTTTAATTCCCAGTATTTACTGGATTTCCTGGGAGTAGCCGGCACGGAAAACGTACAATTCGAATTTGTGAATGAAGAGAGCGCGGGGCAGTTGAGTTTGCTTCCTAGTCCCGACCTCTATGACTATCGTTACGTGATCATGCCGATGAGGGTCTGAGCGACGAGAGTCTGAGCAATGTCGTTCGGAAGAGCAGGTTGCAAGCGCAGCTAGGAAGAGTAAGTCAGAAGAGTCGGCCGGAAGAGATACCTAACGTATGGCGGAAAATCAACTACCAAATGAGGGCAGCTACGACGCGGATAGTATCCGTGTCCTCGAAGGGCTGGAGGCAGTTCGGCTGCGCCCGGCGATGTACATCGGTTCGACCGGTGCACTCGGTTTACACCACTTGGTGTATGAAGTTGTCGACAACTCCGTGGATGAGGCACTGGCCGGACATTGCACTGAGATTAGCGTTACGGTCCATATGGACAACTCGGTCACCGTCATTGATGACGGCCGCGGTATCCCAGTCGACAAACATGCCGAAGAAGGCGTCTCGGCTGCGGAAGTCGTGATGACCAAGCTGCATGCTGGCGGCAAGTTCGACTCGAACACGTATAAGGTCTCGGGCGGCTTGCATGGTGTCGGGGTCAGTTGTGTCAACGCTCTTTCCGAAGTTTTGCAACTGGAAATCTGGCGCGAGAGCTCGACTTGGGAGCAAGAGTATCGCAAAGGAATCCCGCAGGGGCGGCTGCAGAAGGCGGGCAAAGCTGGCAAAAAAACCGGTACCAAGATCACGTTTAAACCTGACATAGGAATCTTCAGCGTTACCGAATTCAACTACGATACTTTGGCTACGCGTCTTCGAGAGATGGCCTTCCTCAACGGCGGCCTTAAGATCAACTTGACCGATGAACGCGGCGATCGTAAACCGCAGGAGTTTCATTTCAAGGGTGGAATCGCTGAGTTTGTGGAGTACCTCAGCCGCGGAAAGAACTCGTTGCATCCCGCGCCGATCCATTTCCAAGGAGAACGGCCGCTCGACGACGGGTCCATGCTGGGGACGGAAATAGCGCTGCAGTACAACGACAGCTACGCCGAAACCGTCTTTAGCTTTGCGAACACCATCAACACGGTTGACGGCGGCACTCATTTGAGCGGGTTCCGGTCGGCGCTGACCCGTACGATCAATGCCTATGGCCAGAAGGCAAAGCTGTTTAAAGACCTCAAAGAGAACCTGTCGGGCGATGACGTCCGCGAAGGTCTCACCGCCGTGGTCAGCGTGAAGCTGTCCCAGCCGCAATTTGAAGGACAAACCAAGGGAAAACTCAACAGCGATATACAAGGTCCGGTAGTCCAGTTCGTGAACGATCGTCTAGGCGAGTATTTTGAGCGCACCCCTGCCGTCGCGAAAAGAATCGTCCAGAAAGCCATTGAGGCTGCCAGGGCGCGAGAAGCCGCGCGCAAGGCCCGCGACCTGACCCGGCGCAAAGGAGCGCTTGATTCGGCCGGCCTGCCCGGCAAGCTCGCCGACTGTCAGGAAAAGGATCCCGAGCGAGCCGAGCTCTTTATCGTCGAGGGTGAGTCGGCTGGCGGGACAGCGAAACAGGGCCGCGACCGCAAAAATCAAGCCATCCTGCCGCTGAGAGGTAAAATCCTCAATGTTGAAAAGGCCCGCTACGACAAAATGCTCAGCCATACCGAGCTGCGGGCCATGATCACCGCCTTGGGAACCGGTATCGGGGTCGAGGACTTCGACATCAGCAAGCTCCGCTATCACAAAGTCATCCTGATGACCGACGCCGATGTCGACGGCTCCCACATTCGCACTTTGCTGCTGACCTTCTTCTTCCGCCAGATGAGGCAACTGATTGAAAAAGGTCATGTCTACATCGCGCAGCCGCCGCTTTATCGCATCAAGCGTGGCAGAAGTGAGCGCTTCATCAAGGACGAGAGTGACTTCGCACGCGAGATCATTCGGCTGGCTACCGATGGCGTGCAGATCGAATACGGCAGCAACGGCACGAAAGGCAGCGTCATGGGCGACGAGCAACTACGGACGTTCCTCTTTGACGTGGATGAATACTCCATCATGTTTCAGAAGCTGGAGAAGCGCCTGCGGAATCCCAAGGTGATTTCCGTTCTCTCCGACGCCAAGCTGACGATCGACAGTAAGCAGGACTTCCAAAACGAAGAAGTGATGAGCGATCTGGCCGATCGCCTCGGGAAGCTGGGTCTCAAAGTCAGACTGCTCCCCGACGAGATGCATACGGCCTGGATGGTCGGCTTCAAGGAGTCGACAGAAGGCGAGCGGATGATCAATATCGACCTGGCGGGCCAGCCGGAATACCGCCGCCTGCGAGCCCTCTCGCACCGCATCGCTCCCCTCAATCAGCCTCCATTTCGCGTTATTGGCAAGAAGTCGGAAGCGACGGTCGATGACAGCCTGTCCCTGTTGCGGCATATCAAGAGCAGCGGAATGAAGGACGCGTCCATCCAGCGCTACAAAGGGCTTGGTGAGATGAACGCCGACCAATTGTGGGATACGACGATGGATGCTGGGACCAGGCGCCTGCTGCAGGTCCGAATCGATGACGCCGTGGAAAGCGAAGAGATCTTTTCCACCTTGATGGGCGAGAACGTCGAATCCCGCCGCAAGTTCATCAGCGATAACGCCCTCGATGTAAAGAACCTCGATATCTAGAGCGCATTTCTCATCGGGTGGCGAGGCACCGCGCATCAGAGGCCTGTCAGTACGAGGCGCAAGCCGTAGGGACCGGCACTCTTGCCGGTCCATCGCCGCAACGCGGCGACGCCCAATCGTTCCGAGCAAGCGCAACGAAGTAACGGCGCGCCTGTCAAGTGCCTGTCCCGTCAGCCGGTGAGAAATGCGGGCGAGAGCCAATACTGTTCATTTAGAGACCACAAGTAGAGTAGAGACCACAAGCAGATACAGGCCACAAGCAGAGAGAGATCACAAGCAGAGAGCCGTTCAGCCGCGAAGCGGCGCAGGATCGTAGCCCAGGGTGGAGCGAAGCGGAACCCTGGGTACCCTCCCTCGCGGCGGGAGCCCTGAAGGGGCGGAGGAAAACACTCCGCACGACTACGAAGCGGAACCCGTTGTCACCGAAAAAAATACAATGAAATTGGGCAATTAATCAAACCCAAAAGTCGTTCAGTGAAGAGCATTGGGGCCAGCCCGCTTTTCTCACCACGTGGCGAGGCAACGCGCATCAGATGCCCGTTACTGCGAAGCGCGCCGTAGGGACCGGCAATCTTGCCGGTTCATTGGCGCAACGCGGCAACGCCCAATCGTTCCGAGCAAGCGCAAGGCGGGAAGAGGGTGCCTATTCCGGGTTCAACCCGTCTCGACACCCGAAGCCCAGCTCCTGTTCTCCAAATACCACTCGACACACCGCTCCACGCCTTCTTCCTGCCTAGTTGCCGGCGCCCAATCAAGCATCTCCCGCGCTTTGGAAATATCCGCCCAAGTCGCCGGAACATCCGCCCGATGGCCCGGTTCGTACTGGATCCGAGCGCGTTTCCCCAAGAGGCCCTCGACCAACGCGATCGTGTCAGCAACCGACACCGGTCGATCCGACCCAAGATTGATGACCTCGTAACCGAGCGGCTTGCAGGCCGCGACCGTGCCTCGGGCGACATCCTCGACATAAGTGAAGTCACGGGATTGCGTTCCGTCTCCGTAGACAGTGACCGGGCGCCCCTCCGCAATCCATTGGATAAAGCGAAAGATGCTCATGTCCGGCCGCCCCGCCGGGCCGTAAACCGTGAAGTAGCGCAAAATGCTCACGTCCAGCCCGTAGAGATGATGGTAGGTGTGGCAGAGCGCCTCGGCTGCCTGTTTTGAAGCCGCGTAAGGCGAGAGTGGACGCGAAGTATCCGCCGACTCCGAATAAGGCAGAGCGTTGTGAGCCCCATAAAGACTGGACGTCGAGGCGAGCACGAACTTCCGCGTGCCTCGCCGGCGGCAACACTCCAGCAGGTTGAGCGTCCCGGTCGCGTTCGTTTCTAGATAGACCCAGGGGTTCTCGACGCTGTACCGCACGCCAGCCCTGGCGGCCAGATGAATCACCGCATCGAACGGCCCCGAGCGGTCCCAAACCTGCTCGATCGCCACTCGATCACTCACGTCGCAGCGCTCGAACGACATCCCCTCCCGGGTCTGCAGTTGCTCAAGCCGCCAGTGCTTGAGCCGAACGTCGTAGGCGTCGTTCAGGTTGTCGACGCCCACGACGGTGTGCCCTTCGCGAACAAGAAGCGTCGCAACCGCCGAGGCAATAAAGCCCGCCGCGCCTGAAACCAAATAGTGAGCCATAAAATTGTCTACAGAACTTCTATCGGAGTCCCTCGCCCTTCACTGACCGTCTTTGCCGCGGGCGAAGAATGGACATGGGCAAGGAATGAGAACGCCAAGGAATGGTAACGCGCTGGAAACTCAGGCAGACCGCGATCGGCCTCGCCAGAACATCAATCAGCCGCGGATCTTCAGTTTCGGAGTCAGCAAGATTTGCTCGGCGCCGCGATTCGGATGGCGGATTCTCTTCAAAAGTAACTCGGCTGATTGAAATCCTATCTCAGAGCCAAAATGATCCACGCCGCAAACAGGCGGACTCATCACATCGAGCAGTTCCGAATCATGTGAAGTGACCACTTCGAAATCGTCCGGGCAGTTTAGATTGTGCGCCTTCAGCGCTCGTAAAACGGCCGGCAGCATCGTCATCGAGCCGATGTAGAGGGCCGTCGGCGGCTCATCCAAGTTCAAAAGATAATCCATGGCCTGTTGGACCGAATCCGCTGACTTGTCCGACTCGCGGATGTAGTCCTCTCGAATGGGAAGCTTGTGTTTGTGCAAAGCCCGCCGCCATCCTTTGACGCGGTCCAGGCCGACAGTCAGCAATAGCGACAAAGTGATGATGGCGATCCGGGAGTGCCCCCGCCCGATCAAGTGGTTCGTGACCATGCGAGCGCACTTCGTATGGTCCAGGGCTATCGTATCGGCATCGAAAGTTCTCGGAGCCCGTGAAACGAAAACGACGGGCCGTTTTTTCTCAACCAGGTGCTGGATATCTTTTTCATCTCCGGGCGCGGGTATCACCAGCAGTCCGTCCACCTGTTTCGCCCGGAACAGGGAAAGATAGCGCGACTGCTCCTTGGGCGTGTCGTAGGTGACTCCCAGCAACAGGGAGTACCCCGATCGCTTCAGCCTTTCCTCGGCTCCTCGCACCACCATGGCGTGAAAAGGAGAGACGATCTCGGGAACCAGCATGCCGATCGTCTTGGTCTGGTGTGTCTGGAGTCCCCGCGCCAGCTCATTAATGGTGTAGTCGAGCACCTCCACGGCTTCCTTCACCCGAGCCGTAAGCTCAGGGCTTACGTAGGAGGAATGGTTCAGCACCGCCGACACCGTGGCGGTCGATACGCGTGCATGCTCGGCGACGTGTCGAATTGTAGGCATGGTTTCGCACCATCTTACCGTACAACCCGCCATTCTCACCACATGGAGAGTTGTCCAATACAAGATGAGCCTGAAGAGGAGGAGTGTTTCCAGCACAAGATGAGCCTGAAGACAAACAGGACGGATCCGGGCACACT
>Ga0209501_10004314_pt1 | contig 13709 bp, 18 predicted proteins | sample ArcticOcean_MG_C_4_FD_187434 | JGI IMG/M metagenome (GOLD analysis project Ga0209501, IMG submission 187434) | Marine microbial communities from western Arctic Ocean - ArcticOcean_MG_CB4_134 (SPAdes) (version 2) | ecosystem: Environmental > Aquatic > Marine > Oceanic | place: Arctic Ocean...
TAATAGGAGAACAAGATGAACATGGAACGCGAGTTGAAGAGACCTTTTCCGATACACAAGATTAAGTGGAGAAAGGGTGGTGGAAGCAAAGAGTTATGTTATATCACTGCGCGTGATGTGATGGATAGACTTGACCAAGTGGTTGGGCCTGCTGGTTGGAGAACAGACCATAAAGAAGTATTAGGTCGTATTGTTTGTACCATATTTTTGCGTGGTTCGGATGGAGAATGGTTAGGAAAGGCAGATGGTGCTGATGATAGTACTATTGAAGCGGCAAAAGGCGGGCTGAGCGATGCACTAAAGCGGTCGGCTGTTCAGTGGGGTATTGCTAGATATTTGTATCATCCAAATGCATTTGATGCAAACAAGCAGCCTGCAATGTGGGCCACCCCAGAAGGATATGACGAAATAATGGCACAACGGGACGAGAACGATAAGAATGTTGACTGAATACCAAAAATTTATACATAAAAGCAGGTATGCTAGATACTTAGATACAGAGAGTCGTCGGGAAACTTGGGAAGAAACTGTTCAAAGGTATGCTCAATTCTGGACTGACAAAGGAATGTCTTTACCTCCGACTGTAATAGATTCCATTTTAAAGATGGATGTTGTTCCTAGTATGAGAGCGTTAATGACTGCTGGCCCCGCTCTTGAGCGAGACAATATGGCTGGATACAACTGTGCTTTCATTGCAATAGACCATATCAGAGCATTTGATGAGAATCTGTATACTTTGTTATGCGGTACAGGTGTAGGGTTTAGTGTTGAAAGACAATTTATAGCCAAGTTGCCAGAAGTTGCTGAGTCATTCCACAATACAGACACAACAATAATTGTTAGTGATAGCAAGATTGGGTGGGCAAAGGCGTTACGCGAACTGATTAGCTTATTGTATCAAGGATCAATACCAGAGATAGATTACTCTAAGATTCGTCCTTCGGGAGCAAGGCTTAAAACATTTGGCGGAAGAGCATCAGGGCCAGACCCATTAAAGAAATTATTTAATCAATACATAAGAGTCTTTAAACATGCTACGAGTAGAAGGCTAACCAGTATAGAGTGTCATGATTTGCTATGCTTTAATGGGGAGGCAGTTGTTGTCGGTGGCGTTAGGAGAGCAGCGGAACTAAGCCTTAGCAACCTGACTGATGAAAGGATGCAGCGTGCAAAGATGGGGCAGTGGTGGATAGATGAGCCACAACGTGCGTTAGCTAATAATTCAGTTTGTTATACAGAGAAGCCCGATATGGGAATCTTTATGCGAGAGTTTCTTTCTTTGTATGATTCGAAGAGTGGCGAAAGAGGGATCTTTAACCGTACTGCGGCTAAGAAAATGGCTCCAGAAAGGAGAGATAATAGTTATGAATTTGGGTGCAATCCATGTAGCGAGGTAATCCTTAGAAGTTGTGGCTTATGTAATTTGTCAGAGGTTATACTTCGACCTGATGATACAATTGCTATCATAAAAAAGAAAATAAGACATGCAACCATACTTGGAACCTATCAATCTACATTAACTAACTTTAGATATGTTAGGCCAGTGTGGAAGAAAAATGCAGAAGAGGAACGACTACTTGGGGTAAGCCTTACTGGTATCTTTGATTGTCTTGAGATTTCTAATGCAACACCAGATCTTTTAAAAGAATTGAAAGAAGTTGCAGTAAAGACCAATAAAGAATACGCTCATAAATTAGGCATAACTCAATCTGTTGCTGTTACCTGTGTTAAACCTTCTGGCACTGTTAGTCAATTAGCAGGAGTATCTGGCTCTGGATTGCACCCATCTTATTCTGAATACTATATTCGCAGAGTTAGGCAAGATAAGAAAGACCCATTAAATCAGGCTCTTATTTCAGCAGGAGTTCCTTATATAACAGACCCATATAATAATGAAGCCATCGTCTTTGAGTTTCCAATGAGGGCGCCTAAGAATTCTATCACTCGACATCGAGTAACAGCATTAGAGCATCTAGAAATATGGAAAAGGTTTGCCGTGCATTGGTCAGAGCATAAACCTAGCGTTACTATATACACCGATGAAGATGAATGGTTGGAAGTTGGTGCTTGGTTATATAAAAACTTTGACATCCTTAGTGGCATCAGCATTCTACCCAAAGCAGATGAAGATCATTCATATGAGGCAACACCGTATGAAGAGATAACAATGCTTGAATATAATCATCTTATGAAAACTTTTCCAAAGAAAAATATTGACTGGGATATAAAAGAAATTGAAGACAATACAATTGGTAGCCAAGAGTTGGCTTGCACGGCAGACGCCTGTGAGATATGAGGTATTTGTTAATTGTTATTGCTTTTATAAACGGAAAAGAAGTAGAGATGGAGAGAGATATTCATTGGAATTGCAAGGAATATGTATCAATTCTTAATGAAGAAGAATATAATATAGAACCAAAGCTGGAGTTCTTTTGTTATGCTATCGAAAACAAACAGGTGGAAGAATAGGAAGTATCTTGATTGGGTATCATCACAATCTTGTACTGTGTGCGACCCAGAGGAGCAACACGGAACAATTGAAGGGGGTACTGTAGTAGCCCACCACCTTGCTCATAGACACTCTCCTTGGTGCGGAGGGATGTCTTACAAGGCAAACGATTGGTTGGTTATGCCTTTGTGTTACACCTGTCATGCAAAGGCACATGCAGGAGACGCAGATATACTGGATTGGCAGATTGATCCATATATCTTGAGAACTTTAGACAAAGCATTTAGAGAGGGGATATTACATGTTAATAAACTGGGAAGATTTTGAGGCAAAAGTAGAAAAGGCAATGACGTATCTATCAGATACTGATGAAGAGTATGCTAGGAGTAGTGCTTATGTAAAGATGGCTCCTTATTATCTTAAATTAATTAAGGCAACACATTTCTTAAACCACACTGGAACAGTAGCGGAGAGGGAATCGGAAGCGTTCTCGTCAGTAGAATATAAGAAGTGGCTGGATAGATTGGATGAGATGACTGTCAAGGCAGAGACTATGGAATCAAAAAGAGAATCAGCCCAGAGAGAGGTAGATATCTGGCGAACAATGTGTGCTAATCAACGTACTTAGGAGAACAAAATGGCTGGATTTGAATTAAATGAACTTGAAGGATCGCTCTTTACTCATGAGGGAGGGTCTGAGAATGCTCCCGTCCTCAAAGGAGAGATGAAAATAGGTGGTATTATATACCAAGTATCCATCTGGAAAAATATTTCTAAGGCCGGTAATACTTGGTTCAAGTCAAAGCTGACTCATCCAGAGAATGCATGGGTTGCACCTCAAAACTTGGATGAACCATTAAAGAAGGATGATATTCCTTGGTGATAAAATGATTATTGAATACGCAGATGGACAAAAGTTTGCTCTAACCTTTGACAAGAAGAAGCATGGGTATTACATGCTGGAAGATACTCATGGAACCAGTCACGAGGTAGGGCAACAGGAACTTGCAAGCGGTGAAAGCGGTCATAAAAAAGTTCCCATACAATCTGTTACCAGAGTTATAGATACTTGCTTTCCTAAGAACCTACATGAGTGGTCTGTTCGTGAAGGAGCGAATAAATTCAAAGAAGTTCTATCAGAACGTGGCTTTGTAAGAAATGAAAAGGCAGAAGTTGATGAAGTTTATGAACAAATAATAGGGGCATATAAGGATGTAAGCAGTCACGCGGCTGAGATAGGGGATATAGTGCATAACCTTATCAGCAAAAGGCTTAGTTGGACTGACCCTTTAGGCATGGGAGATCTAGAAGAGAATGCATATGGTGACGAGGTAAGTGTATGCATGTCTGCCTTCTTGGATTGGGCAAGATCAAGGAAGGTAAAGTTTCTTCGCTCGGAGAAAATAGTTTATCACCATTCTCATAATCCAATCTATAGATTTGTCGGAACACTAGATGCAGTTGTAAAGATAGACGGGAAACTATTTGTTGTTGATTTTAAAACTTCAAAGAAAATATATAAGCACTACCATTTACAAGTGGCAGCATATGCCGCCGCCTATCAAAAAGAAACATCTTTTATCAAGGATGGAGGAATAGATTACCCTTCAGTAGACGGTATGATTCTTCGTCTAGATAAGAAGACAGGAAAGTTTCAAGAAAAGATTTTTAGCTTGCAGCATGGGAAGCATTTCAAAATATTTAAGAACTGCCTTGAGATAAAGGCATGGAATTCTAAAAGAATAACAGGGGTAAAGCATGTCGATTGAAGAGTTTACAGAAAAAACAATTGCTGGTCTTGTTGAGTACCATATGATGCAAGCAATTAATACAATAAAGATGTCTCTTATAAACAACCTACTTGATGATGAGCAGATGTCTCTCTCATTGAGAAACAGAGCAAAAGGATCTGACGATCAAATAGAAGAAGAAGTATGGAACTGTTTAGCGCAATATTATGGTTTTGAAAAGACAAAGAAAGAAGGCAATGTAATTCATACCGATCCTGACATGTGGAGAAAGCATTAAAATGCAAGTTCAAAAAACAAGTCTAGAAGCATACAATAGTATTCGCAAGAGTAGCAACCCTCTTATGCAAGAGATAATCGACACTCTTGGAGAAGAAGCAGAGTGGTCATACATGGGGGGAGATGGGCTTACTTGCGATGAACTTGAACAAATCTTAGACGGCAAGCATCAAAGTGTATCAGCAAAGATAAGGTTAGGGGTGCAAAATAAAGAGATAGAAGACAGCGGAATGAGGCGCAAGACAAGATCTGGAAGAAGGGCTATTGTCTGGGTGCTAACACTATGAACTTAATGATAATAGGCGACCCTCACGCCCATCCAGAATATGATAACACAAGGTTTGAAAAACTAGGTAAGTTTATAGTAAAAGCAAAGCCTGATGTTATTGTTTGCATGGGAGACTTTGCAGACATGCCTAGCCTGTCATCGTATGATAGGGGGACTAAGGGTTTTGAAGGGAAGAGGTATTTAAAAGATGTAGATGCAGCATTAGATGCACAGGATAGATTGTTTCACCCGCTTAAGAAACTTCGTAATAAGCCAAAGAGATATATGATGCTTGGTAATCACGAAGACCGTATAGATAGAGTGGTAAACTCTACACCCGAATTAGATGGAGCAATTGGAATAAAGGATTTAAACTATCAAAACTACTGGAAAGTAACTCCATTTAAAAAAGCATGCAAAATAAAGAACATCATGTTCAGCCATTACTTTTCATCTGGTATCATGGGAAGGCCAATCAGTTCGGTACATATAGGACATGCTCTGGTATCTAAGCTGCACTGCTCGGCAGTACAAGGACATACACACTTGTATAACCACAGTGAACAGACAAGACCAGATGGTCAGAAGATATTCGGTCTGTCGGCTGGCTGCTATAGCCATCCAGACTACACCGAAACATGGTGCGCTGATACAGAGTATCAATGGTGGAGAGGTATCATAATCCTTGAGGGATTAGACGGAGAGGGGTACTACAATTCAATTCATGCAATAACACAGAGGCAAATTTTAAAAGATGGCTAAATACAAAAGATATGTCAAGCCCGGATGGGAAGGAGATTGGAGGCCAGAAGGAAAGGTCTTAGATCTATATGTTCTAGAAAGGGATGACAAGCATGGGGCTTCCCTTATGCCAGAGAACACAGGGAGATTGGTTCCCTATTGGACAAGAACTGTATCAGTTAAGTCTGAGCAAGCAGCAAAAGAATACTTTTACTCTGAAAAGGTTAGGTAATGCTATGCAATTGGTCGGGGTGGATTGGCTTGATACTGTTCAATCAGCTGGATGGGACACCGCTGACGAGGTAAATATAATGAAGGTTTACCAGATTGGATGGTTCCTTAATGCATCCACATGGGCTGAAGATGGTGTTCTAAAATTAGCAGACACACTTGCTGAAGGTGAGTATTATGGTATCACTGCAATACCTAAAGGGTGCATCCGCAGGATTACTTCCTTGTCAGAAGAGGCGGATATTATAGAAGTGTTTTAATTACTTTCTTTTTTTCTTAGCCCTCTCAAGTGGGCCGGGTAACAACCACCCTAAGATCATGGGAATTACGATTACTAAAATAAGTAACCAGCCTCCCATACTTACGAGGTCTCCTAAGAGCGTCCAGAAGTTATCTGGCGCACAACTAGCTGCTGTAGGCATGTTGCCTCCTGTTGATGGACTCATCACGTCCACAATTACACTTGTCACAGAGGCACCGCCCGCTGCCGCCAACAACACAGGAGCAGTCCCCGAGGTCGCAATCGAGGCAATCGCACCTGGAACTAGCGCTCCCGTTCCTATTAGCGCTGCCTTCTTTAGGCTGGTACATCCGGCAAGGCCGACCCACCAAATAATAAGTGGTAAACGATAGTAACGACCACTATTACTGCGATCACTGCTAAAAAAGGTTTTGATCTTACCCATGCTTTTAAAGTTTCCATTAATTTTCCTCAAGTGTGAAAGAATTACCGCAACCACATGACTTAGTATTTGGGATATTGAATTTAAATGTCGGTGAGAATGGGTCATCAATCCAATCCAGAGTTGCGCTTGACAAATACTCCGCCGAGATGGAGTCGATAACCAAGTTCTCTCTCAGCAATATATCTTTCTCTCCTGCTCCATCGGTCTTCGACAAGCCCACCGTGAACCCGCTGCAACCACCACCATTTACTTCTACTCTTAGGTACTCGGAACTTGTTAGGGTTTGATCTATTCTTTTCTCTGCCGAAGGAGTGATGTTCATCGTTCACGTCTGTTACCTAAGTTGTCTATCTTAACTGTAAGATCTTTCAGCATTTCTTTAATCTCGCTAAACTGCTCACTACGCCTAGCATCTGTTCTATCCATTCTCTCGGACAGGCTTTTCACATCCATAGAGTTAACCACAGTTCCTTGTTCTATGTCAGTCACGTAAGTAAAGAACCCAACGGCTATAGCCAAAGTGGTAAACAAGTGAGAGACGCTGAGGCTCTTTGACATATGCCAAGTGCCATTGGTTCTTCGCTCCTCGGTCATGCATCCTCCTTAGCAGTTGGTTTCTTGGCGGGTAGGCTTTCAGTTTCTAAAGTTCTCAAGTAGTCTTCAGCCGCCCAGAATATACAGCTTGTGGCAATACCAGTGTTATGTAATATAAAGGTGCTGCTTGGGTTGTTCTTGTTTTCTGTGACATACAGCTGTATACTAACACCAGTCCTTGCATTGCTCAAGTCTATCGCATGCACAGGTCTCTCGTTGTAATCATCCAGAAGCTGCTTCATAAGCAACTCAGGACTACCCTTAGTACACAGAACCTGTAGCGATACAACCGTGCGAAACATGTCTGGTTTCTCTGCTTGCGCAATAGAAATAAAAGAAAGGGCCAGCATAAATGTTAAAGCAAATCTCTTCATTAATAAGTCCTTAACTGTCTTTCCTGCCTCTTCTCAAATGGTAATGATTTAAGCGTTGGTCTTTTAGATTCTCTACCCATTTGTTCAAATATCTCATCTATTAAATCAAGATACTCTTGCGCTTTTCTGTTTTCGCCTTTACTGGCAGCATACTTAAACTTGGTTCTTAATGCCCTTAGATCCCTTCTAAGTTTTTTAGTCTTAAAGCCTCTGGCTCTGTCTATATCTACCTCGTAGGTTCTAATACCAGAAAAGAACCTAACCCATCGAGCCGTTGTTTCAATGTCGATAGGATTGCTTTCTCTCTGCGCTCCAAAGACGGAAGGTGTTACTTTTTGAATACCGAAATCATCTACCGTCCTAGTTCCGAATACATCTCCCGGATTCAATCTATTGATTTCAGCCAAAGGAACTAATACCTGTGCAATATGCCATAGGTTAGCCGGGATTTCAATTCCCAGAAAGTCCTTCATCTCCCCTTTCCAACCTAACATATTCATGAATCCGCCTTCTGTGCTAATGGGCTTCTGCCTGAATGTATCGTAGTTAGACAGTTGTTCAAAGGCTATCTTTGGTATGGGTGATACCATCTCAGTTATTAAATCCGCTGGGCTGGTGAGTCTTTCAAAGTCTGCTGTAGGCAATGTATTCAACAGAGTAAATAGTTGTCTTACATTTTGATTCTCTTTACCAAAGAAGATAGGAACACGATTGCCCCAGAAAGGAGCAATGTCTTTGTACTCAGGACGCCCACCAGCAAACTCAAACTGTTCTCTGGCTATATTAATCTTTGACATTCTTGCAGGGCTTTTAACAGCAGCCTCAAGTTGGGCTGGTAAGTTCTTACGCATCCATGTGTAGAAAGGAACAACCCTCTTCATAACATTGCGCTCAAACTTAGAGACATCTAGGTAATCGAATAGAGACTTCTTAACTTCTTCTGCCGCTCTACCATATGCCGCTTCCCTTGAAGTGATCCCCCAATCTTTCATTGCTTTTATACCCTCACCCTTATCTCCTGTAAAAGCATATTGCTTTCCATCAGGTGCAGTCCACTTATACTTGCCGGGATTCTTCTTTATCTTCTTTAAAGAATTTATATAGACAGCCCAACGAGCATTGTTCTCAAGAGATGCGCCTGCTTTAAAGCCTGCCCTAACTGCCGGACTGTCTGCACCTATAGTAGATTGCAACTTTCTTCCGGGTTCCATGCCATACCTATTTCTACTGGCAAGGTTTTCTAGTTTCTCAGCATCAGGCATGAAGACGTCTTTAGTATATTGGCCACCAGCAACACCAAGATCATTGCCAGAATAATAGATAGACTCCATGCTCTCATCTTTCATTCCAGAAAATCCTTGCTTTGACCAATGGGCATCACTTGCTATCTTCGTTGGATCGCCTCCAGCATCTACCCATTTTTTGCTCTCACCAAGATGGTCAGGGGAGCGAAACCAGCCATTCCATTGCATTCTCATGGCATCTGTATAGTCTTTAGGATTCTTAACGCCGGAGACAAGGTAAGCATTTGTTATATTACCCATCAAGTTTCTCATGTGATAGGCTGGCCTTACCGCAAGAGTCCAACCCTTCCATGAATTCTGCACTCCATCATAGAGGCGCTTAACTCTATTCATCTCTGAGTTATTCCTAGAGAAATCTAGGTACTCATCTATTGAGCGAGAAACTTCTTTAGGCGCTCTGAACTGAGAAAAATCACCCGGCTCCAACCCTTCCACTTTCTTATCAATGCCTGTAAGGTCATCCGCAAATCGAGGATCATCCACTACCTTTCTTACTTCTCCTGTAGGTATTTCTCCCATTGCCCTAGCGGGAGCATACAAACTTGTAAAGATCCCTTTCTCTCCAAGATCTACATTATGAACATAGTGTAAATACTTCTCATTAAAGTCCGTGACTATCTCGTTTGGTCTATTATACTCAGGCGACTTTAATCTAAAATTAAGTTCTCTAATCCAATCTGACTTGGGGCCGCCAAACTTGGTCAATGATAAATCTCCAACAGACATTCCAACTGAATCTAGTTTTTCCTTAATATCATTAAGGTAATTAGCATACTCATCTCCGCCAATCTTTTCATCCAACAACCTTTGTATATCGTCCATGCTTAAAGGAACATTGTCACCTTTCTGTCCTGCAAAAGAATTCCTACCTATCCACCAATCACCTTTCTGATTAGTTACTGTTCCTTGTCCATGATGTGGATGTTGCTTATTAAGGTAAACTTTAACCTCATCTTCATGATTTATTCTACGAGTCCAATTTCCTATAGTATTGTGTGGTACTCCAAACCTTGCGGCAAGTTTTCCAGAGATGCTGTCAACCATCCATGCTGTCTGAATGTTATGGTGATGATCGGTCATGCGCAAGGCTTGTGCTAAGACAGGGTTCTCATAAAACATATTCTGATAGTTATGTCTTGAAGCGAATAAAGCATTTAATTCATGTGCAGAGGCTTGATAGGTGCGATCAGAGAAAGGTGTTCTTCCTATGCCCGGATGATCTACTAAAGATCCAATAAACTTCTCTCTACCAGCAGGAGTTAAGGCATGGTAAGCGTACTGTTGCGCGGCCTTGTCTAATGCCACCGCCCATTCTGGATTAACCATAGTTCTTTTCCATATCTCATACTTTTTCATTGCCTCTGCTGTTGCAACGTCACCTTTTGCTCTATGAATATTATCAATGAAATCAAGATTCATACGCATAACATCATCAGGCATCCTTAACATATCCAACTGTCTTTGCAACTCAGGAGTAAATATACCAGATTCTTTTTCTAATTTTAGGATGTCCCTTCCTTGCATCTTCATAGTCCTAGCAAGGTCAACCCCTTCATCTCCTAAAATCTTAGCAAGGTCATCAGTATGACCAAGTTCTTGGTATCGCATTAAAGCACCAAGCACTCTTTTCTTAGCCTGTTCTTTGGTTTCGTTTGATTCAACTGCTCTGCCAAACGCATCCTTACCCTTACCTCTTTGTGACTTAGCGCGTTTGTTTACTGCCTTATTGGTTCTACGAAACCATTGCTCTATAAAACTAGGAGATCCTATCGTAGCATAATGATTAACCCGCTTGGAAAGTCCGGTTGTATCATCAATTACATCTGTATACTGAGTGCCGCTACCCTGCTTTCTTTGTCTTTCAAGGTGTTGAAGATATTTTTGCTCTTCTGTAGTAGCAACATTAAACCTTCTTCCCAATGCTTGGCTGGCAGGAAGTTTACCCAAGGCTTGCATCCCTTTGGTTAGTCCTGATATTTTTCCAACGCCACTACCTATTCCTTTTATCACCGAAGCAGGAGTATACATTAGCGGATCAGTAGCAACATCACCTACAAATCCTAAGATACCTTTTACGATAGGGTTCCACGTAGCAGGGAGAAACTCTTGAGTCCTTACTTCATCTTCACCTTTGAGTCCTTTTCCAAACCCTGCGGCAAATCCCTGCGGTGTAGGATCGTAACCTCCAATACCTGTCTCCCGCAGGCCTACCTTCAGTGCTTGCGCTGGTCTTTCAAGAAGAGCCAATGCGTCTAGGGTTTTACTACCTGTTCTCCCCCAAAAGCCTCGTTCTGATTCATCCTTTTCTGCGTCATTAAGGAACTGAATTCTTTGCTCTCTATCCCACTCTTTCCAAATGTCAGGAACAGATCTTTTTTTAGGTTCCCCATTATATTTATACTTAATTATCAAGAGTTGTACCCGTTTGTCCTGACGGCAATGATATGCCCATCATTTTACGAGCAAGATTTTCTACACCATTAGGCTGATCCAAAGCCTGAACCTCATCTGGAAAGACCTGCGCCCAACCCATCCTTATCATTCGATCAGAGTCAGACAGCAGTTGTTGTTGTATCAATGCCACAGCATCTGCTATAGCCTGTCTTTTAATTTCTACATTATCAGACCCTTTAAACCTTTTGCTAAGAACTGATAATTTACCAGTAAATTTCTTTCCCGCATAAGAGGTTCCGCTTTCCTTAGTCGATTGTATCCATCTCCTAGTTTTGAACATATGTTTTGTTTTTGGAGCATTAGCATCAACAGTATATATCTCACCTGTGTCGTTGTCAAATACATTAATAGCCTTATACCCTTCGTCATAGTCCTTCTGACCCCTAAACTCTTTACCTCCAAAACCTTTCATAAAATATTCTATTTCATCAGGTCTTGCGCCAATGGCTTTTAATCTCTCATAAAGATCTGCTTGAGTCTTTGCAGGAAAATACTCTCCATCCCTAAACATAGCCGCTTTCCAAATATCATGCAACCTAATCTCTGAGTCAAACTTTGCTGTCTTTTCTAGAAGATCATTTGCCGCGCTAGCGTATGCTGGGCCACGGCTTTCGCCACCAGTCATTGAAGCCCACCCATCAAGAAGCATAGACTTTGCATATATATTATTTAACTGTTTAAGATACATTTTCTTTCTTGCTTTTGGGTCATCAGAAAACTTGCCCCAAATACTTTTCAAGTGATCTTCTTTCTTTACAGACTCTGGAGAAAACCCTTTCACCTCCATTGTAAAAAGTTTTCCCTTAGTAGGAGTGCTTGTATCAGTGCTGGATAAGGCAGCATCTGTCTTTGGCGTTGCAGTTGGTTCGGCATCCTTCTTCGGACGAAACTGATTTAATGTATCCAGCGCTATTTGTTTTACTCCACCTGCTTCAGTGAGGGCATCTCCCCAATATTTCTTTGTTTGATCCAGTAACGGAAATGCTTTTTTCGTCCGTTGATTCTCGATGTCTTCTAGATCATAGTCTCCTAGAGGAGTTCCTTCTGGGTACATTCCCATTTTTTGTGCATTATATAATAACTCAAGAAGATCCTTCCTTCTTCTATCCTCAGTAGCAAACGGAATATTGCCGGGTGTATTAAATAATCCAAATTTCTCATCAGGATACTCAGGCCACCCAACTTCATTCTGATACCTAAGAGCCAACGCCGCTCTTTCTCTATCAGAGATCTTGTCTTCATCATATTCTTCAGGTTGTTTAAACCCATACCACGGGTTCCCTATTTTCCTATGTCCCGGTTTATGTGCCATTACGATGAGTACCCATGTCTTTCTCTCCACTTCTGAAGGTAGCCTTCAATGTCGCCCTTAATGCTTTTTGTGTAATCAGAAGAAGCAGTATCTGCTACCCAAGGAGTAGCCTCTGCTAAAGCATTATCTGAAGCGAACTTACCCTTTGATCCAAAACTAGCAGCCTGATGTGATGGGCCTTTCTTCTTTCCCCATTTAGTTTGAGCCATCTCAGCAAGGAATTGTCTATCTACTTCTTTGAATGTTTGGTCGATAGGATCATTGCTTGTTGTAGAGTCTATGTATCCCGGTTCGCCTATAGAGGCGCCGGGATTAACCATACCTAATTCTGCTGGGGTAGCCTTCTCATTATAGGTCTTATAGAAAGGATTATACTTTAGTTTCCTAGCCTCTTCAGAACTGATAGCCTGTCTCTCAGGGCCGCCCATTACACATCTCCTGCTAGCACGCTGTAATTAACATGCTTCACCCCATCGATCTCGACAACCGCTTCTGGATGAGTCTCTTCTACTTCCTGTGCGATCACGCCACGGCGTGGAGTATCATCACCAATATAATTATACTTGTAAACACTAAAGCCGTTCCATGTCCCATCTCTTTCAAGGTTCTCTTTTATTCTTATATCAGATCCAGCAAGGATAGCAGCAGATGCCACACTCCCCAGCATATTCATCATACCGCTGTTATCAGAAGGCCCAGCCGTTGTTGTCTGGCCTCCATAATTTCCACTGATCGTATTCATATAATTATTTAAAGCGTTCTGTGGAGCAAAGGCTTCATAGTTATATCTTGATATATCCCTATTGATACCTTCTTGAGCCATGGATCTTCGTTGCTTTCCAACATCTCCAACTGCTTGCATCATGCCAAGAGGTGCCATCATCGTTGTAGGATACTGCTGTCCAGCACCTAACCTTCGCCCTTGAGCGCCTTCATAAGCCTGTTGATACATCTGTCCTGCCTTATCAAGCATCTGTTGGTTGGCTGAAGATATGGCCTTAGACTGCACTAAGTCTCCCCTCGTGCCGCCTCCGGGCTGATACTGCGTGATAGCCTGCCTAATGCCGGGAAGAACATTTCCTGTTAGCTGGCCTCTCATTTGGTTTCCTAAAGATTGCATTACAGGGCCAAAGGTTCTAGTGTCTACACCACCACCCATTAAGCCAAGCATATTCTGCTCCGCTCCCTGTTGCATTGCAGCGGCTCTTGGGCCAGCGGCATAGCCGACTGCACCCTTTTGAGCCATAGTCTGTAAGGGGTCGAATCCAG
>Ga0209501_10004315_pt1 | contig 13708 bp, 9 predicted proteins | sample ArcticOcean_MG_C_4_FD_187434 | JGI IMG/M metagenome (GOLD analysis project Ga0209501, IMG submission 187434) | Marine microbial communities from western Arctic Ocean - ArcticOcean_MG_CB4_134 (SPAdes) (version 2) | ecosystem: Environmental > Aquatic > Marine > Oceanic | place: Arctic Ocean...
AAACGGATTGTCTGAGGAAGTAACTGGCATCCTCCTCAAGGATTGCTCTCGTTTCAGTATTATGGTTTTTTGCCTCCCATTCCGTACGCTTACTTGAACTGTTGCTTTCTCCCTCAGAAGGTACTGGCATCCGATTCTTGAAATTAGTCATTGTTTGCTAGTCTTGAGTAAGGTTTAGTTGAATTTCCAGCACTTAGTTCTTAGGCTAACCTTACCACCACAATCGACTCGTCTTGAAACCAAAGACCACCGTGACGTTGGAGAACGTTTTTGCTCGCTTGCAGATAATCGCCCGATTGGAGAATTTAATTAAGCCGTACATCTTTGATTTGTGCAACGTACACAGTCGCGTTCCAGCTTCACGCATGCGTAGTTTTTTGATGGCTTAAACTCATTAGCAAGAGTAACACTTACACCAGTTACCACAATTGTTTGTTCCGTTATAGTTCTTTACACTGTTAAATCAGACTCTATTTTCCCAGAAAATAAATGCAGATTCTTTATTTTGCCTTAAGGAAGTCAAAATCACATCCTTCATCTGCCTGAAGAACATGGTTTTGATAAAGCCAAGAATAACCACGTTCTGAATTTTTCAACTTAAATTCTGGTTTGGATTCCATTTCTTCACGGCGTTTTTTTAGCTCATTTTCATGGACTTTTAAATCCAAACGTCGGTCTGAAACACTCAATTCAATCATATCTCCAGTGCGGACTAGTCCTAGTGGTCCTCCTACTGATGCTTCCGGAGTCACATGAAGTATGATCGTGCCATAGGCAGTTCCGCTCATTCTGGCATCAGAAATCCTGACCATGTCCTTCACCCCTGCTTTTGAAAGTTTTGCCGGAATGGGTAGGTATCCTGATTCCGGCATTCCCGTTCCACTGCGGGGACCTGCATTCTGTAGGATTAGAAAATCATCCGATTTTACATCCAATTCCGGGTCGTCAATACTGCTTGATAAATTCTCAAGGGAATGGAAGACAAAAGCACGACCTTTTCTCTCAAAAAGTGACGAATCTGCTGCCGAACGTTTGATGATAGCCCCCTGAGGAGCCAGAGAACCAAAAAGAGCTACCAAACCGCCATAGGGTTCGACCGGGTCATTCAATGGGCGTATGACTTCATAATCAACATATCCTTCTTCCCCTTCAAGTCTCTCACCCAGAGTTTGACCACTAATGTTAAGACAGTCGAGGTGAAGTAGTGGTTTGAGTTCTCTCAATACCGCACCCATTCCACCAGCTGCAAAAAAGTGCTCCATATAATGGGTCCCGCTTGGTTTTAGATTGACGAGCATAGGGGTGGTATCGCTTAAACGGTTCAGTGTTTCCAACGATACTTTTTTTCCCAGTCGTCCTGCAATGGCTGTTAAATGTATCACAGCATTCGTGGATCCACCAATTGCTAAAAGGACTCTTAAGGCATTTTCAATCGATTCGTTCGTCAACAATTTATCCGGAGTTAAGCCCTTATTCGCAAGTTCCACCGCTAGTTCTCCGGTTGTTTCAGATGCCCTCAAACGGTCTGCATGCACTGCAGGAATTGCTGCAGTACCAGGAATTGTGAAGCCCAGGGTTTCTGAAAGACAAGCCATGGTGCTGGCCGTACCCATAACCGGACATGTGCCCGCTGTTGTGGCAAGTCGGCCTTCAATCCTATCAATCTCAGCCTTTGACTTATCCCCTGCACGATACTGAGCCCAAAAACTTCTGCAGTCGGTACAAGCTCCTAGCCGTTTGCCTTCATGAGATCCAGTCATCATAGGGCCGGCGACCAATTGAATGGCAGGAAGACCTGCTGATACTGCTCCCATCAACTGTGCCGGCACAGTTTTGTCGCAGCCGCCTATCAACACCACGGAATCCATGGGTTGTGCCCGGATCATTTCCTCAACGTCCATTGACATCAAATTCCTAAACATCATGCTGGTGGGATTGATGAAGGCTTCTCCTAAGGAAATGGTCGGGAATTCCAATGGCAATCCACCGGCGACAAGGACTCCTCTTTTGACTGCTTCCAGAAGTTCAGGGAAATTGCGATGACAGTTGTTGAAACCGCTGGGAGGATAGGCAATCCCTACCACCGGTCGGGAAAGCATTTTTTCTGAGTATCCCATCGAACGGGCAAAGGAATAGCGAAGATATCTTGAAAAATCAGGATCACCATAATCCGTAAGCCCTTTCTTTAAACCTTTTTCCTTCATAACTAATTACTGTTAAATGTTTTACAGGTCCTGTGCATGATATTTCTCCTGCACAGACTCAGACCAGTTACCGACATTCCATGATCCGTAGGCCCCCATGCCTCCAAGTGGATCATCTCCAAAATAAACTGGAATGTGAATGACTGACAACCCCTGATATTTGTATGCCTTTTTTAATGCCTCTTTTAATTCTGAAGTGCATTCTCCTCCATAAAATGCTCTCACGCCCTTGACTGCTTCAGCCATACAAACATAGTCTACTTCGACGGCATCACCTGTCTTAAAAGCGACGCCATATTGAGCCACCTGAAGACCGGTAATTGCACCCATCCGGCGGTTGTCGAAAATAACTATCATGCCATTTACACCCAGTTCAACAGCATCTATCAATATCTGCGGGTTCATCATGAAAGAACCGTCTCCACAAAAAGAGATTCCGTATTTTGGCTGGTCTGAAAGAGCTGAAGCGGCAAGAGCACTTGGTGCAAAGCCCATGTAAGACGCGCCGGATTCCGTAAATGTTTCAAATGGACTGTCGTCCTCGACAATCTGAAAACCGTTGGCCTGAACATCTCCTGCATCAAAATATTTAACTGCATTGATCTTCCTGGCAAAATCTGCGACAATTTTGATCGCTGCGGGCTGGGTTATAACAGGGCGTCCCCACACATCATCCATAATCGGTTGTGAGTTGAAACGTTCTTTTTTGAAATCAGCCCATTCCTTTTTCATGCCGGCACACTGGTCAAGCCAGTCTTGTTTATCTTCCTTTTGAATGTCTGTGTTTGTTTTAAGGATAAGCAGCAGTTCATCCAACGTTGCTCCAATATCACCCGGAAGAATAATCGTTCGATTGTAGTGTGAGACATCATTGAGGTCACCATTCAGATTGATTACATCTTTGACCTTTTCATATCCGATTCCGGAACAGTCTGACTGGCAGACAGCCCTCGATCCAATCACCACGAGAAGTTCAGCATTGGCCATGGCAAAATTCCCGCTGATCGAACCCTTGCTGCCACCTACATGCATATTCAGGCTGTGTTGGTCAGGTATTACACCTGTAGAACCCGGAGAAAGTACAACGGGAATCCCACAGTTTTCAGCAAAATTTTGAACCCGTTCTGCAAATCCACAACTTCCACCTCCTGCTTTAATTACTATTTTCGAAGCATTACTGATCAAATTTACTGCTTTCTCAAGTTGGCTTTTATCCGCAACACTTGTTAAAGGAAAGTTTGGTTGTTCAGGTAATCCGTTTAGATTCAGGGGCTTAATCAGCTCAGGCTGAGTGTTGATTGGAAACAGAAGATAAAAAGGACCGGCTTTCCAGGGGTGATTGACTCTTATTCCACCCCTTCGCAAAGCATCTCTAAGTGAATGAGGTGTATGCAGAACATAGGATTCTCCAAAGAGCGCTGTGATCTGACCGAAAAGCCCCTGCTCAGGCTTAGGAACCTGTTGCATGTTGTAACCTTCCCCATGAGTAGTTTCGTCACCATAAATATGAAACAATCCAACTCCGTTGGAACAACTGGCAAGGGAACCGGCCAGAGCCTGCATAGCACCAGGTCCGATCGATGTGACCAGAGCCGGGATTTCACCGTACTGCCAGCGCAGTGCAGTTGCCGCGTGAGCCATGGCGATTTCATTTCGGAAATTAAAGGTCTGAATTACCCCTGCTTTTTCATAAACGCGCAGCACTTCTCCAAAGTCTGTAGACCCGTGGCCAAATATGGCAAGGTACTTTTTGACCCCCTGTTTGAGCAGTCCAAGTACAAGACCCTCTGAAAGGGAGCATTCGATCAGATGATGAACCATTTCAGAGCCAATAGCCTTTTCCAGACTGCCTGCTTGAGCAATAGCCTTCGCTCGTTCAAACATTGAGTCAGATATCTTTTGTTTGTTATCTTGTTTCATTTTTTCAATTCAATTTTTGTCAGCTTGTTTGAATTTTAACCGTCTTTTTTGCCGTTTCGTGCGCTATAGAAAGACCAGATTATTGAAACCATTGAAAGAATTAGAAAAAGAAGGCTTACCGGTGAGGTAAAGAAGATGCTCACATCTCCTCTTGAACCTGTCAGTGCGACGCGAAGATGTTCTTCAAGTTGCCCGCCCAGCACAAGCGCTAAAAGTAGCGGTACTATAGGCATGTTTAGCCAGCGCATGGCCAGTCCAAGCAGTCCGAAAAAGAACATTACGTATACATCGAAAAAATTATTCCTGAGGGAATAACTGCCTACCACACACAAAATGGCGATGCTGGGCATAAGCAGTGCTTTCGGGGCGGCAAGAAGTTTCACAAGTAATCTGAGTGATGAAAGAGCGATAATAAGGTTGAAGATATTGGCCCAGAAAAAAGCAAAGATCACACTGTAGGCAAAATCTCCTCGTTCCATGAACAGCAGGGGACCTGGCTCAAGACCATGAATCATTAGGGCGCCAATTAGAATTGCCGTAACCGGATCACCTGGTATCCCTAGAGTCATCATTGGGATTAAAGCCCCTCCTGTTACAGCATTATTTGCGGATTCCGGAGCAGCAATGCCTTCAATACATCCCTTTCCGAAATCTTGCTGATTTTTACTCAACTTCTTGGTGTAATCATAACTGATGAAAGCAGCAATTGGTCCGCCCACTCCTGGAAGTATGCCCAGGAAAGCACCAGTAATGGAACCGATGCTGACCGGTTTGATCATTCTTGAGAGCTGTTTCAGGTTTGGTAAAAGTGAAATAATCCTGGATTGTGCACGTTCATCAGACTGTCCTGCCTGACGGCTGATAAGGTTTTCGATGAGCTGGGGAACCGCGAATAAACCAATCATCGCAGTCAGAAAATGGACTCCTCCCATCAGGTTAACCTCACCAAATGTGAAGCGGGCGGTGCCCATGACAGGGTCCATTCCTACAGTTACAAGCATGAGTCCAATAACCGCGGAAAGAAGCCCTTTCACAAGAGACTTTGCAGCAAAACTGCATATGATCGTCAAACCAAAAAAGATCAGGCTGAAAAGATCCGGTGCTCTGAATTGAAGTGCCACTTCAGCCAACAGTGGTGCTATAAAATAAAGACAACAGAAACTGAACAAGCCCCCAATGAAACTGGCAATAATTGCCGTTCCAAGTGCAAGCCCTGCTTCACCTCTGACTGACATCGGATAACCGTCAAGGGCTGTTGCCGAAGCGGAAGGGGTTCCGGGAATATTAAGAAGGACAGCCGCAAAACTTCCCCCCATCATTCCACCAACATACAGCCCTAAAAGCAGTGATACAGATGTCACAGGGTCCAAAACAAATGTCACCGGCAGAACGATGATAATCCCGGTACTGATAGTCATTCCAGGTATCATACCCACTATCAATCCAAGCAGTGCCCCCGCAGCTGTGGCCATCAGACTCATAGGCAGACTTGCCAGCAGAAATCCCTCTAAAATTTCAGGATTCATGCGATTAAGCCAGCAAGTATACCCCGAGGCAACATTACCCCAAATCCATGTCGAAACAGGACATAAAGAATAACGGGAATTCCCAATGCCCCAATAATCAGAACTGTTTTGCGCTGTTCACCGTAAAACCACATAAATACAGCAACAAATGGAATTGCAGCTAGGATGAAACCTAAATAGGGTAGAGTTATTATAAAAACTAAGAAAACAGCTAATGCCAACAGAGCTAACCCGTTTTTTCTGTTCTTAACAAGTGGGTTGTTGTTGTTTTTTTTAATAAAAAGTCCCTGATAAAGTAGTGCGAATATTAATACCAGAGCGAGTACAGTGTTTATCCATGGAAAGAATGAAGGATCCGGGGTGTTCGGCAGTGTTCTTTCAGGAAGATGCGAGGTCTGATAAGCATATCCTGCAGTAACAGCCATAAGTACCACCGCAGCCTTTATGTTCTTAATATTCATATGGCTTTGGTTCAGCATTAGGTGGAATGCGGTCCTGCTGCAAGCAAAACCGCTCTGATACTACTAGGAATGCCGCTAGCTATTTGGATTTATAGAGACCGGCACCCTTGAAGATATTCTTAACCTTTGTATTCTCGCTGCTAAGGTGTGCCGTAAAAGCTTTTGGTCCCATTGGATCAACTGTGAACCCCTTCTGTTTTGCCAGCCCCTTAAATGCCTTAGAATTAGCGGCTTTGCTCATAGCTTCAAATAGCTTGTTCTTGATTGATTGAGGTGTTCCAGGAGCCACTGAAAGTCCGCGGAAAAGGTCTAATTCTGCATCATAACCAAGTTCCGCCATAGTTGGGACATCCGGAATGACCGCATTTCGTTTGGAAGTTGGAACAGCAAGTATTCTGAGTTTTCCGGCTTTTGCAAGTCGAACAGCTCCTGTCAGTGGGGCTACCATGGCATGGGCTTCTCCACTTAAAACAGAAGTGTTTCGTCCTTTAATTCCCTTTGGAAGGTGAATGACCTGGCAGTTAATGGCATTCATGACGGCAATTGCCGCAGCATGGGTCGCACTTCCTGTTCCGGAATTAGCGATCTTATAAGTATTGGGGTTGTTCCTGCAGTCACTGACAAAATCCTTGAAGCTTTTCCAGGTTGCATCAGCTTTTACCACAAAAGGCTGGGGCTGATATTCAACCCTCCCAATATGATCCATAGCATCATAATCAAAATCCGTGTTTCCCAGATTTGTTGTTGTCAGGACGGATGTTGAATTCCAACCTATTGTGTAACCGTCCGGTTTTGAGTTGACTATATATGTGTATGTTATTGCGCCTCCGGCTCCAGGCTTGTTGATGGGCGTCAAAGGCACGCCAAGGACTTTACTCATTTCTTTGGCAAGCAGCCTTCCTTCTATATCTGCTCCTCCACCTGCGCCAAAAGGTATAATGAATTCAATACCACGGTCAGGAAATTCTGCTGATGAGGTAGCTGCAAAAAAGATAATGTACAATAAAGCCATAAACTGGCATAACATTTTTTTGATTGTGCTCATAATTTCTCCTTCTATCGGATTAAATTTAATTATGCTAGCATTTCATGGGTATCTGCTCTTTCTCGCTTTTCCCTTAGAGCTGCAAGCACTTTTTCCGGCGTGGCCGGAAGAGAATGAATCCTCACTCCTACAGCATCATAAATTGCATTTATGATGGCTGGTGCAGTGGGAATCATGGATGGCTCACCAATTCCTTTGACCCCAAGCGGGCTCAGAGGGTCAGGATCTTCAATGATCACTGAATTGACCTGCGGAACGTCAAGACTGGTGGGCAGAATATATTTGGCGAAGTTTATGCTGGTGGGATATCCTCCTTCTTGTTTATAATCTTCCATCAGGGTCTGCCCCACGGCCATCACAACACCTCCTTCGATCTGTCCTTCTACGCCCTGTGGATTGACAGCCCGACCAACATCATGGGAAGCCCAAACTCCAAGAACCTGAACTTCTCCAGTTTCAGTATCAACTTCAACCTCTGCGACCTGTGCTCCATAAACATAAGCCTGCCAGGGATTGCCGCTGCCGTTTTCCGGATCAAGTCCGGTGTGATTTGCCGTGAATGTCCCACTGCCCACAGGAACCACTCCGCAATTTTTACAGTATTTAACAGCCTCGCTCATAGTCATGCTTTGGCTATGATCCAAGGTACGAATTATTCCATTGGAACAGATAATATCGTCCTCTGAAACCTGCCATTTCTGAGCTATTTCTTTCACCAGTCTTTGACGCGCTTCTCTGCATGCAAGCGCAACAGCATTACCGATCATATATGTCTGTCTGGTAGCTCCTGCATGAGCAGCTTCCGGAGAACGTGCTGTGTCGTTGTCTCCAATGGTCACATCCTTAGGTCGAATACCAAGTTCATCGGCAACGATTTGAGCCAGCACTGTCAGGATACCCTCTCCTATTTCCGTTACCCCAGTAATAATTTTGGCCGTTCCACCGTCATCAAGCTCAGCCCAGGCAGCAGCTCGATCGATAGTTGCAGTTCTGGCAATACCATACCATCCGGCCGCTACACCGCGACCTCTTTTCTGCTTCGGAAATTTACGGAGGGGGGCATTCATGATGCTTGACCTGTGGGAATTGTTTCCAAAGGAATTTGACGGGCTCCAAGAGTACATGGGGGCCTGTTCCCTGATTGGGCGAGATCAGAACGTGTGGCACCCCTGGAATTGGACATTCCAGTCTCCCAGTCTGCCAGGTCTAAAGCCGAATTGAAAACTTCTAGCATACTTACCGAACCCAGTTCCTGACGAGTATGTGTTTCGTCTCCTTCCTTAAAGAAATTCTTACGGCGCAGTTCTACAGGATCCATTTCCAATTTCTCAGCACACAGGTCGAGATGACATTCTGTTGCAAACTGAGACTGCATTGCTCCAAAACTTCTCATTGCCCCGCTTGGAGTGTTGTTTGTGTAGATGCCTATAGCATCAACCATCAGATTTTCGATTGCGTACGGACCAGCAGCAAGTATTGCCGCCTTACGCATAACACCTTCGGTGGAACAATTGTATGCTCCTCCATCTGCAAGCATGTGTATCTTGGACGCCTGGATGAGTCCGTCCCGATTTAATCCAAGCTGGTATTTGATACTGAAAGGATGGCGTTTTGCTGATGCAATAATTGATTCTTCCCTTGTGAAAACATAACGAACGGGTCTTCTGCACTTCAGTACCGCAAGAGCCAGTATTCCCTGGTAATGCATGTCCTCTTTGCCTCCGAAACCTCCACCAACCGGGGACATGATCATCCTGACTCTGTTTACCGGCATATCCAGGATTTTTGCCAGCTTCTGACGATGGTGAGTAATGTTCTGACTTGGCGATTGAATGACCAGAGTTCCGTCAGCATCCAGATAGGCCAATCCTGCTTCAGGTTCAAGGTATGCATGTTCTACAGCCTGTGTATAATATGTTTCTTCTATGACAAAATCTGCTTCTGCCATTCCCTTGACCACATTACCCTTACGTATAGGAATGTGCATCACAATGTTGTCCGGGACATCATCATGAATGATCACGGCTCCAGGTTTTATAGCATCTTCGGTCTTTGTGATTGCAACCAATTGTCGATAACGAACCTTTATTTTTTTCAGAGCTTCCTTTGCCGTCAAAAGATCTTCTGCAGCAACTGCTGCGATTGCTTCACCCACATAGCGAACTTTTCCCCGAGCTAGAACTGGTTGGTCGTCGGTGAAAACTCCAAAGCCATCAATTCCCTTTACATCACGATGAGTCACCACCGCTTCAACTCCTGCCATAGCTTCTGCTTCCGATGTATCAAGTTCAAGAATTTCAGCGTGCGGGTAAGGGCTGCGAAGAACCTGCATGTGCAGCATTTGCGGCATCACCATGTCCCCGGCATATTTCAAAGCGCCTGTAACTTTGCTTGATGTGTCAATTCTGAACGAGTTGCTGCCGATGAATGGGCCTTCTTCGTTTTCTTCCTTTAAGACTTCAATCGTAAGCTTTCCGTTCATGACATCCCTTGCCAGTTCAGTGGCCTCAAACATTTTCTGATAACCTGTGCAACGGCATATGTTTCCTCCAAGCCTTTCCTTGATTTCTTCACGTCCGGCATAGGGGTTAGCTCTTAGAGCTGCAGTTGCAGCCATCATCATCCCTGGAATGCAGTAACCACACTGACTGGCACCTGTTTTCTGAAAAGCCTGCTGGAGAACATTCAGTTTACCTTGCTCCTCAAGGCCTTCAATAGTTTCAATTTCTGAATGCTGTGCTTTTGCCACAGGCATGAGACAGCTTTTCATAAGCACTCCATCTACAAACACAGAACAGCTGCCACATTCTCCTGCCCCGCATCCTTCTTTACTTCCGGTCCAATGGAGCTCTTCCCGCAAAAAATCCAGAAGCCTCAGGTGGGGTGAGACAGATTGCTTGACCGGACGTCCATTAACGGTCATTTGTATGTCTAAACTAGCCATAGTTTCCCCTGTGTTTCATATCAGTATCGATATCAGCAAAGGTTGTGTTTAAATCTTTGCAAGCTCCTAGTATACCACGTTTTACAAAATTATAAACCACTTCACGACGGTATTCCTGTCTGGTCCTTGACTGTATATGCTTTACTGCTAAAACTGCAGACTTATCTATCAAATCAGAATCGATTGGTTGGCTTATGAGACAGGCCTCGGATTCCTTCAAGCGGATTGGGACAGGCCCTACTCCTCCCAAAGCTAAGCGAACGTCTTCAAATACCTGTCCATCATCAGATAAACTGACCAAAGCAGCCAGACACACTGTTGAAAGGACCAGTGATCGTCTGTGTCCCACCTTCTCAAATGCTGATCCGTATCCAAGCATGGAATCACATTCGACCCTTGTAACCAATTCGCCAGCCTCTAACCGCGTTTTGCCTGGTCCTGTCAGGAACTCATCCAGTGGCAGTTTCCGATGTATGATTTTCCCCTTTTGTTTCCTTTCTAATCTCAATTCCGCGTTCATGGCCAGCATCGGAGGAGTTGCATCTGCAGCTGGTGAGGCGTTGACAAGATTCCCTCCTAAAGTTGCCTGTTCCCTGATCTGGTCATCAGCGAACCAGACTGCGCTTTTGGCCATAACTGGTATATGTTTCCTTAGAAATGGATTGTTCAACAACTGGGAAATTGTCACATTTGCTCCAAGATTTATGCGTTTTCCCTGAAGCTGCCATTTACTCAAATCATTGATTTTGCTGATATCAATCATTGACTCATAATTCACGTCTCCACCACGTCCTTCCCGTGCCCATGGCAGCAGGTCTGTTGCTCCTGCTAATACTTTGTAATTGCCTCCATTTGTGTGCATTAGATCGAATGCCTCATCAAGTGTTTCCGGAACATGATATTGGTCGTAGTAAAGCATACTTACTCAATTCTTAATGATCCATTTTTACCACCACCTTAATGGCGTCTTCAATACGTTCCCGGGCATATTTTAGAGCAGTAGGAACTTTTTCAAAAGGGAAAGTGTGTGTGTGAATCATGCTTGCGTCAAAACGACCCTGCTCCATAAAAGCAGCTGCCCTGTGAGTCCCGCTCTTTCCTTCACCGCGAATACCGAACAAATAGATGTTGTTCCGGACTAAATATGCCAAGTCCACTGGAACAGGATCTTTTGGAAATGCTGCCATACATATTCTACCACCACGGTTGACCATCTGGGCAGCCTCGTTGATAGCATCAGGGGCACCGGAACACTCCAGCACGTAGTGTACCCCTCGTCCTTCCGTAATATTCTTTACAGATTCTACTGCATTTTCATTACGTATATTGACAACATTATCAGCACCAAGCTTTTTGCCAATTTCTAGACGACTATCTCTGGTTCCGGTAAGAATTACAGGCTGGGCTCCCATTGCCTTTGCTACTGCAACTGCCATTAACCCGATGGGACCTGGGCCTGTCACCACGACACCCTCTCCTGCAACCAGTCCACCCATCACATCCAGACCATACATAGCCGTACCAGCTGTTACCACCAGTGTTGCTTCTTCATCACTCATTTTGTCCGGCACATGTACCAGAGTGTTAATGTTATTGACTGCATAATGAGTAAATCCGCCGTCAGTCGTGAAGCCATTGGCCCGGTGTCCTTTTTCAGGATGGCCATAATTGAGGCATGATGTATACATTCCTTCCCGGCAACGCAGACATCGTCCGCAGCCTGCGTGTATTTCAACGGTCACCCGATCCCCAGGCTTGAACTCGTCCACGTTTGGGCCAAGTTTTACGACCGTCCCCATGTATTCATGCCCGGGGGTAAAATTCTTGTTGAATGGCTCTCCTCCATTGATGATCGCCGGCAACCCATGGCTGATAATTTCCAGATCCGTGGCGCAAACAGCAATGGCGTCTATTCTTACAAGCACTTCAGCCCTGTCGGGTTCTGGGACTGGCTTTTCGGTAAGAATCACCTCATCAGGGTCCCCGAGAACCCAGGCTTTCATTGTTTTAGGGATTTGAAAATCTTGTGTGGCTATATTACTCATGATTTTAATTTATGGTTTGCTTTTTTGGTTAAAAAATAATAATTTCAGGAATAAGTTCTTGAAAAGAATATAGAAGAAACCAAAAAGTATCAAGAAAAATATTTCAGGTATTAAGCAGACCTTTGCAGGTCAGTAATGCTTGAACTCTGGCAGTCCGGGTTATGAGTTCTATGTCCCCCAGTATTACGGGTTAATATCTACTTATGTTAATTGATACTGTCTATATAATTACAGTACTTTATGGAAAAATCAATTATTCTTCAGTTATACCAATTTATAGCCAATTATACGGCTTATAGACACCTATATGGACACCTAAATATGCCACCAAATAGTTAGCTCAATAGGTTCCAATTCTAATGAATGTAGCGAACTACTTTTTCCTCTTTCCACTACACTGGCATAGTGTATACTCACTTGTAAAACTAAAATTACAGAATAAATCCATTACGAAATTATAATATAAATGCTTTATATTATACAACATATAAAAATGTGAGTAACAAAATAGTAACATTTTGGTCATTGACAAAACATTAATTCTTAAAAACTTATTAACTTCTTTAATTTTTTCATCTAAAGGATCGTTATTTGCGAAACTTAAAATCCATTCTCCCGATGTTCAGCTAGAAAGTTGGTTATAGTTTCACGAAAATAATCCTGAATTAAGTTATCTAGTTCTAAGGTCTGGACCATGGATACATTTAAAGTAGAAGTAACAAAATCATTTTAGGATTGACATCGGTAGGATTAGTCTTACTGATACTTCCTGTAAGTTTGTCCGCACATCATTAACGCTCCGGAACCATGTCTTGGGAGCCAATTAGTGATAATGGAACCCACATAACCATCCCCCTCAAAATTCAAAATGGATGGTCTTCCAATCATGGTCATTTTAGGCCCAGCACCGACTACTCAAATTCATATTCAGGTACTAGTTTTAAATAGGGTAGTGGCGTCTGGGTCTCTGGATTCATAGGTTCTATAAAAGCTGATTACTACGAAACAGATTGGGGAGACGGCACAGACAACACAACAATGGATCGTAAAATTTTATCAAGTGATAATGTTACGACCAGGACTCATCCTTTAAATAAATTCTTGCTTTCTACGTTCTGCTAATTTAATTTCCTTTTTTGGGGGTTTCTGAGTTTTCTTTTGGAATGCATGGTCAATTTCAATGCTGAAAAACCAAGAACATTTCTGTGGCAAAATAATGCGGCAGCAACTTGCATTCTATCCTGGGTTAGTTCGAGCGAAGTTTGAAACGTTGGATTTTACCAGTGGCTGTTTTGGGTAACTCCTGAGGGAATTGAAACCAGCGCGGATATTTGTAAGGCGCGAGTCCTGTTTTACACTGCTGCAGGAGTTCTCCAGACGTTTCTTCAGTAGCATCCGTTATATCTTTGAGTACCACATGTGCCTCAGGTTTGATTAATCCGGACTCGTCTTTCCGGCCAACAACAGCGGCTTCCAGTACTTTTGGATGTTCCACCAGTTTAGCTTCAATTTCAAATGGTGAACACCATATTCCACCGACTTTCATCATATCGTCACTGCGTC
>Ga0209501_10004319_pt1 | contig 13704 bp, 13 predicted proteins | sample ArcticOcean_MG_C_4_FD_187434 | JGI IMG/M metagenome (GOLD analysis project Ga0209501, IMG submission 187434) | Marine microbial communities from western Arctic Ocean - ArcticOcean_MG_CB4_134 (SPAdes) (version 2) | ecosystem: Environmental > Aquatic > Marine > Oceanic | place: Arctic Ocean...
CCCAGAAGCCGGACTGGAGCGACGGGGAGTGGGCGTTCATCGGCGGGTTCATGCCCGGGGACCGGTTCAAGCGCGAGTTCCCCGACAGTGTGCTCGCCAGCCAACTGAACGACACGTTCTCCGGCGTGGGCGACGATGCACCGACGTGGATGGGCGAGGGGCCAGACGGCGCGCCGACCGTCCGGGTGATGGAGTATTTTGTCGTCGAGCGCACGCCGGCCGAGCGGGTGGCGTATCTCGACCCGCGTGGGGCGTTGGTGTCGGTGTGGGCCGACGAGGTGCCCGACGACATCCCGCCCGAGGCGATCCAGCATCGTCGGGAGGCGGAGCGACGCACGGTCAAATGGTACAAGCTTAACGGCATCGAGATTCTCGACGAGCAGGAGTGGGACGGGCGGTATATCCCGATCATTCCGGTGGTCGGACGCGAGCAGAACATCGACGGGGTGCGGACGTTCAGCGGCGTGATTGGGCCGGCGAAAGACGCGCAGCGCCTGCTGAACTATTCGATCTCGACGGCCGTGGAGACAGTCGCGCTCGAACCCAAAGCGCCGTTCATCGGCTACGAGGGGCAGTTCGAGGGGCACGAGAATGCGTGGGCGCAAGCCAACACGCGCAACTTCCCGTATCTCGAAGTGAAGCCGACGACCTTGGCCGGACAGCCGGCGCCGCTCCCGCAGCGCACGCAGCCCGGGGGCCAGTTGGGGCCGAGCCTTGCGCTCGTCTCGCAGGCGTCCGACTACATCCAAGCGACGACGTTCGTCTACGACCCGAGTCTGGGTGACAGTCGGGGGTCGCGGTCGGGGCGCGCCGTGATGGCGCTGCAGCAGCAGAGCGATGAGGGGAACAGCAACTACCTCGACAACCTCGCGCAGGTCTCGATGATGTATGAGGCCAAGGTGCTGCTCGATTTGATTCCGCGCGTCTACGACCGGCCGGGGCGCATTGCGCGCATCCTGGGTCGGGACGACACGCCGAGCCGGGTCATCCTCAATGCCCCGTTTTCGATGCAGGGCAAGACGCCGGTGCCGCAGGGGGGTCCGCCTCCCGGGATGCCGGGTCCGATGCGGGGACCGGGACCACCACCGGGACCACCGCCGGGGCCGATGGGGCCACCACCTGGAGCTCCGCCGATGGGTCGACCGCCGGGTCCGCCGATGGGCCAGCCACCGATGGGTGGTCCTCCCGGGCTCGGGCCGATGGGGCCACGTCGTCCACGTCCCAATAAGGTCCGCACCTACGACTTGAGCGTCGGCCGCTACACCGTGACGGTGTCGGTGGGTAAGGCGTTCCAGAGCCGGGTGAGTCAGGCGGCGGAGGAAATGGGGCAGGTGCTGACCGCAAACCCGTCGCTCATGCCGATCATCGGCGACCTCTACTTCAAGTATCGCGACTTCCCGGGCCATGAGGAAATTGCCGAGCGCCTCAAGCGCCTCGTGCCGCCGGAGGCGATCGGGCCAGACCCGGGCGACGACGGCCCTGACCCGGAGCAACTCCAGCAACAACTGCAACAGGTGCAGCAGCAGTCGGGCCAGATGATCGAGCAGTTGACCGAGCAGTTGCAGACGACGCAGCAGCAGATTCAGCAGGATCAGGTGAAGGTGCAGGGCGACCTCCAGTTGCGTCAGATGACGGCGCAGGCGGCTATGCAAGAGAAGCAGATGGAGTTACAGGCCCGGATGCAGCAGGCGCAGATGGAGATTCAGAGTCGGCAGCAGATCGCCCAACTCCAGATGGAGAGCCAGATGCAGATCGCGCAGATGCGCGGCACCTACACGTCGCAGGACGTGGACGCGCGCATTGCGGCCGATGACCGCGACCGTGAGGACACGCAGGCGCACGAGATGGGGATCGAGGGGCACAAGGCCGTGATCGCCGATCACGCGTTTGAGCAGGGGGTGCGTGAGGCGGAGCGCACCGAGTCGGTGGCACGCGCGGCGGATGCGCTGCTGCAGCCCGAGGGAGACACGGCCGTCATTGTCGATATTGAGGAACCACGATGAACATAGACGACACGTTTAATGAATGGGCGGCGATCACTAAAAGCGACACCGTGAACTTCGACGGCAGCACCTACTCCGCGACAGCGGCCGTCAAGGCGGTCCCGGCGCTGAGTGTCTATGCTGGCGGCGCCGGCATTGTGGTGGCCGTCTCGGAGAGTGGCTCGGCGGTCAATTTCACGGTCACCGCTGGACAAGTGCTTCCCGTAAAGTGTATACGAGTGAACAGTACGTCCACGACCGCGACCTTGATGGTTGCGCTGTATCGCGTGTAGAGGGTCACTATGAGTAACGACATCGCGCCAGAGCCCGTGGCTGCGCCGGACGATCACCAGTTTGAAACGGAGACAAACACCACCCCAGATGGGGGTCCGGCCGCGTCGGATACCCAGACACAGCGCGAGTTGTCGGATGTGGATGCCGAGACGCAGGCGCTCCAGTCTGAGGTGGCGGACGAGCCGAGTGACGCCGACGCGTCTGATGCTGGCTCAAAGCTGAATCAGAAGAAGCGCAGTCTGTCTGCGCGCAAGCAGACGTATCAGAACCAGATCAACGAGCTGGCGAAGCAGCGCGGCGATCTGCATCGTGCCTACGAGACGGAGCGCCGCGAGTATGACGCCATGCGTGCCGCGCGCGCCCAGGCGGCTCCGGCCCAGACACAGGCACGCCCCGCACCGGTCGATCCCGATGCGCCGCACGAGGAGCAGTTCGAGACCTACGGAGAATACGTGAAAGCGGCGGCACGACATGAATCCCGCCGCGCCGTGATGGAAGCCCAACACCATGCGCGCCAGTCGCACGAGGCAACCCAGCGACAGGCATGGGAATCCTCGCGCAATACAGCGCACGAGGAGCGGCTCACGGCCCATCGCGCGACGAATCCAGAGTTTGATGTGTTAGTGAATCGGGAGGACATCAACCTCAGCACGCCAATGGTGGACGTCATCAAGGCTTCGGACCACGGTCCCGGCCTGATGGTACACATGGCGCAACATCCCGATGACGCCCAGCGCATTGCGTCGCTGCACCCAGTCCTGGCCTTCGGTGAAATGAAGGCGCTCGAAGCGCGGTTGGATGTCGCTCATGGCTCGACGCCACCGTCTCAACAGAAAACAATGAGTAAGGCGAAGCCTCCGATCAAGCCAGTCGGGACGACGCTGAGTGGGTCCGCCGATGACCCGAGCGAGCTAGAGTTTGGGCGCGAGTATGTCACCCGGATGAACAAGCTCGAACGGGGTCGGCGCACGCACCGATAAACAGTAGAAGGTTAAACATGGCCAATAGTCTCGTCACACCAACGTGGTACACGAAAGAGGTCGCTCGGATTTTGGTGAACAACCTGAAGTTCGCCAGCAACGTGAACCGCACCTACGATGACGCTTACGTACAGAGTGGCGCCAAAGTGGGATACACCGTCAACGCCCGGATGCCGCAGCGGTATCAGGTCACCGAGGGGCAGGCGCTGCAGACGCAGGCGCTGAACGATCAGTATGTCCCGATCACGCTCACGCATCAGAAGAACATCGCCTACAGCTGGTCGACGGCCAGCATGACGCAGGAGATTGACTCGGTGCGCGATCGGTATGTCAAGCCGGCGGCAGCGGCCCTGGCGAACGTCATCGACTACGACGGTCTGAACACGCTGTTCAAGGACGTCTATCAGTCGGTGGGCACACCGGGCACGACGCCCTCCACCAACCTCACCTACCTGCAGGCGGGGGCGAAGCTCACCGACAGCGCGGCGCCGACGGATGGTCGCGTGGCGGTGCTGGACCCGACGTCGATGGTGACGTTGGCGAATGCGAATCTGGCGCTGTTCAATCCCAGCGCGCAGATCAGCGAGCAGTATCGGGAGGGGCAGTTTGCGTCCCGGGCGCTCGGGGTGAGCGAGTGGTATGAGGACGCGAACGTCAGCAAGTACACCACTGGCACCTACACGGCCAGCACACCGCTCGTTAATGGCGCGAGCCAGACGGGCTCGACGCTCGTGACGAATGGCTGGGCGAGCGGCGCCGCCACGTTGAACAAGGGCGATATCTTTACCCTTGCCGGCGTGTATGGGGTCAACCCGGTCAGCTATGCGTCCACCGGTCAACTCCAGCAGTTCGTCGTCACCACGACGACGACCAGCGTGGGGGTCAACATGGCGACGTTGCCGATTAGTCCCTCGATCATCACCTCCGGTCAACTGCAGACGGTGACCGCGTCGCCGGCGGACGATGCGGTGATCACGGTGCTGGGCACGACGAACCCGGCGGGCGGGACGTTGGCGGCGACGGTGTCGTCGCAGTCGCTGGTCTATCATCCCGACGCATTCGCGTTGGTGATGTCCGACCTGCATCGGCCAACGTCCGGTGCGGAGGCGACGGTGGTGCGCTCGAAGGAGTTGGGCATCTCGATTCGGATGGTGCAGCAGTATCAGATTGGGACGGACAGTGAGCCGACTCGACTGGACATTCTGTATGGCTGGGCAACTCTGCGGCCGACGTTGGCCTGCCGCGTTCAGGGATAAGGTAGGGCAACATGGCACAGACAACCACAACGATCTCGGCGGCAGTGACCGCCTCTGATCAGATCATCCCGGTCACCTCGGCGACCGGGTTCACGGCCGGCAATTACCTCCGCATCGACAACGAGTTTATGGTGGTGGAGTCGGTCTCTGGCACGAACATCACCGTGCGGTCGCGTGGTGATCTCGGGTCAGGGGCGGTGGCGCATAACATTCTCGCCGTCGCTGACACGGGGCTCGCGAGTGATCTGGCGGTCCTCCCGTTAGGGGAGGACTCGCAGGTCGACCCCACCAAGGAGACCATCGTCTCGTATTCGGCGGCGGGGGCGATTGCGATCCCCACGCAGAATACGCTGGTGTTGCTGACGAGCGCGACGGCGCGCGCCATGACACTGGCTGGGCCGGCGCTCGACCAGGACGGTCTGCGGATGACCTTCCTCAACGCCGATGCGAAGGCGAACACGGTGACCTACACGGCCGGCTTCTACGGGGACACCACGTCGAGTGACGTGGCGACGTTCGCGGCGAAGACCGGGGCGAGCTTCTCGATCATCGCGCGCGGCGGGACGTGGGGCATTATCGCGCTCGGCAACGTCACACTGGCGTAAGACTGGACTTCGTCCATCGGGGAGGCGGTCGCGTATGCGGCGCCTCCCCGCTTCTCTCCTCGTGCCTTCGGGCGCGCGAAAGGCCAACAACATGAGCATCGTGAATACGGGCGAAACCGAAGAAGATAAAATGCGCCTCTCGTGGGAGAAACCCTACGTCTACGCGGCGTTCCCGGCGATGGTGTATCGCGGCACGTTACTGCCGGACGGCAAGATCGAAGTCGCGCAGTTGATTGTCCAGACCGAGCCCGACAAACGCATCGCGGTCGGTCAAGGCTGGTGTGAGGGACCGGACATCGCGGAGGATCGCGTGCGGTCGGACGAGGACACGGTCTCTGCAGCGGCGGCGGAGTCGGCGGCAGCGGCGACGAAGATGGGCAAGAAGGCGCAGCGGGAGCGTGCGGCGCGTGACGCGTCGACGCATAGGCAGTTGACCGACTGAGATGGGGCAGTCACTCGCGTCCTTGTTGTCCAGCGTGCGGATGGACCCTCGGCTGGAGGGATTGAGCGCACTGGAAATTGAGCAGCTGCTTCGCGGCGATCAGGGTCGACACCCAATCGGCGTGGAGATGGCGTTACCGGGTGACGGGCTTGCCCAGATCGAACTGCGTCGCGGCGAGCGTCCCACTGGACGTGCCGACTGGCGCACTCGTGCTGGCGATCTGTCCCTGAGATCAATGCCAGATGACACGTCGGTGGGGCTACGGAACGAGGCGTGGGAGATTGAGGCGGCGAAGCGTGACTGGGGGCGCTACCTTGACCCAGCGGCACGGCCATCTCGACCGGGAGTGGGCATACGCGGGTCGTATCGGTGGCGGTTTTAGGAGCGAGCCATGACGGCATTGGAACTGATCGGGGCGTCGATGAAGCGCATCGGCGTGTTGGACGCGAACGAGACGCCGACCGGGCAGGAAGCCAACGACGGGCTCGAACGTCTCAACAGCCTCATTGACGGCTGGGGCACCGAGCGCCTCACGATGTATACGTCACTGCGGACCACATGGACGATCGTCTCCGGGCAGGCGGCGTATACCGTGGGCACCGGTGGGGACGTGAACATTGCGCGCCCGATCTATCTGGACGACCTTAAGTTCATTGACACGAGCCAGTCGCCTGCGCTAGAGATGCCGCTCGGGGTGCTGACGGTGGACGCGTATGCCGCGATCCCGCAGAAAGCCCTCACGTCGACCTACCCGTCCTACGCCTACTACAACCTGACGTTTCCGCTGGCGACACTGACCTACTGGATGGTGCCGACGTCGGGTACGTTGCAGGGCGTCATCTATGCGCCGGTCGCTGTGACGGAGGTGGCGCTGTCGGACACGTTATCGCTCCCGCCGGGGTATCGACGCTTCATGCGCGACACCCTCGCGGTCGAACTGTCCCCGGAATATCAGGTCGAGCCCTCGTCGGCGCTCCGCATGAGCGCGACGGACTCCAAGGCCAACGTCAAGCGTGCGAACATTCGTCTGCAAGACCTGAGCGTGGGGCCGATGTGGCGTCCCCGGCACGGGCAATACAACATCTTCAGCGACACGGGCGCCTAACGCCACCAAGGAGAGTCAAGTGCCGATCAAGAACCCGAATACGCCCTACGAGCGAGCCTACAACGCCTGGAGCTACGGAGGGGGGCAGCAGCGCGGTGAGCCGATGCCGCGCGCGCGAGATTTTCCGTCGTCTGACTCAGGGAGCGAGAACGACTCTCAAGGTGGCGACATTGGTACCTCCAGTCCCTGGACGTCTCCCCCGATGCAAGACAGGCGACTGCCACCGCCGCCGACACAGGGGGGCATGAACGCCCCGGGTGGTCCCAGGGACAGACAAGGCGACTGGGGTCCGCGTCTGCCGAGGCCGAAACGCGTCAACCCGTGGTTAATGCCAGACGCGGCAACGCAGCAGTACGGCGGCATGCTCGCGCAACACGGCGACGTCAAGAGAGGCCAGGAACAGCGCCGCCTCGCCGAGTCACCCGACGTCGTGCAGCGCGCGCGTGCGTATGAGCAGCGTCGGCGACAGCCCCAAGGTGGCCCAGGCCGACGCATTTCCTTGGGCGCGTTAAATAGACGATGAGCCAGTTTCCGCTGTTCGTGGGCGGGGCGTATACGTCCCAGTCCCCGATTGCCGACGACGAGCAGTTGATGAACTGGTATGTCGAGGTGATGGAGTCGCCGGGAGCGGTGACGAAGGCGACGCTCTATCCGACGCCAGGGTTCTCCGCGTTCAGTAGCACGGCCTCGTCGGGGGGGCGCGCCATGTTCGCGCTGAACGGGCGCTGCTTCGCGGTCGTCAACGTCACGCTGTATGAAATTACCAGTGACGGCACGGCCACCGTGCGTGGGACCGTCGCTACGGACGGTTTCCCGGCTACGATTTGCGGGAATGGCGACGCCGGCGAGGAGCTGTTTATCACGTCCGGCGGCGTGGGTTACGTCTACGACCTACCCAGCAATACGCTCACGAGTAAGCTCTCCAGTGGTTCGGCCATGTCCGGGATGCTCGACGGCTACTTCGTCAGCCTGAACCCGGCGACGAGCCAGTTCCGCATCAGCGACCTCAACGACGGCACGACGTGGGACGCGACCCAGTTCGCCGCGCGGTCGATTGCGCCGGACGCGTGGACGTCGATGGTGGTGACGTCCTACGGGCAGATTTGGTTGTTTGGGTCGCAGACCTCGGAGGTGTGGTACAACGCCGGCACGGCGCCCTTTCCGATGGCACCTGATCCGTCGGGGCTGATTCCCTATGGATGTGCGGCGCGCTTTTCGGCGAAGGAAGCGGTCAACCGCGTGGTGTGGCTGGCGACGTCCGTCAACGGCGGCTTTCAGGTCGTCGAGGCGACCGGGTTTACGCCGAACCGCATCTCGACCCACGCCGTGGAGTATGCGATCTCGCAGTATAGCGATGTGTCGGACGCGCTTGCAGATGTGTATGAGTCGCAGGGTCACCTGTTCTATGTGCTGACCTTCCCGACCGCGCAGGTGACGTGGGTCTACGACTTCACGACGCGGCTCTGGCATGAGCGCGGGTCGTGGGACGCGCCCACCAGTACATGGAAGGCGCTGCGGACCATGTTCGGCTGCACGGCCTTCAACAAGCGCCTCGTGGCGGATCGACAAGGGGGCTCGATTTATAGCCAGTCGATTACGTTGACGGAGGACGCGGGGGGCGATCTAATTCGCCGGGTGCGTCGCTCGCCGGCGGTCTTTGCCGAGCATCAACGCGTGCGGTTTGCTGACATTGAAGTGTTTCTGGAGTCGGGGCTCGGCACCGCGAGTGGGCAGGGCGTGAACCCACAGGTGACCTTGCGGTCCAGCAACGACGGCGGGAAGACGTGGGGCAACGAGCGGTCGGTCAGTGCCGGCGCGCAGGGGGACTATCGCACGCGTGTCCGCTTTCGTCGGTTGGGGATTTCCCGGGACCGCGTGTTCGAGATGAGCGTAACAGACCCGATCCCGTGGCGGATTGTGGATGCGTTTATGACGGTGGCCGTGGCGCGGACCAGCTAATGGCGAACCCTCCCATGCCGGCGCGCGACGCCATGATCGACGAAGGGGGGATTGTGCGTCGCACATGGCAGGTGTGGTTCCGAAACTTGACGACCACCGTCGACGACGCGCCGTCTCGGATTCAGACGGTGTCGCTCGTCGGCCAGTCCGCGAGTATCGGCACCACGTCGATCCCGTCGACGTCCCTGACGGCGGGGTTGTATCGGGTGACGTGGTATCTGCGGATTACGACGGCAGCGGGGACGTCCAGTAGCGTCACGGTCACGCTGGGGTGGACGGACGACGCGGTGACGATGAGCCTGAGCGGCGCAGCGGTCACCGGGAATACGACGACGACGAGTCAGACGCAGACGTCGCTCGTGGCGGTGGACAACGCGTCGCCGGTCACGTATGCGACCACGTATAGTAGCTCGGGGGCGCCAGCGATGCAGTATGCGCTGGACATCACACTTGAAGCAGTCTCAGTGTAGGGCGAGCGCACGGCAAGAGTACGGTCAGTGTTAGATACCTGGAATGGTTGGATAGAACTATGGACGAGTTTGATTTTGAGCAACGCGGATGGGACGAAGGCTATCAGCGACAACCGGGAGACACTGACCAAGGGACAACGGCGACCCTTCGCAATCAGGCGCTCAGGGATAACCCGTTCACGTCGGTGCCGCAGTATCTTGCATGGCTAGAGTCTCCCGAGCATCTAGCACAGTTTGGCCCACTCAATCCTGGGCAGCAGGCGGAAGTGCGGGACGTGAGAGCGAACCCTGATAAATACGAGATGAACCCTGGAGGGGATGGGGTTGCAAGCAAGCAGTGGAGTGACAAGCGTATCCTTCTCACGGGGCTCGGGCTCGCCGTCCTGACGGGGGCGGCCGTGATAGCTGCGCCAGCAATGTTCGCGGGCGGAGCCGGCTCCGCCGGCGGAGCCGGAGCCGTAACTAATGCTTCCGGACTGACGCCGGTCGCGTCTGGTCTGATAAGTCCGGCCGCTTGGGGTGGCCCTACGGTAGCTGCGACGGCGACTCAGGCGGCAGGCGCTGCGGGAGTCGGACAACAAGCGTGGGATTTTCCAGGCAGCGACGCGGCGTCGGCGCTTGGGAATGTCGGCGCGTGGAGCGCCGACTGGTACGGCGATCGGAAAGCCGACGAGGTGATCGCTGACGACAAAGTAGCAGCGGATGCGCGGTATCAGGCGGCACTCGACCTGATAGCGACGCAGCGCACAGAAGACCTCCAACTGGACGCGGACAGGGAGGCGGCGAAGCAGAGCAGATGGGAGGCCCAGCAGACTCAGCGCCAGACGATCTGGGATGCGCGGGAGACGCAGATGGAGCCGTATCGTCAAGCTGGACAACAGTCGCTGGCGCGGGTGGCGAATGTGCAGAGGCCGACGCACACCCCGTATCGCTCACGCTTCATGGGATAGGAGTAGACAATGCCTACAGACGCCGAACAGGTCCTCGAACTAGTACGCCAAGCGTATCGCGACGTCCTCGGGCGCGAACCGACACAGGCCGAACTCGCGGAAGGGGCGACGGTCTACACCAACGAAGGCGAGGAAGCGTTCCTTACAGGTTTGGCGGCAAGGAGTACGAATGTACCCGACAGCCAGCGGACGATGTCGGACGAACAGGTGGGCTCATGGCGGCAGCGGCTCCAGGAGGAAGCGGCGTCTCGCGGGTTGGAGTTTGACGAGTCCGACGTGCAGGGGATCGTGCGGTGGGTGAACCACTCCGACAACGTCGGGAAAGACCCGCTAGAGGCGATCAACAACCAGATCGCGATCTACGACACACGCGCTGCGTCGGGAGGCGACCGGGACAACGGCGGCGAAGGACCGGGCGGGACCACCAACGGCGGGGATACGGGCAGCGTCGGGGACGGCGGTGCGTCAGGGTGGCCGACGTTTGCGCCACCTGACCCACTCTCGCTCCCAGACCCCTTCAGCTACCAGGACTATGAGGCGGAGGCGCCGTTCGCCTACGACCCGTATGAGGCGGCGGACCCGTTTGCCTACGACCCCTATACCGCCCCCGAGCCGTTTGCCTACGACGACTTCCAGGCACCGACCGGGGAGTCGATGTTGCTGGACCCGAGCTATCAGTTTCGGTTGTCGGAGGGGCAACGGGCACTGGACGCGTCAGCGGCGGCGCGTGGCACCTTACGCACGGGGGGGCACCTGAAGGACACCGTCGGGTATGGGCAACAGTTCGCCTCGCAAGAGTATGGAAACATCTACGACCGAGCGTCGCAGCAGTATGGCGTGAACCGAGGCAACGCGCTCCAGAACTACCTCACGAATGAGGGCACCCGCGCGTCGACCTACGACCGCAACCTCGGGCTGGCCCAGTCGACGTATGGCACCAACGAGGCAAACCGTCAGGGCACATGGCAGAACAATTACGGGGTGGCGAAGGACATCTACGGGATCAACGCGGCTGGACGGTTGGGCACCTATAACACCAACCGACAGAACGCGCAGGACGCGTATCAGAGCCAATACCGGACGGCTGGCGACCTGTATGGGAGCCAATACCAAACGGCGCAAGACAAATACGCATCTGAGCAGCGGCAGGCCGAGTTGCAGTTCGGGCGCGAGTGGGATTCCTACACCTACGGGCAGGATCAGGACTTCAAGTATTGGGACGCGAAGCTTCGCGCGGACACAGCGATCGCCGGATTCGGCACGCGGTAAGAGAGGACACACATGGCTACGACCCCCTACGTCCGCATCCCGTATGCCTCTGAGCAAGACCGGTATACCGGTCGGGCCTATACGGCGCAACAACTGGCGCTCATGCAGCGGCGGGACGCCAGCGAGTCAGCTTATGCCCGTGACCGCGCCCAGCGCATGTCCGATCGCTGGAGCGGCTTCGGGGGGCTCGTCACCGAGACGCTCGGCGACCTACGGCAGTCGCGTGAGGTGCGCGAGGCGCAGGCACTGGAGCAGTCGCGGTATGACGAGCGGCAGGCGCGCCTCGACGACCAAGACCGGCGATCCCGTGATAGTGAGGCACGCAACATTCACCTCTACGACAGCACGATACTAGGGCAGCAAGCGGCGCGGATACGGGAGCGCACAAGGGCCGGTGGAGAGCTATCGGAGGCGGACGCAGAGACGATGCGTCTCTGGGACGCCGGATCGGTCGAAGATTACGAGAGACCAGCGAGCGAACAGGCGACGCTCGCGTCAGTGGCTGCTCCCCCTCCGGCCGAGATGGGTGACCGTGCGTTCGGCGGCGTGCAGTTCGGAGAACCGTTTGGCGCCCCACCAGTAGCACCAGAGATCGGGGACCGCGCGTTCGCGAACGCGCTCCCAGTCGAGGGGCCGTTCGGCCCCGATGCGCCACGCTTTGGCCCTGATCTCGTCGCTGGGACCGAGACCGTGCCGGCCACACCTGGAACCCGTCTGCGGATGACAGCGGAGCAGGGGGAGGCGTTAGGAGCCGAGGTGGAAACCAACGCGCAATACCATCAACAGCGCGCGCTCTCCATCAAGTCGCTTCGGGCTGGACTTGAGAACGGAGTGCTGACCGACACGCAAGCGACGTTCGCGCTTGCTAACCTACAGGGGGACGGCACTCTGCCGTCGGCCGTGATGACGAAGCTGATGGATGATCCTGAGGAGCCAAGCTACGCAACGGGCGCGTTCGCAAGTATTCGGGATTCGTTGGTTCAACAATTTAAGGCCATACATGGAACCCATCCCACGGGCGCCGCGTTGCAGGACATTAGCATTCGCGCGGAGGCGTTAGCGAACCCCGAGACACCGACGTCTAATCTAGGGACATCACCGAGAAATCTTCAATTAGCAAGCGGAGAGGAAGTGAAGGGTGCGTTCCTAGTCAATGATCCCGTTGGGCCTTACTGGGTAGACCCAGACCTGCGACGCATTGAGGAGCCTGTGGCAAAAGTTCTTCCGGCGTCTGAGGGGCTGATGGCAACATTTACGCCCACGATGACACTACGCGACCGATGGATTCAGGAGTCAGCTAGCGCCAACCAATCAGCGTTGCAGTATGAGTTGATGAAATCCAGCCTTGCCGCCGCCAAAGCTGGAGGGCTTGCGGCGGGATCGCAGGGCATCTTGGTGACGTTCCAGAAGATTCTTGATCCCGGGTCTGTGGTTCGCGAGTCGGAATATGAGCGGTCGTCCAGTGGGTTGTCGCTATGGAAACAACTAGAAGGGCGTATTCAAACGGCCATTAAAGGCGGCGCTGGCGTGCCGATTAAAGTACTCGAAGAGTATGTGGCGCTAGCTCGTGAGTTCGCTGAAAACCAAGCGGCGTCTACAGAGAAAAACAGAAAACAGATCAATGCTATGGCTCGGACCTTTGGTTTAGACCAGTCCCATATCACAAACAAGGTTGAGTTTATAAGCGACTGGAATCTCGACCCCACGCTATCAGCAGATGTTCCCGACCTGAGCGAAGTCCTAGGAAGGCACAGAGATTTTACGTGGGTGCCTGTTCCCGGTTTAGAGCCGACAGGAGACTACCCGGGAGTCGTGGAAGGATTGTCCGGCTGGGGAGACTACAACGACGGGAGCGCGCAATAAGATGGGACCACTCGTTTCTACTGACCCACGGTGGAAGAAGGCCGAAGATGACCCTCGCACCTATGTCGTGCGGACTGTGGATGGACAGAAAGGCTGGTATCTAGAGACCGACGGTCCTGCGCGAGAGGAGGAGCTAGCCTCATTCGCGTCGTCGATTGGAGACCGGAGACGGCAAGCCGCGTTGGCACCGACTGTCGATGCGGCGCAGCGTTTCTCAGGTGAGGCGACGCGCGGCCTGCACCCCAGTGAAATCGTCGGGGGGGTGCGCGAGATGGTGACGCATCCCCTTCAGACGCTGCGCAGTCTCGCCGCCGGACATGACGAGCTTCGACAGAGCGGCGTGGAGTCATGGAACGAGGGGCGATACGGGGACGCGGCACGCCAGTTTGCCTACTGGGGGCTCCCGGCGGCGGCGGCGGCTGGCACGGCGTTGGTGGCGGCGCCGGCCGTGACGACGCTGGGCGCGGTGGGTACGTTGGGTGCAATGGGTACGAGCGCCCTGATCGGGTCATTCGCTGGTCAAGGCGCC
>Ga0209501_10004322_pt1 | contig 13697 bp, 12 predicted proteins | sample ArcticOcean_MG_C_4_FD_187434 | JGI IMG/M metagenome (GOLD analysis project Ga0209501, IMG submission 187434) | Marine microbial communities from western Arctic Ocean - ArcticOcean_MG_CB4_134 (SPAdes) (version 2) | ecosystem: Environmental > Aquatic > Marine > Oceanic | place: Arctic Ocean...
ACTGCTGCTCTTGCTTTGGGTGGTTTGGAAGATCCGAAGGGCGGCTTTAAGTTCCGAGAAGCAGAGGTAGCGTCACAAGCTGCTGAGTTACTTGGTACATCACTCAAATTTGGTAAGGCGTTCGGTGGCAGGGACACATGGCTGTCACAGCACAAGGACGGTAGACTGATTGCAAGCATCGAAAAGAAAGACGAGGACAGGGCTGATGAAATGGTGGGCTGGCTACCGGACAAGGGACGATGGACGAGGATACATAATGTCCACGTTAATGAGCCAACCGAGATAGACACAGCCAGCTATGATGATATGGTCCGCCACCTGATAACAGAAGCCGGCGAGGACTATGGTTGGATGATTCGATCAGATGAGATATGGAGACGAGAACCCATGTCCCATGTCCGAGTTGCCCTAACATCACTCGGCCTAAAGAACAATGAGATTAACACAATCCTCGGTCACTCGGTGCTGAACTGTTGGAAGTTAGTCAGTAAACCGTTTGAAGAGGAATATCCTGGGGACAGGGAATGGAACAGGAGTGCGGCAAAGCTTCGATACCTGCCGACAACTGATCTAGACAATCTGAGTTTTCCCACATGGAGCAAGGTACTTAGCCATGTGGGTGTGGGATTGACGGAAGCTCTAAAGGAGAATCCTTGGGCAAAGATCAATGGCATAACCTGTGGAGAAGAATACTTGCGGTGTTGGATTGCATCCCTGTTCCAAGAACCCACTGAGCCGTTGCCCTATTTATTTTTGTACGGTGATCAAAATTCTGGTAAGTCTATTTTGCACGAAGCTCTAAGTCTACTCATGGTGCGTGGGTATAAGCGGGCAGATGTGGCCATCACAAGTCAGGCTGGCTACAATGCTGAGCTTGAGGGTACAGTTGTCTGTGTGATTGAGGAAATAGATTTGAAACGTAATGCTGTTGCCTATGGCCGTATAAAGGATTGGGTAACATCAAGAGAGGTTCTAATTCATGCGAAGTATCAAACGCCTTATCACGTTCCTAACACAACACACTGGATACAGTGTTCAAACGATCACAATGCTTGCCCTATATTCCCTGGTGATACTAGGATTACTATGTGCTATGTCCCTGTCCTTGATCCTCTGGACCTGATACCTAAGAGACAACTTATTACAATGCTGGAAAAGGAAGCACCGGATTTTCTTGCATCAGTTCTAAATCTTGACTTACCAGATTCTGGGGATCGATTGAACCTGCCAGTGATACATACTTCGGACAAGGAATTGTTACAGCAACTCAATAAGACAGCCATGCAAGTGTTCGTAGACGACCACCTTGTAGCCTGTGATGGCGCTAAGGTAATGTTTAGTGAGTTCTTTGAACGGTTCCAGAAAACATTAGACTCAGAAGAATTTCATAAGTGGACTAAAATAAAGGCCAGTAGAGAGGTGCCGGTGCAGTACCCCAAAGGGCGTGCTACCTCGGACGGTCAGATATACCTAGGGAATGTTAAATGGCGAGGCACAGAAGTCGAGCCTGGGATACCCTATACTTTGAAAGACCTCTACCTAGTCCAGAAAAATGATTAAAGACATCATACAGACTCTAAACGTGGCACACCGTCAGGAGCTAATGTTAGCTTTTGATAAAGAGTGCTCTCATATGATACCATTGGAAGATGGTACCTTCATTGGCGTACACACACCATCAAAAGGGGTACAGGTAATCGAGCGACAAGGGCAGTGGGTTCACGGTAAAATGAATGTAAATGCAAAGGGATAACTATGTCAGACACAGATATAAGACTGCCGGATTACACGGCGTTGATTGGTTCACACGTTCACATACTTGCTGAGCAGAACAACTTTAATGTTGGGCTGAGCAACGTGCCGGAGATATGGAAGGAAACTCACGGGAAGGGCGCTGTCGGAATCATTCTGGACACTGGCCTGCCTCAGCACGTTGACATACCTATCAGCGAAGCACAGAACTTCTCATCAGATCCAGATGCGTTGGATGGGAACGGCCACTCCACGTGGATCGGTGGCGTGTCTCATGCAATCCACGGGAACGGGATGGGTGTGCGTGGGATCGCGGATGATTCCAGGATCGAATACTACAAGGTACTCAGCAACGGTGGCGGTGGTTCGCTACAGGGTTTGCTGGATGCGTTGGACGACATCATCGACCGAGTTGAAAATGGCGAAACGATTGATTCATTGAATCTGAGTTTGGGCTTCGGTCAGGGTGTCCCGAACATCAAGCAGCTTGAAGATCGGTTCAACAGGCTGCGCGCGCTGAATGTTCTGGCCTTTGTCGCGGGTGGGAACGAGAACGGACCCACAAGTCAGCCGGCTGTGTATGACTCGGTGCTGGCGATTGCAAGCATCAACCGCGACCTGAGCAAGAGCACGTTCAGCAACTTCGGCAAGATCGACTTTGCTGCAATGGGCCACCAGTCCTACAGTACGTGGAAGGGTAACGCCTACATCAAGATCAGCGGTACGAGTATGGCTTGCCCTATCCCGTTCGCAATCTCCCTGCTCATTCAGTCCAAGCACCGACTTGCTGGTGCTGCCCTGACAGCCAATGAAATGGTCGATCACCTCAAGAAGATCGCCTTCGACATTGGCAAACCTGGGATGGACGCAATCAGCGGTCACGGTATCTTGAAATATACCAGCGACCCTGACCTGCCGGACAATCCCCCGCCGCCAAAACCGAAAGATCCTGAGACCAGCGCATGTGGTATGCCACTTGACGCAGCAATGGCGATGGAGACAATCGGTCGGGCAATGGTTCACGCAGCGAAACAGGCAAAGATATAATTACTCGGTGCCCCAGGTTGTTATTTAAGGGTGTCATGTCCCTTCCTCGGCAACCTGCGGGCGCCATTCTATTATGATTGATTTAAAAAAGATACAAGATGAAATCTCGCTGTGGGTGACTACCAATAACCTCGTGCCCGAAGGTGTGCAAGGGAGCTGGAAACCGCTGCTCGGTATAGGCGAAGAAGTGGGTGAGCTTAATCATGCTTATCTGAAACGTAGGCAAGCCATACGTGGTACTACGGAAGAACACACAGCGGCTATAGAGGATGCTGTTGGTGATCTGGCAATCTTTCTAATGAGCTTCTGCCAGTTAGAAGGCATTGAGTTCGAGGAAGTGCTGAGGGATACGTGGGCCAAGGTCCAGGAACGCAACTGGTTAGAAGATCCACAGAAGGGTGGTACCGAATGACACAAGAAGAATACTTACAGTTCCATGAAGCCATATGTGGTATGGCTCGCTCGTTAAGTCAGAGAAAGAACACGGACTATGCAGCACCTACAAGAAAGTCTACACCGTATGCGGTTTTTGCCAATTTCATGCAATGCGAGACTCTTGGAATCACGGGAGTTGAGCAAGGATTTCTTGTCCGTCTCTCAGATAAGTTCTCGCGTCTGTGTAACTTACTCGAACCCTCACACGTTCAGCAAGTTAAGGATGAATCTGTCGATGATACGATTCAAGACATCATCAATTACGTCATCCTGCTAGCGGCGTATCGGGAGACTAAGCGGTTACAGAATCTACCTGCCCATACACCGGTTAATGATCCGACTGAAGGTGACTTTTGAAGCCAATAGACTTCCCTGAAACCAATGCTACTCTGGCGAAGGATCAGGCAGAGTATCAAGATCTACCCTGTCACATGGGTCATGGTCCGGAGTTCCCAATCACTAGCTGTTGGGAACTAACACTGGAAGATTGTCTCCAGTTGTTACTCACTCGTAAGCTGTGGCTCAGCCAGTGGACGTTTGGCAATAGGCTACAGCCTCAGCTGATCACACTGGACAAGCCATATGATCTAGCAAATCCATGGCGCAGTATGGACGATGCTCCAAAGGACGGGACGTGGGTACAGGTCAAGATGATCACGGGCGACGTGTTCATGGCGTTCTATGGTCAGTCAACAGCCGATGGCGATACGCCCGAGACTATGTGCTGGCTCAAAGAGAGCGCAGGTTCTTTCTGGTGCGGCATCCCTGATCCCCAGTTCTGGAGACCCCAATGAATAACGACGAACGCGAAGCAATGATGGAATCATTGGAAACCCAGTCGGCACCTAGGAGTCGCGATATAGTGACCCGCGCACCGTTCAACTACCCTGGGGGTAAGAGTCGCTCCGTAGAAAAGATTACGGAGCGACTCCCCTTTAGGGATGTTTATGTGGAACCTTTCGGCGGATCAGGGGTGATTCTATTAAATCGCCCACCTTCCAAACTGGATGTATTCAACGATTTGTTCGCGGGAGTAGTGTGTTTCTACCGCTGCCTTCGGGATACAGAGAAGATGGAACGGTTATGCACCATGATGGAGCACACCGTTCATTCACGCGAGGAATGGGTATGGTGTAAGGAGACTTGGGAAAATGAACCAGAAGAAGTCGAACGTGCTTTCAAATGGTATTACATGGTGTCTTACTCCTTTGGTGGTCTTAGTCGTAACTTTGGTCGTTCTACATCAGGTGCTGGTTGCTTGGGTGGTAAATTCCGTAACCGCATCAAGGGACTTCACGCGATCCATGAACGCTTTAAGAAAGTCCAAATCGAGAACCAACCTTGGGAGAGGTGCCTGAGTGATTACGACAGCGAGGAAACTGTCTTCTACTTAGACCCACCGTACATTGATTCAGATCAGGGTGTGTATAAACACATCATGAATCATCAGGACCATCGACAGCTACTGGATACAGTATTCAGCCTCAAGGGATTCGTAGCCATATCTGGTTATTCGAATCCTGTGTACGATGAGCGCGAGTGGGATGAAGTGTACGAATGGGATTCCTTCATATCGATTCAATCAATCAGTTCACATGGTAACAAGTCAGACGAACACAACAAGCGCAGTCATGCGAAGGAGAAGTTATGGGTAAAGAGATAGACTTTCAAGCAATCTGCACCTGCTGCTTAAGGCAAGGTTGCCTGTGTCACATCTGTACGTTTGAGGATGTGCCTGTTGATGACCCATTAGAACCTGGGGACGAGTGCACTCACTGTGACGGTGTTCTGTGGTTCCCTGCAATTGGCCAGTGTAAGCTCACCTGTAACAAGTGCGGGCGTACCCATGAGTGACCCACGCATACCATCATACAAGAACATACCGCCTGGGCATCGTAGGTGTGATGTGCCAGCCTGTAACTGTGGTGGTTCGCATCCGATTGTTAACATCGAGGACATGGACCCCGAAGAAGGTGCATGGCGTAGACGGCAAGAGGACAGGGATGCAGCGAAGGGGATTGTGACCTGATGGCAAATAGTATGGTACATTGGAACGGGGACCAGGTCGTAGTGTTCGACGTAGAGACTACAGGTCTCGAGGTCGGCTACCATGAGATTATTCAAATCGCACTGGTCGCCTTGGACAGTAACTTCAAGCTACGCAAGGGGGTCATACCCTTCTGCGTAAGTCTAAAGCCAGAGTACCCCGAGCGTATTGACTTCGATGCCATGGAAGTCAACAAGCAAGAGGTCGCTGATCTAGTGAATCGTGGCCTGGACCCGATCAAAGTGATTGACTTAATCGGTCACTGGCTGGACAAGCTGGAGCTACCATACACACGAAGCGGAAGTCGTAAGCGAGTAAGGTTCCTCGGCCACAACGTCAGCTTCGATATCTCATTCTTGAAACAGTTGCTAGGGCTGCAACAGTACAACGACTGGTTCAGCTACATCAGCCTAGACACAATGGATATGGCTGGCTTCATCAACAACCATTGTGCCATGAACGCTGAGCCTATACCGTTTCCGAAGGTGGGTCTGTCGTACCTGTGCAATGTTCTGAATGTGGAGCATCGTCGGAAACATGATGCTCTTGAGGACTGTCTGGCAACGGCGGAGTGCTGTCGAGAGATGGTTGGGAAGGGTCAATGGGTAGCCTGAACGTATGGGGATGGCCACCTACAATAGACCGTAAGCGTGGACCATGGGCCTTGAATCGTTCTCGTTTACCCCAAATACCTGGGTCATAACCAACACAGTCAGCATAATCGAAGCTACCACCCATCGCACCGTCGAAGCACAGTATGTGGATGTGTTCTGCACCTGCTAACATTGCAAGTTTTATTGCCTTCACACCACTCATAGTGTGCTGTGCCATTTCATGATTGTTGAACATATACATGCGCGGATGTGTACTATACCAACTAGCACAGTTGGTCGAGGACAGTACGATCGTCGAATCATTCATTGGCCTACAGGTATCCTTCAGAGACGCATCCTGTTGCAACATACACAGCTGGTGGTCAGCTAGGCCCAAGTCTTCCACTTTCCGGATCGCTTCATTTATGGCTATGACTGTCGCCCCTTCGGGTATGTCCTCGGCTGTGAGATAGTTGAGGCTTGGTCCCTTACCTACGATCACACAATCCCTCTTGCCAAAAATCTCTTTAAGCTCTACCCAATCTGTATCAGATAGCGTACGCGGTGACCAAACCAACTGGTTAGGTAGTTGATCCATATACTTATCCAATATATCCGTGAGGTGTTTCTCACCACGTGGTATAAATACAGTACCGTCAGTTGCTCGACGACATCCGCGTGGTAACACGAATTTCATTTCGCCGTTATTCAGTGTGTCCCTACCTACTCTATAGTCGCCATCCATGTTACACCTCTGCTAGTTCGCATTTATTACATTTTACCCTGTTAGTCACTTGCTGTTTAAGACCGCAAAACGTTATTGTGAATGTGCCACAGCAAGGTCGCTTCTGCTTCATTTTCAAGCGATGTTTACAATCGGGCTGCGTCCTTACAAAAACGTAGGGATCACCATGAGTTTCCTCATAACCTAGGGGAGGGTCCGGTGGGTGACCCCTACGAGGGGCAAACGCAATGTCTTTACTATATCTAAATTTTACCGAGGGCATTTAATGCTTCCCATATCCAACGCTCTGTACCAAATGTAAACTCAAGATACCCAGGTGGGTTCTCGGATGCTAAGAAATCATCTATCCCTGGTTCCAGTGTAGACCTGTGCATGGAACCGGATTCATCTATGAGGAAATATGTATTAGTATGTGCGCCTATTGCAGCCACCAGCAAGTCGTACTCTGTCTGTATATCCAACTCGGATGTTGGCCTTGAAACTTCGACCAATGTAATATTGGCAGGGTCAGGCGCACCTGGCCCCTTTACCCCGCTAGTTGGCCGCCCCGGCACAAGACATGCTACTGCCAGATCGGTACTTTCAGCATAAATAGCATCAAACAAAGCGACATCAGCATTCCAAAGAGCCAGATTATTAGTATAAGTTGGTCTAGCTTCATCTATGAATACAATCATTACCGTTTCGTCTAACTGAAATCCATCGCAGCAACACTCATTCATTATGCTGCCATCAGCATTGGATAGTACCTCGCCGTGGCTAGTGCTATGATACCAGGTCATGGGTCAGGACAGGGTTCGGAGGTTAGTATCGGGGTCCAATCATCATCTTTCTGATGTTTGAAATCTGTGAAGCCTTGTATCTTATTGTCAGGCCCGATACGAAGTTGTCTCTGCGTATATTCTAGTCTACGGCTGTCGTCTTTGTTATACCGTATCTTAACCAGATCCCTTAGTTGGCCAGGATTAACATCAGGATCATAGGGCGGATCATAGTCAGGATTGGTTGGGTCAGAAGATTGAGGTGGTGGGTCATTAACATTTGCAGTTATTGTTATTTCAGGGCTTAGAAGAACTACCTTTTCCTCAGGGTCACACTCTGATGCCGCATAGGTTACCTCTATCTTAGCTTTATCTGTACCGCTACCGCCTATGAACTTAGCTCTTAGTGTAGTTGCTTTATTCCTGGGCAACCATTGAGTCAATGGGGCGTCACCATCAGCTTGACCTGTTGCATTACCGCCTACTGTAGCTAAAGCTTCTTTGGCATCGGTGGCAAACTTAATACGAAATTCTAGTTCAACATTGAACACACTGGCGTCAACTACTATGTTGAAAGGTGTGTCACGCTGTACCGTTGCAGGTACAACTACCGATAACGCATCTGGTTCTTCATCTGGTTGTATAACAATGATGTCACCAGTCTTACCGGATCTAAATCTACGGTCACGCCCTGTATCTCGGAATGATCCATCAGGAACACCTAAAGCATTTTTACCGCCTAGATCATGCGTTACAGCTCTAGCCCATATATGCATAGTACCTGTAGGTACATGGCCATCTACTGTGAAGGTGCCAGCCTTCTCCCCATCAACAACGTCCACATATGCAGAGTTCATTTGCTGTGGTATAATGGTTCTGTTCTGTAGGAACACTGGATCTATACGAACCTTGGCTGCGATCTTGATTGGAACATCGCCAGCGTTAATGTTAGGTCTATCATAAACACCTATTTTGTATGCAAATGCTTTGCCCGTCACACAAAACTGTGGGTAGCAGGACCACACTAACCACATAAGATCGTCGTTGTCAGTCTGATCAGTAACATCGTCACTACCGCCACCACCTGTGGTTGATGGTACTATGTTAGGTGGGATTACGATATCAGCAAGAGGGTCATCGGGTGTCACGTGGTTGGGTGCTACAATGCCAGCTGTCCAATACAGTGGGTTCTCGACACATGTACCATCGTTAGAGGCTAGTTCACAGTCTATAAGTACATTGGGTTGTGTGACGTCAAACCTGATTTCCTCGATCACACCCTTAATACTGTTTACGCCAAGTAGTGTCAGGCTCCACTCAGCAGCGTCAAACATTTGCAGATGGTAGTTAGACTGGAACAACTCACAGGATGCTCGTCGCCATACATTAGAGTAACGGTACAGCCAGAAGTCTGTGCTTATCTCTACCAGACTCTCTATGTTGTAGATATAGAAGTCTTTAGCGATGCTATGCAATCCATGTGTTGAAACATTATTCTTGGCGATATACTCATGATCCGACGTACCGTCATAGTTGTGCTGCCACTTAGACTCCATACGTGTATACAGTTCCGAGTCCTCGGTACGGAAGGTAAGCGTTTTCTGTAACACCTCAGTCTCGTTGATGAACGTAGCAGCAGTTGGTTCTTCTGATAGGTACCTCAGGAACGCTGTATCATTCTCTATGAACAAGGCGCAACGTGCTTGCCATGCAATGTTCTCCACCAGTGGTATTACTTCCTGCTGTTGGAACAGGGCAAAGTGTGAGGGGTAAGTAGCTATCTTGGCAGCTACAGCATCGAAGGACGTAGTATCAATACTCAACCCTGAGTATGTTTCTAAGAGATATTGTATTATCTTAGAGGTGTTAGATGCCGGTGCTGTGTCATCTGGTTCTGTAGACCTAAGAGATACAAACACGTCCCCTGTCCACGCTTCACCGTCGTAGTCCTCAAGGGGCTTGATGAATTTTATTGCTGTGCATGCTTTACCCAAGAGAGTTGTGGCAGCACCCACTGTGAGTATAGAGTAGTATGTGGATGGTATCAATGAGAACTCGACACCATTTGGAGTAGACCGGCTACCTATGACTTGAGTAACAGTAGAATCTATCAGATTGGCCACATACACATTAAACTCATTGGATGTGCGCCAGTATTTAACAGTAGCACCAGATTCAATCTCCCACAGAACATCACTCTGTGTAGCTGTCCTGTTTATGGAGTGTTGGATGGTTGGATCTGCAAACCATGCTGATAGGGCTACTACAGTTGCACCGTCTAGTGTGCTGGTTGCATCTAACAGTAATGCTCCTGGGAAATTGTTTGCCACCGTAACCTTGTTACCAATTTGGGACAGAACCTTATTGGTGTATTGCGTACTGCTATGCGTTACAAGTACGTGGCGATTCTGTAGATCAACAAAGTTAGCAACCCAAAACACATTCGGATTCGCAACATCGGCATCAGCTACTCTAGCACCTAGGGCCACGGGTACTGGTATCTGAGATACATTTGTCTGTGTCGGTGTGAATGTGTTGCCAGTCATATTACCTTGCATAGATATGTTACCTATGTCAATGGCAATGGATTGATTCTGTGGGAACTGTGTCCCGTTATTGATAATGAAAGTGGTGTCTAGGTTACTGATCTTATTGGCCAGTGACCCTAGTGTGGGCTTTACAACACGCTGTGCTGGTACTCGTAGCACAGAACCAAAACACAGGGGCCAAGCATTGCCTATGGCATCAGGATGCAGATCTGCAAAATCACCGTCTACTGGCGAGTAGCCTACCTCATTCTCATGCTCGAAAGAATCAATAGTGAACGTTAGTGTGCGATCAGCCTCACTCCAAGTAACATCATTGGAGACTTTACCCTTGGTAAGTGTAACTGTGTCCGTAGCACCATAGTATAACTTCACCAGTGCCTTAACACCCTGCAATGCTTCGGTACACAGCTTAGCATGTAAGTCTAAATCAGTATCATCAATGGTCACACTGACGCTGCTTACCTGACCTATCTTATCCTGCTTGCCACTGTAGCTGACAACATTGAACGATAACAGCTTACCCTCAGCGGCTACCGCCTCAACAGTCTCATCAGAGTAGGCATACCACTTGGTCCCGCCCGTCCACTCTACCTTAATAGCGGGGCGCGGGCTAGAACCAAGGGCAGTATCAACTGCCGTCTGTATTGACGCTGGTAGTGTTCTGCTCATGAGGCCGTGGTTGTACTGGTTGTGGTTGTGGTTGTGGTCGTGGTTGTGGTAGTGCTGGTTGTGCTGGTCGTACTGGTCGTACTGGTAGTTACCAACCTGAAGGTAGACGGATCTGACCAGTCACCATTGGGCATTGCGTCACTTTCCACAGCAGGGATTACTCGAATCTTCCAGTAGTACATATTACCCGTAGACAGTGTCGGCCCACCGTGAGTTGTTCGGTGTTTGAATGGAGTGAATCCATCCTTGCGCGTATTCTCCATGTACCCTGTGAATGGGTAGATCGCTGTGTCGGTATCTAATCCGTAGTAAGATGTTACGGCTATATCAACACCAGTCAAGTTATCCTGATTGAATGTGATTGAGTAAGCACCAGTAGAGTAAGTGATTGTACCCGCGCTAACCTGTAAGCCAGTCAAGAGACCTGCTCCATCATCTTCAATGATGTATTGAACCCCCTCATGGGTGTAAGTCATAACGACTGTGAATGGGGTTGTGTCAGCATCTAAGGTGCCAGCACTATCGTCAGTGGTGTCACCCCAAGGGTCAACTACTTCTGTTGTACCCATGTAAAGTTTAAAGTCGAGAGTAGCATACTGTTCCCACGTCCGAGTCCATGTGTACTCCACGTCAGAGTCCGGTACTTCCTCGTACCCGATAGGGTAGGCAAGCAGCGGTGCATCACCGTTGTTATCATGATTTGAATCATCAGTATATACGTCCACACCCAGGAAGTCAAAGTCAACAGTAGAAACAGTTGCAGGTACTTCATATAGTGAGGCGCTCAGTGTTTGGTATGGGTCACTGTACTCCATCCCACCTTTACCACTGGCTGTGATATAGTCTACTTCCGATATGAATGATCGGTTACGTGTTTGACCCACAAAAGCAAGCACATTAATAGTGCCAATAGTTTCATTATATTCATACAGTCTACCGTAAGTAAGGGTAGCTGTTGCTTTATCGTAAGCAGAATCATAGAACACCTTAATAGTTCCGTCTATACCGCTGACACTCTCTACATTTATTGTGCCATCAATATCGACATCCTCACTGAACAATAGTACACCACCACCAGCTCCGTGGCCGCCTTCTGCACCGGTCATAGCAAAATTAAAGAAGGCTGGGGCTCCATGTGCCCTTGTCGCGCTGTGTGCAGCACCTTGACCAGTTCCACTACCTGTATTACTGCCGCCAGCACCCCCATCTCCTGACTCAGTCGATATTGTTTCACTCTCACCAACAGCACCGTTACCAGATAGATTACCAGATCTGCATTTGATTCCGCCAGCTGCCACTATATCTATGTCTAGCAAGCCATATAGTTTTATAGCTGCCCCGCCCATACCACCAGCACCGCCACCACCAGCGCCACCGCCGTAGGCAAACTGTGAGCTTAAGGTTGATCCAGCTGTACCGCCGCCGCCACCGGCACCACCGCCACCGCCTGAACCCATGTACACTGTCTGATTTTTAGATTCATTGTTGTTGGCACCCACTGCATTATAGCCACCAAGTCCACCTTCCTCTGGCGTTGCTGGATCCCATGTCCAGGTCCACCCTAGGTTGTAACCTATAACTACAGGGCCAGCACCTAGCTCCCCGCCATATGTGCCGTTACCTGTGCCACCGTTGCCACCCGAACTAAATCCTTCCTTACCGCCATACTTGCTGTCAGCTTCGCCGTCTGTACCATCAGAACCGGATGTACTGAATCCGCTACCACCAGCACCCGCTGCACCAGGCGATATGGTCCCACCACCTGGGGCGCAACTACTGCCACCGCCACCGCCACCGTTACCGCCTGGGTATCCACGGTAGGAACCATTAAGCTCACCCTCAATCTGTATGTTATCAGCATAGATAGTCAGTCGTCCACCGTTGACAGTGTCGTCCTTGTAGTGTTCAACATACACTATCTCGCCTGCTGTAACGGTGAAGGTGGTTATGTTATAGTGGATTCCTGAAATCTCCGTTGTGTCGGCAGGATTCCATGCAGCTGCACCGTGGTCGCCACCCCCTGTGGCTGTCCATGAGCCGGACGGTACAGCACCATCTGTAATCCGTACTTCTATGTCAGGAGTATCATTAACATCTGCAGGTGCCCATCCGAAACGTGGAGACGTCCCCTTTCTATCAACCATATTGAACGTGACAGTGGGAGTACCAAGAGGATCGAGTTCATAGACCGGATTGAATTCAGCGAGTGCAGCAGGTTCTGTTCCGAGCAAGTCCGTGACGCCGCTAATGTCTTTATGGTCATTGAATGTATCATCGCCATTTGTATCCATCCATGCGAACCACCAAGTGTTGCCAAGCATAGCAGCAGTCAGTGATACGGTTACTTCGGGGTCATTGTACAGGGCAGTCGCATCAAAAGTCGTGGAGTATATAGGCCAGCCGAACATTTCGGCATTGTCGTAGCAGGTAATAAATATCTCACCTGATTCCCACAATCCGGTCTGAGGGTAGCTGAATTTTAATAACACATTCCCAGGTAGCACAACAAGGCCACTGGACGACTGTAAGAAATTAGTAATGGTAACGCCGTTAAGAACAAGCTTATCAGTAATAATACAGTTGAACTCACCTGTGTCCATGTTCATGATACTGTAGTTGTTACCGCCGATAGCGAATCCAAGGTCATACCAAGGAGCATCTTCATCGTCCACTGTACCATCTAGCAAGTCCTCTACCTTATCAGAAGTATCCACCTGCCCGTCTACGCCTGTGGTATCATAAACAGATTTCAGTAGATATAGTAACCCGTCAGTAACAAGGCCGGGGTACTCAGCGTCTATTACATCGATAATATCTTGATCTGTTACAATCAGATCCTCGAAACCAGCGGGTTTGATATCTTCTGCTACCATGTCCACAGTGACAGGGACGTAGGCCCCAAATGCTGTAGTGGCTGCCAATAGTAATGCTGCAAGTAGCTTCTTCATACTTTTAATACTCCGCCTTCGAACTCCAATGTTACTGGATTGCCCGTCGTAGGGTCAACTGCTGACACCGTTATTGTTTTACCTGTGCCACCACTGGTGATGTTGTCAATCACCTGTGCAACAAGGTTAGAGAATGTTATTTTCTTTGTCA
>Ga0209501_10004326_pt1 | contig 13683 bp, 8 predicted proteins | sample ArcticOcean_MG_C_4_FD_187434 | JGI IMG/M metagenome (GOLD analysis project Ga0209501, IMG submission 187434) | Marine microbial communities from western Arctic Ocean - ArcticOcean_MG_CB4_134 (SPAdes) (version 2) | ecosystem: Environmental > Aquatic > Marine > Oceanic | place: Arctic Ocean...
ATGCAGAGCGGAATGCCAAGTATCAGGATATCGAACGATTCCTGGCTAACGACACCTTCACGGTGTTCCCATCCGGATTCTCCAGCGTGACGCTCTCAGCTCACGGCTGTTTGAAGAACTACTCCCCCGGCGGGACGTGGAACTCCCACTCCTGGTCCTTCGAGCGGGCCTGGTTGACGGAGGAATGTCACTAGGCTTCCTGCACCCAAGTCTTTACAAGAAAGAGGGGGAGCGCAATGCGCTCCCCCTCTTTCATTTTCATTCCAAGACCAGCCCCTCTCCCCACGCAAATCCACAACCCTCGACCTTAATAGCGGTTGCCACAAGAGCCCCGTCAGCAACCCCGGTATAAGCCCCCCTTCTGGGCAGCAAGAAAAAACCTTGGGCCAGAGCATGATCCCTAAGCACGCGACGCATCGCCCAGTCCAATTACCTCCATGATAGCCCTCGGGCACCCATGTGCCTCAGCCCCCCTCCAGGACGACTTCCATGGCGCTGGCTGGGACAATCGCTGCAGAACACTGGGCTTCACAAAGGGCCAAGGCCTCGATGAGGACGTTGGGCAGGCCCCTCCCACAGAGACGACAGCACGAAGACTGGCGCCTGGCCAAGGTACGGGTAGGGATTCGCCCCGAATCCGGAAAGCAACAACTCTAATTGGAGTCCCCGTTGCGCCACCAACGCCACACCCACGGGAATGAGCACATTCAGCAAAATCAGATCCGCTAGGTGGGCGTGAAAGCAGGCCACAATGGAGTTCTTCTCCGTGAACCCCTCTTGCGCGCGTCGCGTATTAGGGGCAAGTCAAGGTACATCACGTGAGGAAGGTGACCTTGTACATGGTCCCACGCGAGAATGTCACAGCGGCCTGAGCAGCACCGCCATACCGAATCCTCTCCATCAGACCGAGCTGCCATGCGAGAAACGAGCCCGGTTAGTTCCTTCCACCCCTGTGCTCAAAAGAAGTCGGGCTCCGTATATCTACGTAGTGTTTCATCCTTCGTTACATTCTACCTTCGCGCAAAACAAACGTAGAACCTCCGAGGCCGCGGTTCTGAGAGAAAAGCAAGACGCAAGCCCATTGCCCGAAGCTACGCAGAGAAGGAAAATATTCGGGAAAAGAAGAGGTTGCAAGTGGTGGCAACGACGGGATTCGAACCTGTGACCTAGCGCTTATGAAGCGCCCGCTCTGCCGCTGAGCTACGTTGCCACCCAAGCCCGGGGAGCCAACCGCTCAACCCGGAGCCGCGGTTACCCATGATACTCAAGCGCTCCCAAAGCTGTCAACGAGGCCACGAAGCCATCGCTGGCCCTTTACACAATCTTGGCCTTCTTAAAATCCCCTCTGGAATTGGAACATCTTCCTCTTGACACCGCTCAGTCCCAAGTCTCAAACTGACGGCCTACCATCTACAATATCTTGTGCTTCTGCGACTCCATTCCACAAGTCTCTGTAAGGAGATTCCATGTCTACCGCCAAGACTCGCACCCTCATCCAGCGCCGCTTCACGCAAAAGGGCCAGGATCCATTCGACACCGTCACCTGGGTGAAGCGCGATGCCGTCATCAAACGTCCCGACGGCTCCACAAGTTTTGAGCAGCTTGGCGTGGAGTTCCCCGACTACTTCACGCAGACCTCGGTGGATGTGGTCACCCTCCAGTACTTCTGGGGTCAGCTTGGCACACCCCAGCGCGAGACCTCCTTGCGTGATGTTATCGACCGGGTGGCCTCCAGCATGCGGGACTGGGCCGTGAAGGATAATCTGCTCACCAAGGCCGAATCTTCGGTGTTCTACGATGAATTGGTCTACCTGCTGCTCCACCAGATGGCCGCTTTTAACAGCCCCGTTTGGTATAACGTTGGCACGCCGGAGCACAAGACCCGCAAGCCCCAGGCCAGCGCCTGCTTCATTCAATCGGTCGATGATTCCATGGAATCCATCATGGAGTTGGCCAAGAATGAGGGGCTCCTTTACAAGTGGGGAAGCGGCACCGGCACCAATTACTCCACCCTACGCGGCTCCAATGAACCACTCTCTAGCGGGGGCACCTCCTCAGGACCAGTTGCCTTCATGCGGCTGTTCGATGCCGTGGCCGGATCCATCAAGAGTGGAGGAAAGACCCGCAGGGCTGCAAAGATGGTGATTCTGGACAGCGACCACCCCGACATTGAGGAGTTCATCAACTCCAAGGTCTTAGGGGAGGATGTTGCCCAGGCCCTTATTGCCGCGGGGTTTGACGGCGACTTCAGTGCTAAAGGCGGGGCTTACGAGTACGCTCCCTTCCAAAACGCCAACCACTCCGTCCGCCTCAACGCGGCATTCATGCAGGCGGTGGAGCAGGACGACGACTGGCATCTGGTCAACAGGACCGATGGCAAGGTTGCCAAGACCCTCAAAGCACGCTCGCTCATGGACCAAATCGCCAACGCCGCCTGGCGCTCTGCCGACCCCGGTGTCCAGTTCGACGATGTAGTGAACCACTGGAATCCGGTCTTAGACGTCCAACGCATTAACGCCTCCAACCCCTGCAGCGAATACATGTTTGTGGACGACTCCGCGTGCAACCTGGCCAGCATCAACTTCATGCGCCTCCGGGACAAGGATGGCAATGTGGACGCGGAGCTTCTACGGCATGTGACCACGTTGCTCATCACTGCCATGGAGGCGGTGGTCAGCAACGCCTCCTATCCCAACCAGCTCATCGAGAAGAATTCCCACGACTTCCGGCCGTTGGGGCTGGGTTACGGAAACATGGGTGCGCTACTCATGTCCCTGGGCCTGGGATACGACACCGCTGCGGCCCGACGATACGCCGGTTACCTCTCCTCGCTCATTTGCTCCCAGGCCTATCTGACCTCAGCGCAGTTGGCTGAACGGGTAGGACCCTTCGCCCGCTTCCCTGAGACTCCCGGCAGCTTCACCCGGGTTATGCGCCAGCACCTTCAAGCAGCCGAGGCCATCCCCGCCGACTTCGATGACCGACCGGACATCGCAAACTGGCAGAAGGTGGTCGAGGCCTGCGCCTCCGGCAGAGGCGTCCGCAATGCCCAGGTCACCGTGATCGCTCCCACCGGAACCATCAGCTTCCTTATGGGATTCGACACCACCGGCATTGAGCCGCCCTTCGCCCTTCAAACCTTCAAAAAGTTCATTGACGGCAGCATCAAGCAGCTCACCATCGACTGCGCCCGTCAGGCACTCGAACAAATCCAGCCCCAGCCCTCCGTCGGCGTGGTAGAAACGAATGAAACCCTCCGTCAGTGGCGGGAGGGACTCTGGGAGTGGATCAACGAGCATGGGACACCTGAAGGGTACCTTCGGTTCAGGGCGCAAGACCTCTCCATTTTCGATTGCGCCGTGAACTCCGGCGAGGGGACTCGCTACTTGAGCCCCCTGGCCCACGTGCAGATGATGGCGGCCGTCCAACCCTTTATCTCCGGCGCCATCTCCAAGACTGTAAACCTACCCACCGAAATCAGCGTAGATGAGGTCTACGATATGCACTTGGTGGCATGGAAGCAGGGCCTCAAATCGCTGGCCATGTACCGTAACGGCTCCAAGGGCAGCGCACCGCTGCGAACTACCGTAGACGAGGACCAGAAGCAACTCTCGAAGCCCGCAGCGGTCACCTCCACCAACGGCCTCGCACCGCCGGTAGGCGAGCCCGTCCGACATCGCCTACCGGAAACGGCGGCAGCCACTCGTCACAAGTTCTCCATCAGCGGCTACGAAGGCTACATCCACGTAGGAGAATTTGCGAGCAAACATCCCGGTGAGGTCTTCGTGACCATGTCTAAGGCAGGCTCAACCATCAACGGATTGATGGACTCCTTAGCCACCATGATCTCCCTGCTGCTCCAGTACGGCGTCCCCCTGGAGAAGATTTCAGAGAAGATGCGCCACCAGTCGTTCACACCCCAGGGCATCACAGGCAATCCGGATATCCATTTCGCCACGAGCCCGGTGGACTACCTCGCCCAATACCTGACGTTGCACTACGATGGGGAGAAGCAGATACACGGCTCCAAGCCGTTGCAGGACTCTCTGGACGGCGTAACTTTCGACAACGTACCCACCGTGGCCCAAGCAGCCGCAGCCGTCCGCGTGCAGGAGATGGGTACGAAGCAAACGGAAATGCAGTTCCCTATCGCACTGCTAGCCAAGGTTGGTTCAGGTGCGGAGACGGGAGAAATTTGCGGGGAGTGTGGCAATACTATGCGCTTCGTCGGTACCTGCTACATCTGCCCCCACTGTGGGAACAACTCAGGCTGCTCTTAGGCCTCTCCGTACACAAACACAATTCTTTCGCCCCGCGCCTCAACGGATATTTATCCACGGGCGCGAGGCGAAAGCCCTTACCAATACCCATCTAAGCCACTACAATCAACCCCATGGGCGCAGCCACTCTCAACGGCAAGATCGCATTGGTAACCGGAGGCAGTCGAGGCCTCGGCCGAGCTATCGTAATGGCCTTAGCCGAAGCAGGGGCCACCATCGCCTTCTGCTACCAATCTGATTCCCAGGCAGCTGAAGAAGTTGCCAGTGCAGTGCATGCAGCATCAGGCCGCCGTCCCTTCTTTATGCGAGCCGATATCACCAAGCCCCAGGACAGGAAAGAATTGTTCACCGCTGCTACTAACGCCCTGGGCAGTCCAACGATTCTGGTCAACAACGCAGGCACCAAGCGCGACGGTATCGCCATTCGTATGGGCGACGCATGGGAGGAGGTCATTGACCTTGATTTGACCGCGCCCTTCCGGCTATCCCAAATAGCAATCCGCGTTATGATGGAGCAGGGTTGGGGGCGGATTATTAACGTGGGAAGCGTAGCCTCCCGAATTGGGCTCGCCGGTCAGGTAAACTACACTGCGGCGAAGGCGGGACTCGAAGGACTCACCCGTTCTTTAGCACAGGAGTATGGGAAGCGCGGGATAACCGTAAACACAGTAAACCCTGGCTTTCTGGAAACAGACCTGACAGAGAACACCAGCTCCTTAATCAAGGACGAGGCGCTGAAGCGCTCTGCACTCCAGCGGTTTCCCACGGCTAAAGAGGTTGCAAACGTGGTAACCTTCCTAGCCTCCGACGAAGCCTCGGCAATGACTGGACAGACCCTGAATGTGGACTGTGGGTTCGTAAAGTTGTAAGGGCTCGTTTCAAGAATGAAGCAGAACACTCATGGCTAAAGTTGTTGTTACAGGAATGGGCACGGTGAATCCCATCGGCTCTAGTGTCAAGGAGAGTTGGAGTAGTCTTATGGAGGGCAAGAGCGGAATAGACCGCATCTCAGCCTTCGATCCCAAAGAGTATCAACTCAAGACCGAGATAGCCGGAGAGGTCACCGAGTTTGACCCTGAACGCTGGATGGACCGGAAGGAAGCCAGACGTATGGATCGGTTCAGTCAACTCGCCCTGGCTGCGGCTGTCGAGGCCATGGGCCAGGCAGACTTAGCGCTCAGCGATGACCAGCGCTATGGGGTAGGCTGTATTGTCGGAAGCGGCGTAGGCGGCATTTCCACCATTGTGGAACAGAGTTTCAACCTCCGGGACAAAGGCATCCGGCGAGTGAGCCCCTTCACCGTTCCGATGCTCATGCCCAACGCGGCATCCGGTGTCGTCTCTATGCACTTGGGCCTGTGGGGGCCAACCTTCTCCACCGCGTCGGCGTGCGCATCCTCAACAGATGCCATCGGTGTTGCGTTTGAAGCCGTACGCAAAGGGAGAGTGAAGGCTATGCTCGCAGGGGGAAGTGAAGCGGTGATTATCCCCATCTGTGTGGCATCGTTCGAGCAAGCCCAGGCTCTCACCAGTAGCCACAATCACGAGCCACAGAAGGCCTCAAGGCCCTTCGACCGCGATCGGGACGGGTTCGTCCTCTCGGAAGGCGCCGCAATGCTGGTCCTGGAAGACGAAGCACACGCTCGGGCCAGAGGCGCCAACATCTTGGGTGAAATCGCTGGTTACGGCGCAGCTGCCGACGCGTACCACATCACCGCTCCAGAACCCAGCGGACGCGGCGCCACGGAGGCCATGCGCGCCGCGCTAAAAGATGCAGAAGTGGGGATCTCGGAGGTCGCCTACATCAACGCCCACGGCACCTCCACTCAATTGAACGACAAAGTGGAAACCCTCGCCATTCACAAGGTCTTCGGCGAAGTAGCTCGAAGCATCCCCGTCAGTTCCACCAAGTCCACGACAGGCCACCTCGCAGGTGCAGCGGGCGCACTGGAAGCAATCATCTCTATAAAGGTCATCCAGACTGGATGGGCACCACCCACCATGAACTACGACAATCCTGATCCGGAGTGCGACCTTGATTACATCCCCGGTACGCCCCGAGAACTGCGCCCGGGCTTGGTCATCTCAAACTCCTTCGGGTTCGGAGGCCATAGCTCTTGCTTGGCCTTCCGCAGGTACAATAACTAAGCGCTAGCACGGATTGGAGTGTCCAAAGGCAGGGACATGAAAGAACAACACCTGGAATACATCTACGAGCCCTTCGCTGAGACCGAGGAATATCGGAAGCTGAACAGCGCCATCGTAGCGAGATGGCTTGAAGTCATGCGGGACAACGGTGCCCGGGGAATCGACCGATTACTCGACATCGCCACCGGCGTCGGCACCATGGTCACTCTCTTTTTGGACAACCTGCCCAAAGGTTGGGATACTCCTTCAGTGGTGTGTCTCGACATGAGTGAAGAGGCGCTTGAACAGACACGCATCCGCCTGGGGCCATCGGTGTCAGACCTGAAACTAGTCCATTCAACCGTCCAAGAAATGTCCATGCCCGACAACAGTGTGGATGTTGCAGTCTGGGGCAACGGCATACATTACCTGAACGCCCAGGGGCAAGAGGAAGCGCTCCGTTCCATTAAGCGCGTCGTCAAACCCCAAGGATGGTTCGTTTTCAACTCGGCCTTCTATCAGGAATCGAGGCCACCGGAAACGAGCACTTTCTACCGCTCCCAAGTGAGAAAAGCGGTGGAACAACTGCGCTCAATCGGCGTGCACCGCCAGGAGAGGACCGCTCGACCCGAGGCAAGCGACTTCCTCCCTCGCTCCCACTACGAAGAACTCATGCAACTCGTTGGCTTTAAGATCGTCGAAGCGAAGGAGACGGCATCCCACATGTACCGGACTGCTTGGGAGCACATCAGTGGATTCCACCAATACGCGGCAGGTGCCCTCCACGGCTATGACCCCGAGGCCGCTGCCGACGCCATGCGTAAGGCTGTGGCACCAGCCCTGGAGGAGCACGGCACTCGTGACGAGCACAACATCCCGTACGTCCAACGAAACTGGCTGAGCATTATCGCCCACGCATAGGAGCTCTAGTCAACATCCGTCGGGCCGCCAAGTCTACGCCGCCGGTGAATACCCCCCAGCACTAGGACTGCTCGCCTAATCCACTCGCTTGATGAGCGTGCCACTCTCTTGATCCTCCACGTGGGCACGGTCGGGGCGTCCAAGCCTGGCCAATGATTCTTGGGGTAGTTGCAAACGGCCTGCTGCGTCGATGACCACATATTCCTGCTGCACCACCTCTCCAGGACGGCGGTAGGTAGGAGTCATCACTGCCTCGGAAGCGATGCGTCCGTCCCTGATACGCACAACGCGGTGGACGAACTCGGCCACACCGGGATAATGACTCACTGCGACTATCGTCACACCTTCCGCTTCACAAATGCTCCTGAGCGCCTGAAAAACCATCGTCGCAGACACGGTATCAAGCTCACCCGTCGGCTCGTCCGCAAGCAACAGAGGCGGGCTATTGGCCAGGGCCACGCTAATCGCGACCCGCTGTTGCTCTCCACCGGAGAGTTGGGCCGGAGAGCGGTCCGCCTTTTCCGCCATGCCCACCGCGCTAAGGAGTTCCATCGCCCGCTTGGTCCGAGCAACCCCTGGAACCCCGGCGATGACCAGGGGCAACTCGACGTTCTCCCTAGCGCTGAGGTACCCAAGCAAGTTACGACCAGTCGCCTGCCACAAGAAACCCACCTCTCGCCGACGATATTCGGTACGGTCTTTATCTGACATCTCGACCAGGTCTCTGTTGCCAACGCGCACCTGCCCGGCTGAGGGTTTGTCCAACCCGGCAAGAACATTCATCAGCGTGCTCTTCCCTGACCCACTGGACCCCACGATAGCCAAAAACTCACCGGCATGTACCTCCAGGTCGAGCCCACGAAGCCCCACGACCTCCAACTCCTCACGCTTGTAAATCTTAAACAGGTCTACACATTCTATGAACGACTCACCGCCTGGCCGTAGAGGCCTCCCCAGCGTTGCGGTTGTTTTCTTCATGTATCTCTCCACCCCACCCTTATCCTTCACCATGCCGAAGCACCCGTTGCACATCCAGATGCGATACTGCCCATGCCAAGGCCCCCACCGTCGCCACGGCTGCGACGGCAAGCATTCCATACGTTGCCCCTAAAACCGCCCAATTGGTCTCCAAAACCATCGGTGGCGTGACGCGCACCCCTTCTTCGGCCATTTCCAAAAGGGGAATAAGCGAACTGCTAAGCCACCTCCCACCCACCGTGCCCAACAAAGCGCCACTCACCACGGCCAGGCTGAGATTGAACCAGAGAACGCCGTTGATTTGCATCGAAGAGAAACCGATAGTCCGCAATAACGCAAATTCTTCACTCCGTTCCCGGGTGTCGATGTACATATAGAGGATGAGTCCGGACGAGCTGGCCAACAACACCGTCACAAAGGAAAGAGCAAGCAACCCAGACCAGCCGGCGATAAGCAGCGGGTCCCCCACGCGAGCCGCGACCATGTCCGCCGCCACGAAGGTCTCCATAGGGCTACCGCCCTGTGCTGAGAGAGCTTCGAGCACAGAGGGGACTTCCACCCCCTCATCTAGCTGCAGCCACGCCTCTGCCAAAGGTTCCAGAGGAGTTTGGACCCGAAGGGCAGTAAACTCCATAAGGGAGCGCAGGTCCATGACCAAAAACGGCCTGTCTTCGGGGAAGAGCGTTGGGAGAAACTTCGCAACTCTGACAATCTGTATTGGAATTGATGCTCCACTATAAGCGATGGTCAACACCTCTCCCACATCAGCCTCATTCTTCTCCAAAAACGACGGGCTGACTATGGCAGGCAAGGCAGTTTCCGGCATCCCGTATCGCATACCACGAATCCCAGCCCTACTACCTGATCCGCTCCACGTCAGCCCGACGCTGCGACGACCGGAACGCGCTACCGCCTCACTCTCCTCCAGAGACGAAAGTCCGGGAGAGGACGCATCTTCCAAAACGTGCCACTCCTCTAATCTCTGCAGAGAGGCGATGTCCACTGGCCCATTGGGAGTCAACGCTTCAAGCTGGTCTAAAAACAGGGCTCCCGTTCCCACCCCACGAAAACCAGAACGAACCCAAAGGGTGTGGAGCGTATACGGCGGCACGGGCGTAATTCCAGGGTCAGTCGGCTGAGCAGCCTGCCCTCCAAACCTTCGCTGGGCGGGGCCGACCGGCTCCAAAGGTGCTTCGAGACGGCGCCATCCTCTACCTATAAGACTTCCGAAGCCCACATCGAAATAGACACCTTCACTATCCCGAAGCCTGGCCAAGAGGTCAACGCTGCGGGAAAGAAGACCTGTCTCGACCCATATGCTCAGGCTATCCGCATCTGCGGGCAGCAACAGGCCAGCCGGAGCCCTTTCCTCCGGTACAATCGATTCCAGCAGTTCTGCCACGGAGCCATCGGAGAAATCGCCGCGGGTCCATGCAACGTCTGGGAAAGCTATCGGCTGCACCCCCAGAACGTCGACAGCACTGGAACCACCATCCTTCACCACCCTGGAGTTTGACCGCACCACGTCCATGGCGGCCAGCACGCCAGGGACTGATTCCAATGACTCCGCAACGCTCTCTCCCTGGACAAGCCATTCGCCCAGGTTATGACTCACCCGCAAATCGGCTCCGGCCGCGTAGAGTGCCTGCTCTTGCTGTCCTCGTTCCAGGGTGGCCGTCAACGTGGAGGCGAGTACACCCAAAGAGACTGCCAACGCCAGAAGCAGGAGAATCGAACCCAACTGCACCGGAGCGCGACCCACCCTTCGGAGCGCGTGGGACATCCACATGGGTGCTACCGGGTCCAAAATCCAACTCATCGTCAGCACCACCCACGGGAAGAACCGGAAGAGCAGCAGTCCCATGCCCATGACCCCGAGCACCGGACCCAGGAGCAGCGTCGTATCAATCTCCAAATCGTCACCCGTTAACGACTGCACGAGAAAGGTGCCCCGGGACTGGAGCTGCCACCATGCCAAAGCAATAAAACCCAGCGCCGCCAAGTCGAGATAGTACCGGTGGAGGAACGGCATTTGCTCCGGCCGTGCCCCCGCTCGCCGGAACTCCACCATTCCATGCCGTGCAGTGCTCAGCGTGGTCAGGGTCAAGACCATCACTGCGAGCAGGGCGCCACCAGCGCCCATGAGGAAGACCATTCGGGAGAGGTCGACCGCTTCCAGCCCCATGCCTCCCGCAGCGGCGGGGAACAGGCTCCCTGTGACGTTAACCAGGGCCAGGGCCGTGAAGGGGCCAAGAATCACGGCGGGCACTGAGAGTACCAGACCCTCCAGGAGCAACAACAGCCCGACCTGCGGAATGGATGCCCCTCTGCTCCGCAGCAGCGCCATCTCAGGAGCGCGGACCCGGCCCATCAGCCCCGCAATGAGGAACAGGTAATACAACAGCATACCGATTGCGATGAAGACCAACAAAAGCAAGGGAATACGCGCAAGCGTAAACAAGGAATCGAACTCATCCAGTAGTGACTCCAGTTCCGTCTCCCATGTTGAAGATGGCCACAGAATGAACACATCTGTAAAGGCGGTCCGCAGCTTGACACGCAACGCGTCTACTTCGGTTGCGCGAAGTCCCTCGCGGTCCAAAAACAACAGCCGATAACTATTGGAACGCAGACCCGGGAAGGAAGGCCCGAGCGTTACCGCCAACGCGTCCACGGAGGTGTACATAGGTATCGTGACCCAACTGTCGTCCGTTCGTGTGTATCTCTTGGGAAAGCCGACTTGCCAAAACTGGTCATCCGGGTTACGAGGCTCGAAAATACCAACAACCTTCACCGGGAACGGCAGTGCGGTCTCATCTATCGTCACCGCCGGGAAGATTTCGAACCTTTCGCCCACCGAAAGTCGCAACTCCTCTGCCCCAAGAGCATCGATAATGACCTCCAGTTCGTCTTGCGCAATTCTGGGAGAGCGTCCCTCTAGTAGATCGATGTGATCGTCTAAGCCCGTTACTGCATGAATGGGGCCTCGGGGTCTTTGGGGAGTAGGCAGCTCAAACTGCGGCAGACCACTCAGGAAGAAGGTCGAAGTCTGTACGAAAGCCGGCGCATACGTTAGGTACTCTTGAAGGGGATCAACAACCCGCTGTTGCACCAGCCCGCCCGATTCATCCAGAGCCTCACGGCTCACCACGGTCGGTACGCCCACTGCTAGATCCAGCTCTAGGTCCGAAGCGCCACGCAAAGTATGCTGCAACGCCGTCTCCCGGAGCGCATTGGAGAAGATGACGGACGAGGCCATGAGCGCCACCGCCAACAGCACTCCGAATCCAGCTGCCACCTGAAGCCGCCAGTCCGCAGCAGTGCGGCGCAGTGCCATCCGGACTGCGAATCTCAACAGTCTTAAAAACTGCATCCCCACGCCTTATCAACATCCTGGGCTTGGTACTGTTTGCACATCGAATAGCCTTACTCTTCGACCCGTAAGACTTCTGCAAGCCTCATCTTTTCCATCTGTGCCAAGGTGAGGACCGTAGCGGCTGCCAACGCAGCCATGACTCCACCGAAGGCGGCTGCCAACCTCCCGTCGTCCAAAACGAGCACCAGCGACGGTATCACCGTTTTTCCCTCGGCGGTGACATCCAGGTACTGGAGCGTCCAGCTGCCCAACCATGCTCCGACACCCACCCCTGCTCCCACTCCAGTCAAGGCTACGAGGAGCCCCTCCAAGCCCAGCAGGACTCCGAGCTGGCGACCTGTCATACCCAAAACGCGGAGCAAGCCCAGTTCCTGCCGGTGACGTCGAAACGCCAAGGACGCATAGAGAACAAACCCAAAGACCGCCACGCCAGTAAGAGCACCCAAATACAGCGTGGTCAGGCCGCTCCAGGCTTGGCCGGCCAGCGGATTATCCTGCTCCTCCCGCACCTGCGCTTCCCTATCTTGGACCTGGGTCGTGGAGCCGTCGAGCCCCCGCAACGCATCCACAACCACTTCGCGGTCCGCCCCTTCACCTAAGGCTAGCCAATAGGCCTCGGGGGCCAATCCGGACGACTGCTGCAATGTTTTGACATAGGTAATCAGCGTACCCGCATCGACCAGCAGAAAAGCGCTTAGTCCTTGGTTGGAAGTGGGCAGGTCTTTAACCACCTCTTTTATCGCGAAAGGGATGACCACGGAGTCGAGTCTGGCCTTGATCTGCTGTCCAGGTGAGAAGACCTCACTCCCCAGGGCCGGAATCGGCAGGGAGATGGGCGAGATGAACATACCACGCGAACCCGTACCGCCTAAGCCAGGAGGCCATGAGAAAAGCGCCCCGCTCTCCCCCGTATGGGCCGCACTTGCACTCAGGATAAAGTCATCCGAGGCACCCGATCCAGTAGGGATGACCTCCCACCCGCCGCCACTCTCAAACCCCTCCAGTAATATCCGTTCCTGGCCCACGATAGCAGTAACCTCATCCAGGGCTATCCAGCCGCCGGGACCCCTCAAAGACTGAGCACTCAGGTAGACCGAGACCAGACTGAGGGGCGGGGTGAGGTGCGCTCGCTGCAGCAGTGTAGCCTCTATATACGTCCACTCGTTCTGGGCTACTCGTCCCAGTTGCAGACTATCGTAAAGACCCGCGCTGTCCCGAAACCTTGCCCAGAGAATATCTCCGCCCGTTAGGCCCTGTGGACTCAGCCAGAGCCCTATCGCCTCAGTCCCTTCCGGCAATGGCACACCATGCCGGGTTTCGAGCGGCACCTGCAACGGACGGAGCAATGAGGAGAGGTCCTCATCCGCAAAGTCTTTCCGGAACCAGGCTGCTTGGGAGAAGGCACCAGGGTCGACGGCGGTGAGCGACGCGTTGAAACGCGCCGCATCCTCAGTCGTTACGCGCACCACCTCGTTGTAGATGGGAGTCACGGCTTCCACTCCCTCCACCGATTCCAGTGCCCGTTGGCGCTTTGCAACCGGCTCAGCCTGAAAGCTCACAGGCGACGAGACCACCACCTCGCCTCCTATGGCGTAACGCACCTGGTCGCCTTGCCCACTGATCAACGTCGGCCCGAAAAGAGCGCCGAAGGTCCCTAGGCCGGTGACCAGCATCAGCAGGACGGCCATCGCACCAGAGGGAAGCGGATCACGCGCGACGCGGTCCAACCCATGGCTTAGCCACACCCACCTCGAAAAGCTTGCCACGAACGCCGCCAAACGGAGCACCCAGGGCAGCACACGCAACAGTACCAGGCTCGCGCCCAACATCAACAGCGCCGGACCCAGTAACACCGTTAGGTCGATATCCAGATCGTCGCTCCCGAGTTCCCTGGACAGGAAACCTCCACGCCCTCGGATCTGCCACCAAATAAGGCCAATTCCTCCCAGGACCAGCACGTCGATGGCGTAACGGTACAACGCGGCCTTGCCCGACGGACGA
>Ga0209501_10004328_pt1 | contig 13677 bp, 14 predicted proteins | sample ArcticOcean_MG_C_4_FD_187434 | JGI IMG/M metagenome (GOLD analysis project Ga0209501, IMG submission 187434) | Marine microbial communities from western Arctic Ocean - ArcticOcean_MG_CB4_134 (SPAdes) (version 2) | ecosystem: Environmental > Aquatic > Marine > Oceanic | place: Arctic Ocean...
ACCCAGCCATTTTTAATAAAACAGCAGCAAGAATTACCGAACCAGCTGTTGGTGCTTCAACGTGTGCATCGGGTAACCAGGTATGAAAAGGCCACATTGGCATTTTAACAGCAAAAGAACTAAAAAAAGCTAACCATAGGACATATTGAAACTCTGCAGGAATTTTAATTTCAAAAATTTGCGTAACATCGGTAGTTCCAGTGATCCAATAAATTGAGATAATTGCTACTAACATTAAAACTGAACCAAGCAGTGTAAATAAGAAAAATTTAAAAGCTGCATAAACTTTTTTTGGCCCGCCCCATATTCCTATGATTAAAAACATAGGTATTAAACCAGCTTCAAAAAAAAGATAAAAAATTACTAAATCTAATGAACAAAAAACTCCTATCATAAAAGTTTCTAAAATGAGAATCGCAATCAAAAATTCTTTAAGTCTTGTTTTGATGCTGTTGATGCAAGAAATAATAGAAATTGGTGTTATGAAAGCTGTTAAAACTATAAATAAAATAGATATTCCATCAATACCAAACTTAAATTTTATATAACCATTAATCCAATTTTGTTCTTCAAGAAATTGAAACTCTGCTGAACTGCTATCAAACGAGTACCACAAGAAAATAGTTAAAAATAAATTTACAAAACTTGTAAATAGTGAAACATAAATTGCATTTTTATTTTCATTTTTGTCACTATTAAAAATTAGAATAAATATGGCACCTAAAACAGGTAGTAATGTAATTGAAGAAAGTATTGGAAAATTCATTTTTAATTAATTATTAAATAAGTTAATAAAAAAGAAAGACCTAAAAGCATTACAAAAGCATAGTCATAAATAAATCCACTTTGAAATTTTACTGCTTTATTTGAAAAAAAATTAATTACTTTTGAAAAACCGTCTGGACCGTAACGGTCAATTATATTTTGATCTCCCTTTTTCCACAAAGTAAAACCAATTAGTTTAAATGGTTTTACTAATAAAAAATCATACAATTCATCGAAGTACCATTTGTTTAATAAAAAATTATATAAAGGTTCGTTGGATTTTTTTATACCATCTAAAATTTGAGTATTTTTAATATATAAATAATATGAAAGAGGTATTGCTAAAATTACTAAAACAGGAGTAGTTAACATAAGCCAAAGAGGTAAATGTAAATGCTCTATCTCTTCTAGAAAAAAAATAGAATTTTTCCAAAATTCTATATAATGGTGACCAATTAACATTTCTTTAAATAAATAACCCGAAAAAACTGCTCCTAATGAAAGTAATATAAGTGGTAAAAGCATAACAAGCGGAGACTCTTGGGTTTTTTCAATTGGCAAAGATTTATTATTATAATTTCCATGAAAAGTTTTAAAAAATAATCTCCAAGAATAGATAGCTGTTAAAAAAGCAGTAAAAATTCCAACAGACATAGCGTAATAACCAATGGATGAATTTTTAAAAAATGCAAATTCTATAATGGCATCTTTTGAATAAAATCCTGAAAGAAAAGGAAAACCTGTTAAAGCTAAAGTACCAATCAACATTAAGAACCAGGTAAAAGGAAGTTTTTTCCAAACCCCACCCATTAATCTTATGTCTTGCTCGTCTTTAAATGCATGAATCACTGAACCAGAACCTAGAAACAATAACGCTTTAAAAAAGGCATGAGTAAATAAATGAAAAATTGCTACATGGTAAGCGCCTACACCTGCAGCAAAAAACATATAACCCAACTGACTACACGTTGAATAAGCTATGATTTTTTTGATATCGTTTTGTACTAGGGCAACAGAAGCTGCAAAAACAGCGGTTATCATTCCCGTGATAGCGACAAAATTTAAAGCTACTTGTGAATATTCGAAAAGAGGTGAACATCTAACAACTAAAAATACTCCGGCAGTAACCATGGTTGCGGCATGTATTAAAGCTGAAACCGGTGTGGGACCTTCCATAGCATCAGGCAACCAAGTATGAAATAAGAATTGAGCTGATTTACCCATCGCACCAAGAAAAAGGGTCAAGCATATTAAGGTGATCAGATTTAAATTAAATCCAAGAAAGTTTATTTCTTTATCGGCTGACTCTGCAGCTTTAATAAAAACTTCGCTATAATTTACAGTTCCAAAATAATAAAAAATTAAAAATATACCTATAGCAAAACCAAAGTCTCCAACACGATTAACTAAAAAAGCTTTTATTGCTGCGTTATTTGCAGAATTTTTTTTGTACCAAAAACCAATTAATAAATAGGAACATAATCCAACTCCCTCCCAGCCAAAAAACAATTGGAGAAAATTATCAGAGACTACGAGCATAAGCATAGAAAATGTAAATAAAGATAGATAAGACATAAACCTTGGTCTGTTTGGATCGTGAACCATGTACCCAATTGAATAAACATGGACTAGCGAAGATACAAAAGTTACCACCACCAACATTATTGAACTCAATGGGTCAATATTGATAGACCAGTTAACTTGAAAATTTCCAGAACTTATCCATTCTAAAATTTTATAATTGCCATAAACATCTTGAGTGACACCATTATAAAAAATAACTCCTGAAAATATTGCAGACAATATTACAAATGCTGTAGTTATTATTTCTGAATACCTATCTCCTAAAGGTTTTACTAAATAGCCCAAGATAGATCCTAGAAGTGGAAAAAAAACTAATAAGTAAATCATTTACCCTTTCAGCTCATTAATTTCTTCTACAAAAATAGATCCCTTGCTACGGTAATAAGAAACTATGATTGCTAAACCAATAGCTGTCTCTGCGGCCGCAACAGTTAGTATAAAAAATGTAAATACTTGACCAACAATATCATTAGAATAAATTGAAAAAGCAACTAGGTTAATGTTCACAGCAAGTAAAATAAGTTCGATCGACATTAAAATAATTATGACATTTTTTCTGTTTAAAAATATTCCAGCTATTCCAATCAAAAAAATTACCCCACCTAGGGCCAAGTAATGTCCTAGTTCAATATTAATCATCAATTTTAACCCCAACGTTAAAATCAACTTCAACTAATTCTATTGAACCATCTCTTTCTCTGGAAATTTGATTAATATAGCTTTGTTTTTTTACACCATCTCTTTTTCTGTGGGTTAGAACAATTGCACCGATCATCGCTAGCAGTAAAATTATTCCAGCTACTTGAAATAAATGAATATATTGAGTGTAAATAACGTTTCCGAGCAAGTGGGTGTTAGTAAGGTTTTCATTAATTACTAAAGAATCGGTTTTGATAAAATTAGATTTGTATTTCCAGCCACCAATAACTACTAAAATTTCTAATAAAATAATTATACTAACTATTAAACCACTGGGAATATGAGTAGATTTCTTTTCAATTATCGCTGATCGATTTCTGTCGGCAACATTTAACATCATAACAACAAATAAAAACAAAACTGCAACTGCGCCAACGTAGACAATCAATAAGATCATGCCTAAAAACTCTGCACCTATCATAATAAATAAACAGCCAGTTGTAATGAAAGTTAAAATTAGAAAAAAAACAGAATGAACTGTATTTTTAAAACTAATAACCATTAATGACGCTCCAACAGTAATAATAGAAAAAAAATAGAAAAAAATAGTATGTGCTAACATGTTACCTGTATATTTTATCTAATCTAATATTTTTAGCTAATACGTCTTCCCATCTATCGCCATTATCTAATAATTTTTCTTTGTTATAATAAAGTTCTTCTCTTGTCTCTGTAGCAAATTCAAAATTGGGACCTTGAACAATTGCTTCAACAGGGCAAGATTCTTCACAAAGCCCGCAATAAATACATTTAATCATATCAATATCGTATCTTGTTGTTTTTCTACTTCCGTCTTCTTTTTCCGTAGATTCTATTGTAATCGCCTGAGCTGGACAAACTGCTTCACAAAGTTTACATGCAATACAACGCTCTTCTCCATTAGGGTATCTTCTTAAAGCGTGCTCACCTCTAAATCTTGGACTTAAAGAACCTTTCTCATACGGATAATTTATTGTTTTTTTTGACTTAAACATTTCTTTGATCGCTATAAAAAGACCTAAAACAAACTCAATTAAAAAAACTGTTTTTAAAAATCTAATAATTGTCATTTAAAACTCTTTTATTGGCAGTTTATCAAAATAGAAAAGAAAACTAGCTGTTAATACAACGTAAAATAAAGAAAAAGGTAAAAATATTTTCCATCCTAATCTCATTAATTGATCGTATCGATATCTTGGAACAATAGCTTTAACTAAAGAAAATAAAAAAAATAAAAATAATATTTTTAAAATCATCCATATGGGTGCTGGAATTAAGTTAATTGGAAAAATATCTAACAGTGGCAACCATCCACCCAAAAACAAAATAGAAGCCATAGCACACAAAAGTAATATATTGGCATATTCACCTAGCCAAAACATAGCGTACATCATTCCTGAATATTCTGTCTGATAGCCTGAAACTAACTCCGACTCGGCTTCTGGCAGGTCAAAAGGAGGTCGATTCGTTTCCGCTAGAGCAGAAATAAAAAAAACAACAAACATAGGAAATAAAGGAACTACAAACCACAAATCTTGCTGAGCATTAACTATGTCTTTTAAATTTAAAGACCCAACACACAAGAGAACGTTAATTATAATTATACCTATTGAAACCTCGTAAGATACCATTTGAGCTGCAGATCGAATTGCTCCTAGAAAAGGGTATTTTGAGTTTGAAGCCCAACCACCCATTATAATTCCATAAACTCCTAATGAAGAAACTGCAAAAAGATAAAGTATACCTACATTAATATCAGCCAATATAAATTCATTACTAAAAGGAATAACGGCCCAAGCTACTAAAGCAAGTGTCATTGTAACAACAGGTGCTAATAAAAATATAACTTTATCTGAACTAGCTGGAATAATAATTTCTTTAAAAATATACTTTAATGTGTCAGCAACGGTTTGTAATAAACCAAAAGGACCTACGACATTTGGTCCTCTACGCTTTTGAACCGCACCCCATATTCTTCTATCGAGCCAAACTATTAACGCCACTGATACTAAAACAGGAATTAATATAAATGCTATTTTATACAGCTCATTAGATAATATGTTTAAATATTCCATATTAATTATTAGTTCTATTTTTTTTATTATTATGAATTATATTTCTACAATCAGTCATAGTTTTTGATGCTCTAGCAATAGAATTACTAAAATAATAGTCAATATCTTTAATTTTTATTCTTTCACTAGAAAGATTTGTTGAAGTTTTTGAATCAGTTATTTTATTTTTTTTTGGCAATAAGTCTATATCTGAGAAATTAGGAATTTCTTTAAGCGCAAGTTTTCTAATAGATAAAAAATCAGGAAATAAATTTGAATTGTTTAAACTGTTGTTTATAAGATTAAAAATTTTCCAATCTTCCATTGCTTCATTTGCTGGATATGAAGCTTTTCTACATTCTTGTACTCTACCTTCTAAATTTTCAAATAAACCATCTTGTTCAGTGTAAGCGGGATTAGGTAAAATAATATCTGCTATTTCAGCATTTTTATCTCCGTGACATCCTTGGTACACAATGAATTCATTATTTTTTTTTATCTCAAGATTATCAGAGCCTACTAAGTATAATAATTTAAATTCATTATTTTCAAGTTTGTCAAAAAATATAAAATTATTGTTATTATCAATATTATAAAAACCTAAATCTAAAGCGCCAACCGTGGAAGCATTTTGAATTAATATATTTAGAGCATTCCAAGTTTCAGTTATAAAATTATTTTTAATTAAGAAATTTTTAGTCTCTTCTAGTATATATTTTGCATTTTTAAGTTCTAAAGCTGACTCGCCAATAATAAATAATGGTTTTTTAGAAGTTTTTAATTTTTTATTTATTTCGCTCTTTTCGTCAAAAATATTTTGTAAATCATTTATATCTTCGCCTAGCAAAGTATGATCGTAAGTTAAGTCACCTGGGTTACCTATAGAATAAATAGGTGTTTTGTTTTTCACAAATGCTTTTCTTAATCGTGCATTAACTAATGTAGCCTCATGCCTTGGATTACATCCAATAAGTAAAATTAAATCACTTTCCTCAATACCTTGTATGGAAGAGTTAAATATATAATTTATTTTATCAGATGGATTTATATAAAATTTCTTTTCTCTAAAGTCGAAATTATTACACCCTATTTTTTTTAATAAAGCTTTAAAAGAAAAAATAGTTTCAATTGAAACCATATCTCCTACGTGCCCCCCTATAAGCTCGGGTTTTGTTGATTTAATTTTATTTGATATTATTTCAATCGCCTCATCCCAATTAGATTTTATAAGTTTTCCATTTTTTTTAACATACGGGACATCTAATCTTTGCTTTAACAATCCATCACACGCGTATCTTGTTTTGTCTGAAATCCATTCTTCATTAATTTCGTTATTTAACCTTGGTAAAATTCTTTTCACTTCCCAGCCATAAGTATCTACTCTAATATTTGAACCAACAGCATCCATTACATCAATGCTTTCTGTTTTTTTTAATTCCCAAGGTCTTGCCTCAAAAGCATATGGTTTAGAAGTTAAGGCTCCCACGGGACACAGGTCAATAACATTTGCTGAAAGCTCAGATGTCATAGACTGTTCTAAATAAGTTGTAATTTCCATATTTTCTCCTCTGCCTATAGCACCTAATTCAGAAACACCTGCAACTTCTTCTGCAAACCTAATGCATCTTGTGCAATGAATACACCTTGTCATTTGAGTTTTAATCAATGGGCCCATGTACTTATCTTTTACTGCTCTCTTATTTTCAGAAAATCTTGATTTATCAAAACCATAAAATAAAGATTGGTCTTGTAAATCACACTCACCTCCTTGATCACAAACTGGACAATCAAGTGGATGGTTTGCTAATAAAAATTCCATTATTCCTTTACGGGCTTTTTTAACAAATTCTGTATTAGTTTTAATATTCATACCTTCTGCTGCTGGCATCGCACATGAGGCAATGGGTTTGGGAGATTTTTCTAGTTCAACAAGGCACATTCTACAATTTCCAGCTATAGATAATTTTTCGTGATAACAAAATTTTGGAATTTCTACATCAGTAAGTTCGCATGCTTGTAAAACTGTCATACCTTTTTCAAATTCAATTTCTTTTCCGTTAATGATTATTTTAGGCATTTTTATTTTCTAAAAGATGCTGATCTACTAAGTAAGGAATATTTTTCTTTTTTTTAAACGTAGGTTCACCAATACATCTTTTTTCTATTTCTTTTCTAAAATGTCTTAACAAACCTTGCACTGGCCAAGCCGAACCTTCTCCAAAAGCACAAATAGTATGCCCTTCGATTTGTTTGGTTACATCAGCTAATAACTCTATATCGTTAAAAGTTGCTTCACCTCTGCCAACTCTTTCTAAAATTCTCCACATCCAACCAGTTCCTTCTCTGCAAGGTGTGCATTGGCCACAACTTTCATGTTTATAAAATCTCGCTATTCTAGCCATACATTTAATAATATCTTGATCTTTGTTAATCACAACTATACCTGCTGTGCCTAACCCACTTTTATTTTCTATTAAAGAATCAAAATCCATATTTATTGTGTCACAAATATTTTTGGGTAGTAATGGCATTGATGACCCTCCAGGTATAACAGCTTGTAAATTATCCCAACCACCAATTACACCACCAGCATGTTTTTCAATCAGTTCTTTTAAAGGAGTTCCCATCTCTTCTTCAACGTTACATGGGTGATTTACATTACCTGAAATACAGAAAATTTTTGTTCCTGTGTTTTTTGGTTTTCCTAAAGATGCAAACCACTTTCCACCTTTTCTTAAAATAGTAGGAACAACAGCTATTGTTTCGACATTGTTAACTATTGTAGGGCAACCATATAATCCAACTAACGCTGGGAACGGCGGTTTAAGTCTTGGGAGTCCTTTGTTTCCTTCAATACTTTCAAGCAATGCTGTTTCTTCTCCACAAATATAAGCGCCAGCACCAAAATGAATATGGATGTCAAAATCCCAGCCAGAACCACATGCATTTTTTCCTAAAAATTTTTTTTTATATGCCTGATCAATTGCTTCTTGCAGTCTGTTTCCTTCATTAAAATATTCGCCTCTAATATAAATATAACAAGTATGGGCATTAACTGCGTAGCCTGCAATTAAACATCCTTCGATCATTTTCTGTGGTTCAAATCTAATTATGTCTCTATCTTTACATGAACCTGGCTCGGATTCATCTGCATTGAGAACTAAATAATGTGGCCTAGATCCAACTTCTTTAGGTACAAAAGACCATTTGAGACCAGTTGAAAACCCGGCGCCTCCTCTTCCTCTAAGTTCAGAAGTTTTAACTTCATTTATAATCCACTCTCGTCCTTTAGAAATTATTTCTTTAGTATTGCTCCAATCTTCTCTTTTAACAGCTTTATCAATTTCCCAACCAAGAGAATTATAAAGATTTTTGAATATTTTATTTTCCTCTTTAAGCATTTTTTTCACTATTTAATATTGGTCTATTTTTTTCTGGAGCAGTATTAGTTCTGTTTCTAAAAGACTTTGGTTTAATAGGTTTATCCTCAAGCAAAGAATTTATAATCTCAGTTGTACTTTTTTCATCTAAATCTTCGTAATAATCATTATTTATTTGCATTATTGGAGCATTCACACATGCTCCTAAACATTCTACTTCAAGCCATGAACATAACTTATTTTTTGAAATTGTATTTTCTTCTTTAGATATTTTTTCTTTACAAATTTTTACAATTTTATCTGCTCCCCTAATCAAACATGGGCTAGTTGTGCAAACCTGTACAAAATATTTTCCAACAGGAGCTAAATTATACATTGTATAAAATGTAGCTACCTCATAAACTTTTATGTAAGGAATTTCTAAATATTTAGCTATATATTTCATTGCAACCAGAGGAATCCAATTTTCATTTTGTCTTTGTACTAAATACAAAAATGGCATAACTGCACTTTTTTTTCTACTTTCGGGATATTTTTTTAATATATTTTCAGCTATTTCTATATTAGCTTTTGAAAATTCAAAAGATTCCGGTTGTTGATCGTGTATTTTTTTTAAACTCATCTATCAACTTCTCCAAAAACAATATCTAAAGAACCTAAGACCGCAGGAACATCTGCAAGCATGTGACCTCTAATTAAATAATCCATTGCTTGTAAATGAGAAAATCCTGGGGCTCTTATTTTGCAGCGATAAGGTTTATTACTACCATCAGATATTAAGTAAACTCCAAACTCACCTTTTGGTGCCTCTACCGCTGTATAAACATCTCCAGCAGGAACTCTAAAACCTTCGGTAAATAATTTAAAATGATGGATTAATGCTTCCATAGAATCTTTTAAATCCTGTATGTTTGGTGGAGAAATTTTACCATCAATAGATTTAACTTCCCCCTTTGGCATTTTGCTTATGCACTGTTCTATAATTTTTACACTTTCTCTCATTTCTTCAATTCTACATAAATATCTATCGAAGCAATCTCCATTTTTACCTATGGGAATTTTAAAATCTAATTCTTTGTAACATTCATATGGTTGAGATTTTCTCAAATCCCAAGCTACGCCTGAACCTCTTAACATAACACCTGAAAAACTATGATCTAAAGCTTCTTGTTTACTTACAATTCCTATCTCAACATTTCTTTGTTTAAAAATTCTATTGTCGGTTAATAAAGTCTCTAAATCATTAATTATTTTTGGAAAAGTTTTACAAAAACTACCGATATCATCTATTAATTTTTGTGGAATATCTTGGTGAACGCCTCCAGTTCTAAAATAGTTAGCGTGCAATCTAGATCCAGATGCTCTTTCATAAAATGTCATTAATGTTTCTCTTTCTTCAAAACCCCACAGAGAAGGAGTTAATGCACCAACATCAAGTGCTTGTGTAGTTACATTGAGGATGTGACTCATAATTCTTCCAATTTCACAAAAAATAACTCTTATATATTGAGCTCTTATTGGCACAGAAATATTTAATAATTTTTCAGTTGCTAAAGTAAACGCATGTTCTTGATTCATTGGCGCAACATAATCAAGACGATCAAAATAAGGCAGAGCTTGCATATAAGTTTTGTGCTCTATTAATTTTTCAGTGCCACGATGAAGTAAACCAATGTGTGGGTCAGCTTTTTCTACCACTTCTCCATCTAATTCTAGAATAAGTCTTAAAACACCGTGAGCAGCTGGATGTTGTGGGCCAAAATTTAAAGTTAAAAATTTATTTTTTTTTGTCATCAGTATTTTTTTTATTTAACTCTTTAATATATTGAGTTCCTTCCCAAGGGCTTTCAAAGTCAAAATCTCTATAATTTTGTTCAAGTTTAACAGGTTCGTAAATAACTTTTTTTTCTTTTTCGCTATACCTAACTTCATTAAATCCAGTTAAAGGAAAATCTTTTCTTAAAGGGTGTCCTTCAAAATTATAATCCGTTAATATTCTTCTAAGATCAGGATGATCTGTAAACTCTATGCCATACATATCAAATACTTCTCTTTCCATCCAGTTGGCTGAAGGATAAATTTTTGTAATTGTTGGTATTTTTTTTCCTATTTCAAAATTAATTGATATTTTAATTCTTATATTTTTTTCGTGCGATAGTAATAGATAGACTAATTTAAACCTTTTTTCTTCTTCTGGATAGTCTACTCCAGCTATATCGATTAATTGTCTAAATTTGAGTTTATCGTTAGATTTTAAAAAAAGTATTGCATTGATTAACTCTTCTTCGCTAGTTTCAATTAATAGTTCATTAAAGTTAATTGAAGATTTTTTAATTTTACTAGTTAGTTCGGAGTTTACTAATTTTTCAAGTTCTTTTAATTTTAGGTTCATAAAAATTTTATCTATTTATAAAACCTTCTCTTCTTATTTTTTTTTGTAATTGCAAAATTCCATACAGTAAAGCTTCTGCTGAAGGGGGGCATCCAGGAACATAAATATCTACAGGCACAATTTTATCACATCCTCTAACGACAGAATAAGAATAATGATAGTATCCACCCCCATTTGCGCAGCTACCCATAGATATAACATATCTAGGCTCTGGCATTTGATCGTAAACTTTTCTAAGTGCAGGTGCCATTTTGTTTGTTAAGGTTCCAGCAACAATCATGACATCAGACTGTCTTGGAGAAGCTCGTGGAGCAGCTCCAAATCTCTCAAGATCATATCTTGGCATGGCGGCTTGCATCATTTCAACAGCGCAACATGCCAAACCAAAGGTCATCCAGTGCAAAGAGCCTGTTCTTGCCCAATTAATAAGATTGTTAGTTGAAGTAGTTATAAACCCTTTTTCGCTAAAATCTTTTGCTAATTGTTTAAACTCATCAGGTATTTGTTTTTCTTTTTCAGAAAATGATTCTATTTTTATTCCCATTCTAAGGCTCCTTTTTTCCATTCATAAATAAAACCAACTGTTAAAACAGATAAAAATATCATCATTGACCAAAACCCTAAGGCGCCAATGTTCCCAAGTGATATTGCCCATGGAAATAAAAAAGCTATCTCTAAATCAAAAATAATAAATAAAATTGCAACTAAATAAAAACGAACATCGAATTCCATTCTAGAGTCGTCAAATGCTTCAAAGCCACATTCGTAAGCTGATAATTTTTCTGGATCAGGGTTGCTGGGAGCAGCTAAAAAATTTACTAATATAAAACCAAAACTAAGGGCAAGTGCTATAAATAAAAATAAAATTATTGAAAAATAGTTTGATAAAAAATTATAGATCATAATTAGTTAATTTTAGTCATTTTTTATCTTATATAATAAAATTTACATAGTTTTACATCTGATAAGTTACCACATTGTGTTGAAAAGTAGTAAATATTCAAAGAAAAATGGCGGGAGTGACCGGGCTCGAACCGGCGACCTCCTGCGTGACAGGCAGGCGCTCTAACCAACTGAGCTACACCCCCATTTTTATTTGGTGGGCAGTAAAGGACTCGAACCTTTGACCCTCTCGGTGTAAACGAGATGCTCTACCAACTGAGCTAACCGCCCTCACTAAACAGATGCTTATTTATCAGCATAAAACGAAGCTGACAAGAAAGAATATGTGTTTATGAATTTGGTTGAGAGATACATAGGTGGAACAGGTACTATCCTTATACTACCCTTTGCTTTAAGTGGGTCAGTTGTTTCCTCTATCCCTAGACTATCCCTAGCAACCCCCGGGGCGTTACTAAATTGTAAACTTTATTTCTGCCAAAATTAGCTACAAAAGAAAAAACCAAGCAAAGGTAAAAGTTTTGTCAGTTTATATCCTGCGTCATACGTAGGCTTCTAACGGTTTAGCAGCTGTTGTTAGTCTTAAAGATATTAAAGATGAGGGTGGGCTGGAAAAGCTGGGATACGGTTGAGAACTATTCTAAAGCTGATGAAAAAAGAAAAAGTAATACATATCAAAAGATTACATTATTTTTAGCAATAGGTAAGAGATAAAGCATTGTCAACGGCCCTAGATGAAGTTATCTTGGGCCTATGGGCATCGATACGTTAAACAAGACGTGGGAAGAAGTTCTCCGTCTTTGTAAAATCAATAAACTTGAACCGTTAGTAGTTTTCAATTTATTAGAAGATTATATTGAAAAGGAATTTTACGGTGGACGTGAGAAGCATTCCTTTTGGATTGCTGCATTGTATCAGGATAGATTGAACGCAAAGAACGAAACGGGCTACGCCGCCCAAGAATATATAATTCGAAATCATTGTCCTCTTATTGACGATAGATTTTATAAGAAAAGTTCTGAGAATATTTATTGGGGTAAGAAGAAAGGCAGCGTTAAAAATGAAATTGCTACTGCACATAACTTACGACAAAAGATATTAGGCATACACAAAAGAGCTATAGCTTATAAAACTTGGAAAGAATTCTACACAAAAATTTGGCCGCGAATTAAAAAGAGTGAAGAATTTGCTGCGATTATAAAACTAGCTAAATTCAAATAAATTCAAACTAATTTTAGCAATGTCATAGGTTATTGGCATTGTTAATTCTGTAAAATAAAAGGAAAATAAAGTACAGGTATTCCTATATGAGCACACTTGATACAAATGATGACAGCAACTGGACCGATGAAAATTGGGTTGCTGAATATCTAAATCTAAAATCAAACACACTTAGAAAACAAAGAAGCATAGGTAAGAGTTATATCCCCTACTATAAAATTAACGGGTCTATTCGATATAACAAATTAGAAGTTAAAAGTTATGTCGAAAGCAAACATCATAAGTCTGGAACTAAGTCTAAAGGTAAATCTATTAGGATCTCTACTTGTTTACCTTGATACCCCTTTAACAAAACTTTGTAATTTCCAATCTCGAATGAGTCCTACTTATTTGTAGGACCAACCGAGGACGCGTTAGCGTCTGAGGTTAAGAGAGCTGCTGCAACAGCAGCAGCAGCGTGTGCAAGTTGCCGACTAGGCGGCGCGATTTTAAAGCTGTTCAGTTATAGTGTTTAAAGATTTCATAGAGGGTATTTAAAATCCATTCATGAACCAAAATGAATCCACCTACCAACTTGATTTACGCATCGCTGTGCGATATACGTGTAACAAAAGTAATACAAAATCCCACTGCCACGATGAGCTACTACGCCCCTACTACTGTTCTCACTATTTTCTTTCGATATCTAAAACTAAAATATTTA
>Ga0209501_10004332_pt1 | contig 13667 bp, 7 predicted proteins | sample ArcticOcean_MG_C_4_FD_187434 | JGI IMG/M metagenome (GOLD analysis project Ga0209501, IMG submission 187434) | Marine microbial communities from western Arctic Ocean - ArcticOcean_MG_CB4_134 (SPAdes) (version 2) | ecosystem: Environmental > Aquatic > Marine > Oceanic | place: Arctic Ocean...
TTTCTGATCGCATATTTAAAAAATGGTGGATCAATATAGCTGAAATGGTTCGCCGCTACAATAAAGGGTCCTTTTTTTGGGAGGTGCCACCGCCCTCTCACTGTAATTTTTGCAATAGTGCTTCCAATAAAAAGAGCTGGATACCCGAGTTTTTTTCTAATCCAAGAGGGCCTGGGTGAAAAATATTTTAAAGTTTCTGGACCGGCCATAATTTGAAAATGATTTGTTTTAAGTAAACAGGGAGATGTTCCTATCTCCCTGTTTATTGATTATTTAGAATGGAAGATCGTCGTCTTCGCTTGGTGTGGGATCAGCGCTTGGTGTGTGGTCAGCGCTTGGTTGGCCACCGCCTCGTTGATTGCTTCCCATTAGCTCCACATTGTTCACAAACACGTTTAAGCTCGCTCCGCCTGTTCCGTCTTTTTTCTGATATTGATTAAGCGATATTTCACCCTCGACCACGACTTGCTGGCCTTTGAGCATATAATCTTTCAGCTTACCCTCTGCACGTTTGCCGAACATTGAGCAATCAAAAAAATGCGTCTTTTGCTTTTCGCCAAACCCTGTATTATTCGCCACACTAAACGACATAACCGGAGTGCCACTAGGGATAAAGCGTACTTCAGCATCACGGGTTAATCTTCCACTAATTATCAATTTATTCATTTTACGACCTCTTGTTTATAAAAATTCACTGTGTTCTAAATCTTAAAGCACGACACAACAAAACGTGTGCCACTCGGTATGTTATTTTGCATAATTCAACTCCATGGTTTTGATTGTTACAATTGACAAGGCATAGGATTCAACCTACGCACGTATTATTTACTGCAAAAAATAATTTGACACAAGTTTTTTTTAAAAAATAATTTATTTAACCCCGAAAACTGTTTATAAAAATAGATTTTAAAATTCAAATTATCCATCAAATAGATATTTCAAAGCGGTGTTTAATAACAATAAAAAAGGGCCCGGATAACCGAGCCCTTTTCTTTAAGACTATTTATGGAAGAATCCCTATTTCATTAAAATAAGTTTCTTCACGCTGACAAAGTCACCTGCGTGTATCCGGTATATGTACATACCAGATGAAAGCGGGTTGCCGTAGTCGTTTGTTGCATTCCACTGAATCCTGTACCGTCCCGGTTCGTGCTGACCTTGGGCCAGGGTGCGAACTTTTTGTCCTGAAACATTGTAGATATCAAGGGTTACTTGAGCTACTTCAGGAATATCATAAGTGATATTTGTTACAGGGTTAAACGGGTTTGGATAGTTGTTGTGCAACGCAAACACTTCTGGTAAACCTATGCCATCTAATGCCAGGAGGCCAGATACATCTATTGTAAGACTCCTTGGACCATTGGATGATGCCGTAGAATCCCATGGGTCGCTTGCCCAAACATTCCAAGAGTAGGTCATAACAGCAACGGAGTCTTCAAGTAGAGGTGCGGCAAGTTCTCCAATTGTTGGGAACCAGCCAGCTACAGCCATACTTGTATCGGACATTGCGCCATCTTCGTCTGTTGCCGAAACAACATACATAACCGGATCATTGTCTTCGTCGTTTACCGCTGTCCAAATAAATGGGAAATCATCTCCCGAATTAGACTCAGTGACGGTAATGGTTGTTCCATCGTCGGGCTGTAACAGCATTACAGCTGGTGGCGCATGGTTAACCAATGAAACATCTACTGTATTTGAAGGTTCAGACTCACCGCATTCTTCGCTGTTGTTGTACAGCGCTGTCACGTAGTAACTGTGGTCACCCCATTCTACGTCCATGTCATAATACGTATTTTCATCGATATCCAAAGTGTCTTCAGCTTCGCCATCACGATATAGAATATAGTCTGTCATATCGCGTTCACCGGGTGTGTTGATCACAATTGGTGTTGGTAGCCTGTACTCTTCCGGTTCGTTGGTTGTGCTTGTGGTTGAATATTCAACGTTGATTGGTGCCATTGATGCAATACTGCGACCATCGGCATAGTCTGCAAAACCATCAATCATCCAGTTGTAGTTCAAGCCATAAGCAGCATTCATAGATATAAACTCTGTGCCAAGTGAAATGAGATCGCCATAACCGGTAACAGCGGGTCCGCCATCACAGCCAGCAGGAAATCCAGCCGGTGTATCGATATTATAACCAATCCATAGCTCTTGTGTCCAGTCTATGGTAATACTTTCATCAAGCTCAACTTCATAAAACTCAAGCGCAGGAATATCTGCACCATCCATCCACTCGGTCGTATCAACGAGTACTGGTTCACCGCCAAATTCTGCTGTCCAAATAGCAACCTGGTAGAATGCTGTAGGTTCATTATGAGCAAACCGGACTTTTGATAAGGCCATGCCATTGTAATCCGACAGTTCTTCTTGGCCAAAACGAATTGCAACAGAAAACTGTGCTGCGGCGTTTAGCCCTACGGATGTAACAAAAACTCCATCATTATAACCAAACCAGCCTGCTCCACCTTCTGGCGCTTCCCAAGAAAGACTTACGTCATTACTCAGAGATTCAGCCATTAAGTTTTGTGGTGCATTACAAAGCGGAGCGGGTGCTTCTACGGTAACAGTACTAGAATTACTCGGGTCTGATTCACCATAAACTTCGTACACTGCTGTTGCATAGTATACGTGGTCTCCTTCTACTGTAACAAACTCAGCAAATGATGTTGAGTCCACATGGTCTGTGGAACCAACAATCTCACCACCGCGATACACATTGTAGCTCATTAAGGGGCTTGGGAGATCAGTTTCCATAATATCGATCTCATAGGCACCAGATGCGCCACCGTAACCATCAACAACAATATAGTAAGTGTTGCCCGGTTCACACAGAACGCCCGGTAAAAAACTGAGATAGTTTGTTGTTGAGTTCTCACACTCATCATCATTACAGGCCGATGCTTCACCACCGTCTATGGTTGAAGCAAGCGCGCCTGCTTCGTTTTCATATACATAGACTTTCGTGTCGTAACCTGTTCCTTCACCACAAAGACTTATGTCTAAAGCGGTAGACGCTGTTGGTGTAAATGAATACACAACGTCTGGAGACGTGCTACCAGAATAGGGACAAGTTTCATCATAATCGTCTGTGTAACCTTCCGTTGTTCCAGTGTTGTTATAGGGAAACACATCAATAACTACTGCTGTCGCTATATCTTCACCGCCCTGCCTTACTGGAGACGGGTAATCAGACGGGTCGTATGCAATATACGTAGAAACATCATCTACTTTTTCACCAGATGATGGTGTATACGACATGGTACCAAATCCAGTTAAGTCTGGAGACATCCAGTTTACCATAACGTTCCAGCCGTCTGCTTCAGCAGTAAGGTCTGTGGGAACGGGTAGATCCAATGCTACAATTGGTGTTGCGCACGCAGTGTTAGATGCATCAGACTCTGCTGCGCCTTCAGTGTCTACCTGTGTGACATAATAACAATATTCAACATCGCCCGTTAGGCCTTCATCAGTATAGTCCATGGAATCTGCTACGCCCACAGATGCAAATTCTGCGCCTGCTTCAGAGCGATAAACGTTCCAGGTAACACCTTCCCAAGGATCAACGACTTCAATCGTTGCTGAGGCTGTGTTGTCGTCTTCATTGGACTCGGCCACAGTACATCCCCAATCTATAAAGGCGCCTATTTCAAAAGTACCGGCGCCTATAAACATCGACACGTCCTCTTGGACTACATAAGTATAGGATGAGTCAGCTCCCAAGCCATCGTCGAAAGAATCCCAAGTATCATAGTCCTGGTTTTCACAAACGCCAGATAATGGATTTTGAAAGTAGTAGGTTATAAAAAACTGTCCCGAGGGCAGGCCACCTGTATTATTTACTGTTATTATAATGGCATCTGTAGCTGCATCATAATGTCCATTCGTAATATTTAGGTTTGCTAATTCTGGAGGTGTGTCGCTCATAGTAAACGTAGTGGTTGCAAAATCGGCATCATCAACAGTTAGGGTAAAGTTAAGCCACGGGTAATTGTCTGTAGCGCCGGTCACCGTTAACATGTTCCCGTTCCAGCCGTCTCCATAGGCATCATAGCCGTTTACGGTATATACACCGTTGTCTAGTGAAGCAGTTGTATCGCTGGGGGCACCGCCGAATGCAACAATCACGCCTGCATCATTCAGGATTTCCCAGGAAACTTCTGACTCCCAGGTTCCACCACCACAGGCAATGATAACATCTGTAGATCTTGAGTTTGAAGCATAGTCTGGGTGAACAACAGAAAACCTGTGAACTTCCGTTGGTTCGTCTCCTTTTAAATCGTTCATTTTAGCCAGGTATGCTGCATTAGCATCTTCAATGCTCATGCCCCTGTTGTTATTTGCCACGCTTCTGTTAGATGAGGCTATGTAACCATCCCATTCTAAAGATACAGATTCCACCCCAGCTTCCGCTGTCAGGTTTTCAGGACTTGTTGGTGGAAGCGCCTCTTCAAGAGTCCAGACAAATCCAGCTGACGACCAAAAGGCAGTCCAAAGAATGTAATATGACTCACCAGCAACAACATCAAGTACCATAATAGATGACCACTCTGGTGAACCACCTTCGTCATCACCAAAGCCTACTTCAGTAAGCGCATCGCATGTGCCACTATAACCATATACCTGTGTATCAACACCACCACCCACAGAAGAAATTGTAGCAGTTCCTGTTAGTGACGCTGTGTATGTGTACCAGCTAGGTGCATCTGGGGCTTCGTTAGATCCAGCAACTGCGGCCAAAGCAATTGAACAACTGTCTCCAGCATAATAACAGGAGCCATCATCCACTGTGGCATCGGCATTATAGTTAACAGCTTCCATATCCATACAACCAAGAACATCGGTTGTTTCGCCAAGCTGAAGAACGCCAGCATAAGGTGCGCCACCGGCGAGAAGAACTTCCCCTGCGGCATTCACAATTTCCCAAGAAACTTCAGATTGCCACGAGCCGCCGTCACATGTTACTATATATGTGCCGTCTTCTAAACAAAGCTCAGCAAAAGCAGAATCCCCCCCCGCGGGTACGGTAAGCGAATCTGTGCCAATATGTAAAAAATTGCCAGTCCAGCCATCTCCATAGGCATCATACATATTTATAGAAAGCAGATTGGCAGCACAGGGTGCATTTATATGCCAGCCAAGCGTAGGCGGCAGATAATCAGCTGTTGGTTTGTCTGCGACAATCCACTCAGAATCTTCCTCTGTTGTGCCTGCGGATGCGGCCCAGTCGCCGCTATTTCCTTCCATTACTGCATCTTTTCTGACAAGAGTATGGTCTTTGGTGGCGTTTGTTGTACCAGCCACATCCCAACCAGATCCAGGGTCTCCCCCTTCAAGGGTACCCATAATATCAATAATGGTTGAATCTGTACCAGACATATGGACAAGCGCCCGGACATCGTCTCCATTATACGATGCTATGTACGACGTCCCATCGGCGTAAGGGTTTTCAATAATTGAGTCCGCTAGGGCTAGAATTCCGGCTTGAGCTTGATCGTTAGCAACTATAAAAACATCTCCATCAACGAGATTCGTACCCGCTGGAAACCTTAGTGTATCATTATATGGGTTGCCACCATAGTTCCCAAGAACAAGGTAGTCGGCCAGGTCCACAGCGGATCCTGTTCCGTTATATATTTCAAAATATTTATTATAGCTTGACCCTTCTGCAAATTCAGAAAAGAATACTGCTGGTGCTGGTGGTGGTGGTAGCGGCACTGAGAATGTTACTGACGCTGATTCACCTCCTGCCAATTCAGCACCTGGGCCACCCCAAGAAAGATACACCGAACCATCATCGTCGGTTACGGTTAACATGTTTCCGTTCCAGCCATCTCCCCAAGAATCAGTACCAGTGGCTGTATAATCCCCATCATCAAAACAGGAAAATTCTGAGCTCTCTACGCCTGCGCCACTGGCAATTATATTGCCTGCCGCATCGGCGATTGACCAAGATGTTTCACCAATGTAAGATCCTCCGCCCATTGCAACTGTAGTGCAATTTGTAAGACAGCAGGAGCCGTCATCTGCTGTAGCATCAGCACTATAGTTACAGGCAGTGGTTGTCATACAACCTGGAACATCGCTGCTAACAGACGCTGTAAAAGTTATTCCCGCGCCTGGACTTGGTCCATCGCTGGCAACAAGGGTGCCATTGTTATCATAAAAAGCGTAGCTGTGCTCACTCTCCCAACTACCTGCAGTATAGACCGTCTGAACGACATCGCCATCATTAAGAGCCAGGGTAAATTCCGCTGGAGACGCGCCAGATGCTACAGTAATATCATCATAAATTAGTGTCCCGTTTACAGAGACGTCCATATAAGCACCGTCCCAGCCATCATTTAAAGCGTCGGTAAGTACCAAAAGAAAATTTTCTGTTCTGTTAGTGGTGTTTGAATGCCAGGTCTGCGGTATGCGCACTTCCGGTGCGCCTTTATCTCCGTATTTTGCCACATCAGTCTGGGCAAACAGTGAAACACTCATTACAAAGACGGTTAAAAAAGCGATCGCTTTTCTCATAACAATACTCCTTGTTGTTTTTTATTTAGTTTTTTAATGCTTGGGCTTTATTGGTCTGTAGATACTTTTATAGAGAACGGGTATAGGTTCGGTCTCGCCAAAGGTGTATTAATATAACCCACATTAAAAAAGATGGCAAGAAATAGATTTTGCATGTTCGCTCTGTCCATAGTTACGCTATTGTAAGGCTCATTTCTTGTTTTAATGTGTGAACCATCTTGCCAATTCTTTCAATCTTTTTTTGTTTTTGATCAATGGTTTTTACAGCATGCATAACGGTTGTGTGGTCTCTCCCTCCAAAATATACTCCTATATTATTAAGGGACGTTCCAATAATCTTTCTACAAAGATACATGGAAATTTGGCGGGCTTCTGCAATTTCCATCTTCCGGCTTTTTCCGACAATATCTTTTTCAGGTATATTGGACACTTCAGAAACGCGTCGCACCACGTCTTCTACCGTAAGGTCTCCCATAATTGTTTTTCCAACTCTTTCTTTCACAACTTCGCGCACCAGGTTGTGGTCAATCTCCTGGTTCATTAACGACGAACGAGCAAGGATTCGGATGATAGTGCCCTCCAGGTCACGCACGTTGCTTTTAATGTGCCTGGCAATAAATTCAAATATATCATATGAAAGGTCTACCCCGTTTTGTTCCGCCTTTTCCATTAGGATTGCAACCCTCATTTCAAAATCCGGCGGTTGGATATCTACCGCTAGTCCGGATTGGAATCTTGATAGCAGGCGATCTTGTAGGCCCTGCATCTCAGCCGGGTATCTGTCTGCAGTTAATACGATTTGCTTACCCGCCTGGTGGAGCTCGTTAAATGTGTGAAAAAATTGTTCCTGGGTTTGTTCTTTCCCTCTAAAAAATTGAATATCGTCAATAAGTAATACATCTGCGCTACGGTATTGTTTTGCAAATTCTACTGTTTTATTTTTTCGCAGGCTGTTCACAAAATCTAATGTGAATTTTTCGCTGGTTACCAATACCACCTTAGCCGATGGGTTTTCTTTGAGAACTGCATTACCAATTGAGTGTATTAAATGTGTTTTACCTAGCCCAACGCCTCCATAAACAATAAGGGGATTAAACGAGCTGTTGCCCGGATCGCTGGCTACAGAGATAGCGGCGTTTTTAGCAAATTGATTATTTGAACCTTCAATAAATTTTTCAAAGGAATAATTATTATTTAACAGAGGCGCTAAAAAACCGTTTAGTTTTTTCTGTTTTGGTTGCGGGTCGTTGCTCTCCGGAAGATCTGTTTTTTTAGCCGAAACAATAAACTTAAAATTGGAGCCGTCTTCTGACGACTTAGACAGCGCGTTGACTAAGTTTTGTTTATAGTGGGATTCAATCCACTCATAAAAAAATTGATTTGGAACCTCTAGTATCAGTTCTTTTCCAGATAGAGCAATGGGTGAGATGGGCTCAAACCATGTATTTATTGCGTGAGCAGGAAGAGTTTTGGCCAATTCATTATAAACGGCCAGCCATAATTTATCGTGCGTCATTTTTTATAGTTATCCACAAGTTATACACAGGTTGGTTTGCTCCTTAATTTAGGTGTATTTAGGCCATATAATTCAAGTCCTAACTGCCGTTTTATAAACATTTTTATTTTGCTTTTAAATTTTGTGATATTTATTTCGTTTTCGTAGTTTCCCAGGCTTTTTTGGAGAAAAAATGAAGCGAACATATCAACCAAGTAATAGAAAGAGAAAAAACAAACACGGTTTCAGGTCGCGGATGTCATCTGTGGGTGGTAAATCCGTGTTGCGTCGTCGACGTAAAAAAGGCCGTAAACGCATGGCGCTCTAGGGGGCCCTGCTATTATGGCTGTACTGGGGGTAGTTGACCTCTTTTTTAGGAGGTCGTTCATTTACCTTATAAAAGGATATAGGTTTTTTCTTTCCCCTGTTTTCGGTAGGCAGTGTCGGTTTTACCCCACTTGCTCCCAGTACGCGCTTGACGCTCTTAAATCAAAAACGTTTTTCAATAGCCTTAAATTAATTCTAACACGAATTTCAAAATGTCACCCCCTTAATGATGGTGGCTATGACCCTGTTAAATAAATATGGATAGAAATACATTACTCGCATTTTTCTTAATTGCGATTGTTTTAATCTTTACGCCAAAATATATGGAAGTGGTTGATCCGTCCCCACAGAGCCCGCCATTGCCCACTATAGAAAACGCGGAAGACATAATCCGTCAGACGTCTGTACAAGAAGGCACAAGGCGAGAAGAAGAACCCGTCGTTTCTTCGGTCAGCGCTCCGTCTGATGTACTCTGGTCGAACGAAGAAGAAACCATCACGGTTGAAAACGAACTCTATACCGCAGTTGTGTCCTCAAATGGAGGTGGATCATTTCTTTCTTTTTCCTTTAAAAACCACTTAAATAAAGACGGCCAAGGCGTCGACCTTATTAATGGGAAAAACAAAGAAAACCTATCTATTAGGTTCAAAGATCTTGATGGAGAAAGTTTTAATTTATTTGGTCCCTGGCGGTACGATAATACGTTTTCTGGTGGTGAAATATACCGACCGGAATCTTTGAAGTTTTCCATTGAGATTTTCCCCGGAAAAAGGATTATAAAGACCCTGACGTTCTACCCCGACTCATACAAGGTTGATGTTTCTATTAATATGGATAATGTCGCGGATAAAATTTTTGGAGGCGCTTATTCTTTTGGTTGGTACGGAGGTCTAGTGCCTTCGGAAGAAAACGAAAAAGATGATCTGGTTTATTTTAAATCGCTTATCTACCAAGGGGGAGAGCTGGTTGACCTTAAGATTAAAGAGGGAGAATCAGAATCAAACAGCTTTAATGGTGCAACTGGCTGGGCCGCTGTACGTACAAAATATTTTATTACAGCCATCATCCCAGACAGCCCTGATGACGTAGTTACCGCTTTTATGGGCGGACAAAATGATGGCCGGGACGCTTATGACATTGCGCTTTCTTTTCCTGTTAAAGAGCCGACTGCTTTGTCTCTTTATATTGGGCCACTGGAATACGATAAAATTAAAGCCATTAATCGAGAACTTGAGAAAACGATGAATTTCGGGTGGGGGCCTATTCGACCCATTTCAAGGGGGGTGCTCTTTGTTCTTAAAAAACTGCATGAATTCATTCCCAATTATGGATATGTTTTAATATTGTTTTCACTTGGCGTTAAGCTTCTTGTTTACCCGCTAACAAAGAAAAGCTATCAGTCAACAGCCGCAATGCAACAACTGCAGCCAGAGATTGCGGCGCTGAAAGACAAGCACAGCAGCAATCCGCAAAAGCTCAACCAAGCCACCATGAAGCTTTACAAGGAAAAGGGGGTAAACCCCCTCGGTGGGTGTCTACCAATGCTGCTCCAGATGCCTCTGTTGTTTGCTCTATTCCAAGTTTTTAGAACAACAATCGAATTGCGAGCCGAGCCCTTTGTTTGGTGGATCAAAGATCTTTCTGCTCCCGACGCTGTGTTTACGCTTCCTTTTTCAGTTCCTATTTACGGCTCTCATGTAGCTATTTTACCAATTCTGATGGTTGTGTCTATGTTTATCCAGCAGCGCATGATGAGCGGTGGTGCCGCCCAACAGCCCCAACAAAAAACCATGCAATATTTTATGACCGGTTTTTTCTTTCTTATGTTTAACACTTTTCCTTCCGGGCTAAACCTATACTATACTCTTTTTAATGTGCTAACAATCGCACAACAAAAACTTATACCGCCAGCAGAACCCACTACAACATAATGATGTCCGACACCATAGTTGCCCCAGCTACGCCGCCCGGGTATGGTGGAATTTCTATCGTTCGAATTAGCGGCAGCCTGTCAACAAAACTGACTAAACAAATATGTAAAAAAGGGTCTTCTTTTTCACATCGACGACCCACGCTGTCGTCGGTTTATAATAGCACCGGAAAAATAATCGACGATGCTGTCTTTACCTTTTTTGAGAACCCTCATTCATATACCGGTGAAGATGTTTTAGAAATTTCCTGCCACGGAAATCCAATTATAGTTGATCAAATTGTTTCTACTATTTGTAGCTTTGGTGCACGCCTTGCAGATCCTGGTGAATTTACAAAGCGGGCCTTTTTAAATGGGAAGTTGGACTTGGTTCAAGCAGAGTCTGTCTCAAAACTAATAGAGTCGCGGTCTATTGAAGCAGCCAACATAAATAACAAAATATTATCCGGGTCTCTTTCAAAAAAACTAAACACAATAAGGGAATCTCTCGCTGGTGTTTTAGCGGAGCTTGAATTTGAGTTTGATATTTCTGAAAACGAATTATTAATACCAAATTTAATTAGTAAATCCCATAACATAATTAATAACAATATATTAGCCTGCAAAAAACTTATTGCATCTTACGTAGATGGGCGCCTATTCAACCACGGGGCCCGTGTTGTAATTTATGGCAACCCCAACGTGGGGAAGTCTACCCTGCTTAACGCGCTCCTTGGAAAAGATCGCGCCATTACCAGTGAAGTGCCTGGCACAACCCGAGACACGGTTGATGCGGATATTGTGTTGGGTGGAATTCCAGTCACCCTTATAGACACGGCCGGAATTCGTAGCGCGAGTAGCAGCGTTGAATCTGCGGGAATTAAAAGATCTTATGATGAAATAAAAAACGCAGATCTTTTATTAAACGTTGTGACCAGTGAAGGTGATGTCGCCGAAAAGGTACAAATAAAAAATACGCTTATCGTTTTTAATAAAATTGACCTTGTTGCGCCGTCAGAAAAACCTTCCGACATTATTCCCGTTTCTGCTTTGTTGGGCGATGGTATAGCTGGCCTAAAAAACACCATTAAAGAAAGGTTAATTTCAAAAAACACATCTGGCTCAGACATCGTACTGACAACAAGGCGACAGGAAATTGCAATTACTGGTTGTAAAAACAGTTTAAGCGCATCCTTAAAATATTTAAACAAAGATGCCCCAGAACTAGAGATTGTTGCATTTGAGCTTCGGGATTCCATTAACTATATAGACGCGCTTATGGGAAAAACAACCGTTGATGATATTTTAAACAAGGTGTTTTCCGGCTTTTGTGTTGGTAAATAGTTTCACGTGAAACAAAAAACTATACATGATATTATTGTTGTGGGAGGTGGGCACGCCGGTGTTGAGGCCGCCAACATAGCCGCAAAAATGAATTGTTCAGTCTTGATGATCACAATGGACAAAAAAGCCATTGGGAGGATGTCTTGCAATCCAGCAATTGGCGGCCTAGCTAAAGGTCAAATGGTTCGCGAAATTGATATGTTGGGTGGTCTTATGGGGGGCTTGGCCGACAGGTCTGGGTTACAGTTTAAAATTTTAAACAAATCTAAGGGACGAGCTGTTTGGTCTCCTCGCGCACAGGTTGATAAACGCCAATATGAAACCCTGGTAACATCTACTGTTTTAAACAATAAAAACATTGATGTTGTCTTGGGCGAAGCGGTTGAACTTTTGGTGGATAACTACGCGGTTTCGGGGGTTTCCCTGCGTGACGGCACTTCTGTTTTTGGAAAAGCGGTTGTTCTAACGTGCGGCACTTTTTTATCCGGATTGATACATGTGGGCGAAAGAAAAATTCTGGCAGGAAGAATGGGCGAAGAAGGGTCCATTGGAATTACCGAGTCTCTTAAGGCTTTTGGGTTCAAGACTGGGCGCCTAAAGACGGGAACACCGCCAAGATTGAACAAAAACTCCATTGACTGGAACAAAACAAGCGTTGCTCTTGGTGATGAGTTTCCTGTGCCTTTTTCCTATCAAACGCACGACTTTAACCCGCCCAACGATCCCTGTCATACGATTCGCACCAATAAAGAAACACACGAGATCATTAAAGAAAACATCGATCGGTCTCCTATGTTCTCCGGGGACATCACAGGAACTGGCCCAAGATATTGCCCATCAATAGAAGATAAAATTCACCGGTTTTCTCACCATGATTCGCATACGCTTTTTCTTGAACCAGAATGGAAAAATTCTGATCAAATATATTTAAATGGGTTTTCCACAAGCCTCCCGGAAGACGTTCAGTTGAGCGCTTTAAGAAAAATACCTGGCTTGGGTCTTGTGGAGCTATTAAGGCCCGGCTATGCTATAGAATATGATTTTTTCCCACCAGCACAACTCAAGGCGACCCTAGAAACAAAAGACATTTCAAGGTTGTTTCTTGCTGGGCAGGTTAACGGCACATCGGGATACGAAGAGGCGGCCGCCCAGGGGCTTATTGCTGGGATTAACGCCGCGTTAACCGTTTCTGGTTTGGAGAATCTTGTTTTGTCTCGCTCTTCGTCTTACGTGGGGGTGATGATAGACGATTTAATTACAAAAGACACCCTGGAGCCCTACCGGATGTTTACGTCTAGGGCCGAATACAGATTAATGCTCCGATATTCTAATACAGACGAGCGACTGATTGGCGTTGCAGAAAAACACTCTCTTTTAAGTGGTGACGTCTTATCTCGGGCACGCAACAGGCTAGATCAAAAACAAACAATCTTAAGCAGGTTTAATGCGTCAATAAGTCCCGCAAGTCTTCCCAAAAACATTAAAATTAATCACCCGACACCGGCAAAGATTGTTTTAAGGCGACCCGAGTGTTCAATTTTTGATTTTCCAGATACTTTTTTATCACACAGCGGTGAACTACCGGTGTGGTCATCTAACGAATTGCTGTTTGATATAGAAGCTGAAATAAAATATGAAGGATATATTAAGCGGCACTTAAGCGATCTGGAGAAACAGAAAAAAAACGAATCACTAACAATTTCTAATAAGCTAGACTATGGTGTGCTTGCTGGCCTTTCTAATGAGGCTGTGGAAAAACTCTCTTTTGTCCGCCCCGAGACACTGGGGCAGGCGATGCGGGTATCGGGCGTTACGCCCGCAGATATTTCCGTTCTCCTTGTAAACCTGTCAAAATAGCCCATGGTTTCACGTGAAACAATTGTGGGCGACTCCGGTATTTCCTCTGTTTTTCCAAACAAGTTATTTGATGATTTCGAAAGTGGCGCATCTCTTAGTCAGCTAACTCTTGATGCTGCGGCATTATTTCTTTCTGTTGCGGCAAACAAATTAAAATCAAATGTTTTTTTATCATTTAAAAACGAAAAAGCCGCATATTCTTTTTAC
>Ga0209501_10004334_pt1 | contig 13663 bp, 5 predicted proteins | sample ArcticOcean_MG_C_4_FD_187434 | JGI IMG/M metagenome (GOLD analysis project Ga0209501, IMG submission 187434) | Marine microbial communities from western Arctic Ocean - ArcticOcean_MG_CB4_134 (SPAdes) (version 2) | ecosystem: Environmental > Aquatic > Marine > Oceanic | place: Arctic Ocean...
TATTCGGTTTTTCGGGCGACACAAAAGACGGCATCCTTGTCACGTCGACCACCAACACGTTTGACGATGTGCTGGCCGGGGTTTCGCTTACGATCAACGAGGCGACCACTTCTCCGGTCACCGTGACGGTCGCCAACAACACCGCTACGCTGCTGGGAACCGCGATCGCGATGGTCAATACGTTCAACGCCATCCGTCACCAAGTCGAGGGCCTCACGGCGTACGACGCCGAGTCGGAGCAATCGGGTGTGCTCAAAGGCGACGGAAGCCTGTTACGTGTAGAGACCGAATTGGCAAGCCTGCTGACCGGTCGATTCTTGGGAATCGGGTCGATCCAGTCGCTGGCAGAAATCGGCATCTCATTCACCGAAGACGGCGAGTTGGAACTGGATGAAACAGCATTCACGACCAAGTTCGACCAAGATCCCAGCGCCATGAAACAGTTTCTGTTCACCCCTGACACGGGCGTCTCGGCTCGCATCGATGCACTGCTAGAGCAGCTAGCAGGTGGTGACAATTCGTTGCTGTTGCATCGCTCTCAATCGATGTCAGACCAGTTGGACGTGAACAGCCTCAAGCTCGAATTCCTCGACGAGAGGCTTGAGAAGGCACGCGAGCGTCTGACGCGACAGTTTGTGCTGTCCGAGATCGCCATCGGCAAATTGCAGGCAGGGCTAAGTGCCTTAAGTGCGCTTGTGCCGCTAGCACCGCTGTAACTTTTTCTGTTTAGGATCACGAAACCACGCTCGACCGACCGATCCAGAGGGAAGCGGGTTCGCCCCATCGATCAGACATCCGTAATGTGACAAGGAGGACACGATGCAGCCGTCAGTACGAAACGACTATTTGACCACTGAGGTGATGACCGCCACGCCTCAAAAGCTGCAATTGATGATGATCGACGCCGCGCTGCGGCTCGCTGGCCAAGCCCGTCTAGGCTGGCAAGAAGGCAACGACGAGACGGCCCACGACGCGCTGGTCCGCTGCCAGCAGATCGTGACCGAGATGATCTGTGGGCTCAATCCCGAGAAGGACGCCGATTTGGTCCGCAAGGTGGCCAGCGTCTATCTTTTCGTGTTTCGCACACTCACCACCGCTCAGATCGAGCGGGATGAAGTGAAGCTGACCGAAGCGATCTCGATCCTCGAAGTCGAACGCGAGACCTGGCAGGAAGTCTGCAACCAGCTTGGAACCGCGCCTTCGAGCATGCAGCTAGCAGCGACGCCCGACTCGTTGCCAACCTCGCTCGAGGCATAGAGAAACGCTCGTTTTTTCCTCAATCGGTGCAATCAATTCCACCGATACCAACAAAGGAGCCGGGCACGCGGTGTGCGCGCTTTGCACGTTTCTATGGCACACGGCGAGTCAGCCGTCGGGTTTTGGCAAGCGGCGATCTGCTCGCTTGGGGGGAGCTGAGGCAATGCGAATTTTCATCGGATGGGATTCCCGATTTCCCGAGCCGGCCGACGTGTTGAGCTATTCGCTTCACCGGCACTCGTCGATCGAACTTGACATCCGGTACCTCAAGCTCGACGAGTTGGATCTCAACCGTCAGCACGACCCGCTCGCTTCGACCGAGTTCACCTACTCTCGGTTTTTGGTACCGCATCTGTGCGGTTATCAAGGCACGGCGATTTTCATGGACAACGACATGCTTTGCCTGGGTGACATTCGCCAGCTGGCAGAGCTCGATATGTCGGACCACGCGCTGCGTGTTGTCCAGCACGACCATCGCCCTGACAACACCGTCAAGATGTACGGTTGTCCGCAGACTTCGTATCCGAGAAAGAACTGGTCGAGCCTGATGCTGATGAATTGCGAGCGGCTGACGCTTTGGACCAAAGGAGTCGTCGAAACTCAGACCGGCGCGTTCTTGCACCGCTTCGAGGATATCCCGGACGACCAGATCGGCGAGATTCCCGACACGTGGAATACGCTCGACCGGATGGACCAACACACGAACCTGCTTCACTACACCAACGGCGGCCCGTGGTTTGAAGACTATCAGGACCACCCTCACGCCGACGTGTGGTTTGCAGAGCGCGATCGAATGCGCGCGTCCCAGAGTATCGCCCCGCCGCACATGCTCGGCGATCTCTCGCGCCAGAACGGTACGACGCTTACCGGTGATCAGCCGGCCGTTTAAGCGAACATCGGGCCTAGTCGCGACGGCCGCATTCGTGGCACGCTCTTTTTCCTGCGGCATCGGCCGACGTCTCTATCTCTCGGCATGAGGCTCATCAAAAACCCCGATTAAGAGGGGTTCGCAACGGCACCCAGCGAGATATTCGTTCCAATGGAACGAGCATGTTTGTCGAGGAATTCGACAAGCCATGTTAGAATGGACCGTTGGGGCGGGGTTTCTGATGAGCCCAAGAGTTCGCGGTCGCTGCGTGGGATATCGATGTTCCTTAGACAACCTACTGACGCACGTCGATGCTCATCTCGCATGAAACGGTCGGCCGCGAATCCATGTTGGTCGTCGACGCTGCGACTTGAGACGCTCGAACGTCGTTATCTGTTGACCGCCAGTTTGCCCGACGTCGATCAATCCGATCCGTCTTTCCAAGACGAGCCCGCGCCGGTCATCGCGGGTGATGCCGCCCTGTCGGTGATCAGCACGGTCGCCTCGCAGCAGACCGTTTCTTCGCCGGAGCTGTTCATCAATCAGGGCTCAATGTGGGCCTACCTCGACGATGGCTCGGACCAGTCCACTGCCTGGAGTCAACCGGGATTTGTCGATTCGTCGTGGCTAGTTAAGCCTGCTCAGTTTGGCTATGGCGACGCCGACGAGGCGACCGTCGTGAGTTTCGGACCCGACGAAAACAACCGATTCATCACCACCTATTTTCGCCGAGAATTTGAGGTGGTCGACCCGGCGGCTCTGGAAAAACTGTATCTCGATCTGTTGCGAGACGATGGCGCAGTGGTCTATGTCAACGGACAGGAGATTCTCCGTAGCAACATGGCGCCTGGGTCGGTCGATTACGAAACCAGGGCGTTGCTCAAGGCATCCGGCACGAACGAGGCCACCTTTTTCCGCTACGCGATCGATCCGTCGGTTTTAGTCAGCGGGACCAATCTTCTCGCCGTCGAGTTGCATCAATACGACCCTGCCAGTTCCGACGCGAGCTTTGATCTGCAACTGACCGGCACGCTTGTCGGCTCGTCTTTGAGTTCGACGGTGACGATTGACTTCGACGCGGAAGTTGATCCAGCGTCAGTCGAAGCCGGCGATCTGTTGATTGACGGAGTGCTGCCCGCCGTGGCCTTCCAGATCCTCGACGCTGACACGGTGGAATTCACCTTTCCACAGGTCGGCGGCGGCTCGCACGAGATGACCATCGCAGCCGGCGCGATCGAGGATACCGGTCACGATCCGATCGATGCCTTCGCAGGCCAGTATTCGCTTGACTTTGATCCTCAATATGACGTCAAGCACACGCCCTATTTGCAGCCCGGCAATGCGCCGCTAGGAGCGATAACCGACCAAATCGATATTCTTTGGCAGACGATTCCCGGCGGCGTGGGAGTCGAGGATGATTTTCAGGTCAGCTATCGACTCAAGGGTACGGCCGATCCGTGGACCTTGGTCCCAAGCATCTTTCAGTTGGATACCGGCATCGATGACCGCATCAACCATGTCGCCTCGATCGAGGGACTGGGCTATGACACCGAGTACGAGTATCGGGTTATCCATCGACAAGCGACCGTGACCGTCGCGACGTACGCGGACGACTTTCGCACGCGGCTTGCGCCGGGCGACAACTCGGAGTTTACCTTCGTCGCGTATGGAGATTCGGCATACGAACTCAGTAACGCGGGATTTGCGGCGGTGCAGAATCGTATCAATCTGGTCGACCCGGCATTTTCACTTCTCCTCGGCGACAATGCGTACCAATCCGGCACACACCTGGAGTTCGATGCGCGTCTTGATCCTGCGATGATCCCCGAAGCAACGCAATATAACTCCAGCCACGTCGACTACTTTTCGTTTGGCAATCACGACATTGGCAATTCGTGTTGCGGCGAAGCTGGCGAGGACAATTATTCCTCGCCGATCCCTGTCGCGGGGCTAACAAGCACCGTTGAGCCGCCCGAAACCGAACGACGCGAACACAACTATTCGTTCGATTACGGCAACGTCCACTTTGTCACGTTCGATACCAACAGCCTGTACGATGATTCACGGCTTGACGCGCTGGTCGACTGGGTTGTCGCAGATATGGCCGCGTCAACCGCCAAGTGGAAAATTGTTTTCGGCCACCATCCGCTCTCGGGCTCACCAGACAAGCCGGAACTTCCCAGTGGCCACTATTTCCAGCAGGTCGTTTCCGAGTTTCGCGAGGCCGATGTCGATCTGTTTCTCACCGGCCACTCGCACACGTTCTCCTGGACCTATCCGCTGTTGGGAACAGAAAACGACGAGGCGACTTATCTACCCGATCCGGACCAGGACTATGCCGATGGCGGCGGCTTGGTGCAGGTCATTTCCGGCATGGGCGGGAGATCCCGACGCTTCGGAACTTATGACCAGTTTCCGTTCGTCGCGGCTGGCTATTCGCAATCGACCACCACCAAGGCCGTGGACGGTTTCGCCCAGATTGACGTGACCGAGGACGAACTGACCATTAGCTACGTGTCCACGTCCGGCGATGTAATCGACTCGTTCACGCTGAGCCCCGACGTGGAGCCACCCTTTGCCAGATTGGTCGCTCCCGAGGATGGCGGCCGGACCGATCGTGATTCCGCCGTGGATGCCGTCCGGTCACTGCAAGCGAGTGAAATCGTCGTGCATCTGATCGACTTCGGGCTGGGCGTCGATGACGGGACCGTGTCCGCTGCGAGCGTCAACGTCTCGCTCGACGGCAATGCTTTGACCGAAGGGACCGACTATCTGTTTGCCTATGACTCGGCCGCTGATCGAATCAGTCTGACGCCGAAGACGGCAAGTCTTTTTCCGATCGGCAGCTATTTGATCGAAGTAAGCCCGATCGGCGATACGATCGAGGACGTGATTGCCCACGAAATGCCGCCGGTGATTCTGTCGGTCGAATTCGACAACGCGCTCGCGCCTCTGCCTGGGAGTCTGATCGAGAGCACGGTGGATGGCGGCATCATCGCCGCGCCCGGCGAGACCAAGATATTTCAACTCGACCTCGACGCCGGACAAACGCTCTCGGTTGCCGTATACCCTGAAACGTTGTTGCAACCATCGCTGTCGATTTCGCCTCCCGGCGCCGTGGTCTCGGCGTCGACGCCTGGACAGGCGACTGGGTTTCAGACGTTCCCGATTTCGGCTTCGGGAACCTACACCCTGGAAGTCGCCGGTTTGGTCGGATCAACGGGGCGATTCGCGATACAAACCATTCTTAACGCGGCCCTCGAAGCAGAACCGCTGACGTCGGTGGCGAACGACGACTGGTTCAGTGCCCAGGATCTGGCGGCAAGTTTCCTTCCGCTTCCCATCGGCGCCGGTGATCGGGGTGCGGTGGTCGGCGCGTTGGCGGGAACCGAAGAAGACTGGTATCGCTTTACTTTGAGTGATGGGCAAACGACAACCCTCGCGCTGTCGACGCTCCTGCCCTCGAGCCCCACGCTGGAGCTTTACGACCAGAATCTGACGCTGCTGGCAACGTCCATCAGCACGCCGACCTTGGCCGCTGTGATCGCCGACCTCCGCGACACCACCATCAACACCACTTACTATGCAAGGGTTTCCGGCACCGACCAGAACTACAGCATGGTGATTATGCGCGACGCCCACTTTGAACTGGGGCTCGGTGGCGAAGCAGGCTCTCCACAAGATATCTCGCCGCTGGGACTCGTGCTCGGACACGTCGACACGGAGACCGACGTCTATGCATTCGAACCCCTTGGCGGGTTCGCCCTCCTGACTACCGCGACACCGCTGGACGGGCCCAACGATCTGGTGAATCTGCTTGACCCGCAGTTGGATTTTTACGACGCCGATGGCCTGTTGATTATCTCGAACGATAACGGCGCGGGCGACGAACGCAATGCCCGGATTCTTCAATTCGGTTTGACCTCGGGCGTACATCAGATTGCCGTATCAGATGCCGGTGTGACCGGCGGCGACTACGTTCTTCTTAATCAAGGCTCGACGGTCCCGCCATCGTTCTTTGCGACCGGCACCGATATTGTCGAGGGCTCGTTGGTGCCGGCACTCCCCACGCAGTTGACGGTCGACTTCAATCGTCAGGTTCGGCTCGACACGCTGCAAGCCGGCGACCTAAGTGTCAATGGCCAACCGGCCATTGGTCTTACCGTGGTCGATGGAGATACGGCTGTGTTTGATCTCGCCACACCGCCGGTCCCGGTGGGCAATGGCGTCCAGATCGTCGAGATCACCCAAGGCTCGATCACCGGCGTCTTGGGCACACCGATCGACGCCTTTCTGACGCACTTCGAAGTCGAAGCGGTTCCGCTGTTTGAACCCAAGGGAATCGCTGGCCCGGTCTCGCCGCTACTGGACGAAGCGTCGGGGCTCGTCGCGAGTCGCGGCAACAGCAACGTCCTGTGGGCCCATAACGATTCGGCCGGGGGCACCGAGCTGTTTGCTATGACCGGCACGGGCGACCATCTTGGCACCTACGATCTCGCTCCCGCGACAAACATCGATTGGGAAGACATCGCGATCGGCCCCGGCCCCACAGCGGGCGTCGACTATCTGTATGTTGGTGACTTGGGCGATGGTGAAGGGGCTCGATCATCGATCGTCATTCATCGCGTGCCGGAACCGACGGTCAGCGATATTCAACCCGTGGCGAATGTGGTACTTGCCGGGGTCGAGTCGATTGGCTTGTCGTATCCTGCGGGGACCCACAACGCCGAGGCACTGATGGTCGATCCGTGGAACGGCGACCTCTACGTTGTTACGGTTACCGGTGAGTTATACGGCGCGCCATTTCCGCAGACCAATGGTGACACACTCGAGTTGCTCGGCGATCTTACCTGGACCGGGGCCAGGGCCGCGGATATCTCACCCTCGGGGCTGAACGTTTTCGTGAAGAATCTGGACAACGTTTTCCACTTTTCTCGCCCGCTTGGCCTGAGTCTTGCCGAGGCGCTGGTCGATGTGACGCCCGGCGTCGTTCACTATGAGGTCGAGCCCAAGGGCGAGGCGATTGCTTTCGATCCCGCGACCGGCGGATACTTTACGCTCAGCGAAGGTGTCGATCAGTCGCTTCGGTTCTATGCTCCGAACGAGAGCATTCCGCAGGAATCGGTCACGATGTTTCAGTCGAGTGCCTATCCACAGGTCGCCTATGACGGAATGCATGACACGACGCTTCTGGAAGAAACCCCCGACGTCAACGAGGGCACCGAAGAGGTGACCAAGTCGGATGGCGAGTCGGGCAACGATGCCTTGGAGGCGCTGGCCCTGCTGCGATGGGATCTTTCGGACGTCCCCGCCGACGCCGAAGTCCGCGAGGTCGCCCTGAACTTCAACGTAACAAGCGACACCGAGATGGAAGGCTTTTTTCTCTATGCCGTGAATCGCGACTGGGTCGAGGACGAGGCCACGTGGAACAGCTTTGCCACGGGATTAACCTGGCAGCTCCCCGGCGGGTACGGCCTATTGGATCGTGACGCGACGGCGCTGGCTTTCATCGCCCCGATGGACGGTGACGGCACGTACACGTTCGAGCTCAACGACGCCGGGCGGGCCGTGGTGCAGTCCTGGATCGAGACGCCGTCGAGCAACCACGGCTTTGCGTTGGTACACAACAACAACACGGACGGACTGAAGTTCGAATCGCACGAAGTACCGACCTTTTACACGCGTCCCAAGCTGCTGTTGCGGCACCGGACGCCCGACACGCTTCCACCGACGGTTCGAACCGTCGTGGTGAACGGTGGCAACGGCGGTCTCAGTTCGATCAACGCATCGACCAGCGGTATTCGCACGATCGATGTGATCTTCAGCGAGCCGGTGCTTTTCGATCCGGCGGATCTAGTCATCGGGGCCATTCCTTCCGGCGAGAGTGATGCGGCTTCGGTGGTGTTGACCCCTAATGCCATTGTCCGTGCGGGTAGCGACCGCGTGCGGATCGAGGTCGCGGATCCCGGCAATGTTACCAACACCTGGGTGCAGGTTACGATCGGCGAAGGCGGACAAATAACCGATCTGGCCGAAAACCATCTCGATGGCGAGGCGCCCGCCAGTGGGTCGGGCCGCGGCTATCTCTATGACGAGACCATCGATCTGCCCAGTGGCGACGGTACGCCCGGCGGCGGCGGGATTTTCTTCGTCGGACATTTGTCAGGCGATGCCAACGGTGACAAGACCGTTGACGCCGGCGATCTCGGTGCGTTGTTTGCCGTGCCCAACGGAGATTCGACGTCGGATTTCGACGAGAACGGTCTGGTCGACGCCGCGGATCTGGCCCACTTACTGGCCGCATGGGGCACGTCACTTGACAATTTACCGGCAAACCTACTTCCACCCGACGCGGCAATCGAGCAGATCGCTACGGCGAATTTGGTGACCGCTCAAATCGCGGCAGAGGTCGATTCCTATTTCCAATCTCTCGGCACGGAAGTGGGTCCCTCACCGATTCCGCCGCTCATTGATTCCCCCCATCGCAGCCCTCGCCGAACATTTCGGCGACCGGTCCAGACGCTTGAGGTTTCGCCCGACGGTTTGCGCCGAAGAATCGCACGACGTTCGACCGCGGCCGATCCGCATGAACCGTCGCCTGAGAGCGAATTGATTCATCGGCGCGGCGAGGGACGTCGACGCAGATAGCAGACCGCTTACTTCTTCTTGGTCCGCGTGACCTTCAACAGCTCACCGTCGCCGGGGGCCAGTTCCAGTTTCACAGTTTGCTTGCCCTTGACCGGTGCCAGCGAGAGCTTCTGCCACTTGCCTGTCTTCTTATCCATCTTCTCCACGGCGGTTGCGTCAAGCGACAGTGTGGCCTGTTGCTTCTGGCCCGCGTGCTTGTTGGTCACCAAGAGATAGTCTCCGCCCTTTTCGCCTTCAAAGACGCCAACGAGCAACTGGGCGCCCGACGGCTGACACCATGCATCCTTGGGCGCCTTTTGGCCGCCGATCGGAAGTGGGTCGGTGTGATGCATCGCCACCGAACGACAATCAGCCAATACGGGGCTCATCCAGCGGACCTCTTTGGCGATCGCGGTGAGATGCGGCAGCGTGATGTAGGTATTGAGTTTTCCGTCCTTCAGTTGGGCGTTACCATTCTTGTCCTTTGCGTGAGCAAAAATCCACGGGGTCCAAAAATGAAAACCGGTGACCCCATAGGCCAAACTCGTGTAGATCGTCTGTCTCAGTTGCCCCGGCGAAGAACTACTACTGGTGCATCGCATGACCGGTATACCGTTCTTCTGTCCCAGGTCGCGGAACATCAGTAGGTACAGGTAATATCGTTCGGGATGCCGACGAGGCATCGCGTGATAGTGGTAGAAGTCGAGCAACATCGGCTGGACCTGCTTGGTGAAGTCCCCAAACTCGTTCCAGTTGGCACGATTGATGAAGATCGTCGGGTGAGTCGGATCGGCCTTCTCAAAGACCCTCGCGATTTCGGCGAACAGGGGGAAAGAACTCCGTTTTCTGCGGTCGGAAATAAAATAGCCGAACACCGCAGGATCATCCCTCAACTTCTGGGCGGCGTTCAAGGTCGCCTGATCGCCGCCTAGTCGGACCATCAATCCATGCTTGCGACACACATCGAGCACATCCACGCCTCCCTCGACCACGTTGAAGCCATGGCTGACGACCAGCTTGGCCATGGCGTCGTGATGCTTGGGGTCTTTTGGCCAGTCGGCATGCGCCATCATGACGATCGACGGCATGCGATAACGGATCTTCACCTTCGGCCGCGCAGGTGCCTCCTCGCCCACCGCACAGGCACCGAATAGAAGACAGGGCAGCAGTGCCGCAAGCGTCGATCTCAGGCAGGTTTTGGTCGGCGACATGATCATCTCCTCCTTGATTCCGTAGACAGAAGAAAGTTCAAACCAGACAGACGCACGACTTCACGCCGTGGCGATAAGCGACTCAAACGAGGCAAGCGAGCCGGTCACATTTTCTTCAGCGTAACCGCCTTCGGGAGGGAGCGACACCGAGTCCAGCAAGAGCGAGAGCCAGCAGGGCGAACGTGGAAGGTTCGGGGGTCGGAGGGTGTCCGACCGTATAGGTTCCCGACTCGATCGAAAGGGGCGGTTCAGGACCTGCCCACGCTACGCCGTTGACAGGAATCAGATCAAAAGCGGCAAAAGGACCCGTCCACCAGTCGATCTCTGTGCCGGGAAGCCAATCAACTCCAAATCGATCGAAGTCCAAAACCCCATGCCCGTTGGCATCCAAGATATCTCCGAGCAAAACGGGAACAACTCCCGGATGATCCAGGAACCGGCCAGGCTCTTTTTGAACGAGGGTAAAACCGTCGAAGTAGGTCTTGTCAGTACTTTCGACGGTGAACTCCAGCGCCCCTCCTTCGTTCCAAGTCTCGCCGACAATCCACTCGGCCGGCTTTTCAAATATCTTGTTGGTGTAGGTCTCGATGAGAACGTTGGACGTCGTATCGGTCAGCAGCCTCGCGTCCTGAGCCAACATATCATCGCCCGATCCGAAAGGCGTACCGCGAGAATAGACCCCGTAATCACCTTCCTCGGTGTCCGCGAACTTAGCGTTTCCCCATCCGACAGGTACGTCGCCATTGAGTCCTGGATCGACTCTTCCCAGAGTTGCACCCGTCTCTCCATAAGTAAGCAGAAGCGAGGTGGTGTCATCATCCCAATTACCGACGCTGCCGCCCGTCTTTTCGTGGAACTCCACGCGGAGCCGATGTGGGCCTGACTGCTCGATCTGGATTTCGCCATCGGACGTGTCATGGACTAGTTCAGAAGGCGTGTCGTCCCATAGAAACGTATCGCTGATCCCGACATCAAAAATGGGATACGGCGGCTCCCCCGGGTTGATCGAGAAGTTTACCTTGAACAGACCGGCGTTGTCGAAAATATTCGGATAGGCGCCGCCGAGGGAATCCCCGACGGTGATCGTGGCACCGCCATTGTCGATCACCCCGAGGGGCGTACCGCCTGGAAAGATCGGAGTCAACGGTGAGGCCACATCGATATTTTCTACACCAGTGAAGGTAATCCCTGAGGTGGGATTGAGATCGAGTTGCATCTGATATCCCGAAAGCAAAGACGATTGATCGGTCGAGAGAAAGACCTCGAAACTCCCCGTGGTGTCCACGTCAGAAACGAGGATATTGGGTGCCGAGATGGTGGTAAAGGCTCCGTAGGCGGCTGGCGACGTAGACGCCATGATTACGATCGCGATTAGTGCGGTTTTCATGATTAGCTCTCTGCGTGTCATTTGCGTTCGGCCTTGTTAATCCAGTCTTGATCCATCATGCGATCACGGCGTATGGTTTCTCGGCGGCGATGCTCTGAGTGGAACATCTCGAAGACGGTGTCGGCGGTGATGCTGTCTACGGTGTCGCTGTCTACGGTGCCACTGTCTACCGTGCCACTGTCTACCGTGCCACTGTCCACCGCGTCGCGCCGGCGACGACGCGCGCGTGACGATTCGGTCGACTCGTGCAGCGAGCGGCGGCCGAAAAGATAACGCTGGTTTCTGCCGGCGGGGCGAGATGTTTGATCGGTGCCAACCTCTGCGAAAACGTCGTCGTGGATTGCCGAGGAATCGAACCGCAGGGGGCCGGTCAGCGGTGGCACCGGTGCGATTTCCTCTACGGTGTCTATTGCGGTGTCTATCGCGATGTCCCCTGCCGGGGCCTCTGTCGACGGGCCGGTCTGAGACAGGAAGACCTGCAGCGGCGGACCACTACTGGGCGCCGGGGGCGACGGAGGAGGTGTCGGATCGCCGCCGGGCAGCGTGTCGCCGACGCTGCCCTGAGCGATTATCCAGTCGACGAAGTCAATCCGGCCGCTGCCGTCGAGGTCCGCGTCAACCGAATAACTTCCACCGCCCGGTGCCGAGAAGATGCGATTGCGGACCGCGGTAACATCAGCGGCGTCCACCGAGCCGGCCACGTCGGCGTTGCCCGGCAGCACGTCGAAGCGGAACTGAAAATCCCCGCCAAACGTGTCGTCGCCCGAAGGAAACGTATCGACTCCGTCGGTCCACTCGCCGTCCAATGGGTTGCCAGTCGCCACTTCGGTGATGCTGCTGGCATCCAAATCGATCAACAGTTTGTCGGCCGCGATCGGGCTGGAAAGGTTCCAAGTGGCGGTAAACGTCGCCCCGTCGTAGCTGAAGCCGCTGGAGATATACGAAGCAACGTCCACGCCCACCAGCGACAGATCGCTCTGCTGGATGTTGACGTCCTTGCTGAAGGAGATCACCAGTCGATCGATATTGTTCCACGTCAGCGTGGTCAGTTGCGATCCGCCGGTCAGCAGGTGATATCCCTGGCCGGAGATGGTCGGATGTCCTAATGACTGTGCGTCGAGATGGTCCAGGAAGGTTGTGTCCCAACTGCTACCTCGAACCAGCACGTGCTCGACCTTGGCGGTGCCGTCCGAGCCGACGCCGACGGCGAAGGTGTCTTCGACCCAATCACCCAAGGTATCGGTGGCGCGGACCGTGATCTGGGCCGTGCCATAAGTGTTGGTCGTATAGCTGAGCGTGCCGACGACGCTGGTGTCGACCAAGCCGGGGTTCGTGTTGCCGGTGATCGAGTAGGTCAAGTTGTCGCCCGCCGTGGCGATGTCGACGTCGCCAAATGCGGCGGCCAGATTCAGCACGGTCGGCGCGGCGTTCTCGACCACCGAAACATCGGCCAATGGCGCGACGACCACAGGTGGGTCGTTGACCGGATTAACGGTCACGGTGAAGGTGTCTTCGATGAAGTTCACGGCTGAGTCGTCGGTCGCTCGAACGGTGATGTCGGCGCTGCCGTGTTGATCGCCGACGTAGGTCAGCGTCAACTCGTTGCCGACGATGGCGGCCGTGACCAGACCGGAATCTGTGTTGCCGGTGACCGTGAGGGTCAGCAGGTCGTCGTCGCCGACAATGTTCGAATCGAAGTAAATCACATCCGGATCGTAAAACGCACCGGTCAGGTTGATCACCGCGAGAGCGGCGTCTTCGTCCACAGTGACGTCACTGATCGGCAGGGCGACGCTCGGATTGTCGCCGATCGAATCGACCGTGACCGTGAAAGTGTCCTCGACCCAAGTCCCCGCCACATCGGTCGCCCGGACGGTGATGTCGGCCGTGCCGTTGTGATCGTCGGCGTAGTCCAGATGCAACTCGCCGGCGCCGATGCTGGCCTGAACCAGATTGGGATTCGTGTTGGCCGCAACCGTAAACGTCAGGTGGTCGCCGGCGTCTGCGTCGGCAAAAACGGTACTCAGCACGAACTCGGAGTTGGCGGCGTCTTCGCTCACTGAAAAATCGGCAATGCCGGCCGCCACGGTCGGCGGGTTGGCACCGATTGCCGCTCCATGGACGAACGAGACCTGTCGGCCGGGCGGCATGTTTGCCCCGGCGACGGTCAGCAGGCTGCCGATGGTCAAGTTGTAGGCCTGGCTAACGTTCATGGCCGCGGTGACGAGCGTGACCGTGACGGTGTCGGGCGCAAGCGTGGCGCTGATCAGCGCTGCGTCGAAGGCATAATTGGCGACATGGTCTTCTGCGGAG
>Ga0209501_10004343_pt1 | contig 13650 bp, 7 predicted proteins | sample ArcticOcean_MG_C_4_FD_187434 | JGI IMG/M metagenome (GOLD analysis project Ga0209501, IMG submission 187434) | Marine microbial communities from western Arctic Ocean - ArcticOcean_MG_CB4_134 (SPAdes) (version 2) | ecosystem: Environmental > Aquatic > Marine > Oceanic | place: Arctic Ocean...
AATAGCGTAGACCTTCCGTGCTCCAGCTTTGGCGGCGAACATAGCCAGAATGCCGGTCCCGGTCCCCACGTCCAGAACGACATCGCCCGGTTGGACGACTTCGCGGATCGCGGCGGCGAAGGCGTCCGTGCGAAGACGATCGCTCACCATTCGCCTTTGCAGTTCGATGTCACCGTACGGCTTCATGTAGAGGTTGTCCACGATACGACCGAACAGTTAAAGGAGCGGGATTTGAGCACAGGATTACATTTTCAGTCAGTCGTCGTCTCACAGTTAACGCGACCGTGAGATGATTGTCGCACCTGCGTGACTGTCGTGCTAGGACACGAATTCCAATAAGTCGCCACTACCGACGAGCGTGATGATAGGAACACGCAGCTCTTTGTTTGCGATGGCTCGCCGCCTCGTACATGTCCGGCATGTGTTAGCGGCACGGGGCAATATTGTCCCGAGTACCTGTCGCGCTGTTGCAGTTATTAGGAATCGTCGGAAAACGACCGTTTTTTTCGACTGACGTCGGACCAATTTGCGTGCGGAGGTTTCATCGACCGGGTGCACTTGCGGTGATTGGCCAAGTTACCTCGGTCGCGCAAACCTGTGCAAGTTGGCCGGATCGCGGTTGTCCTCTTTTCGACGGCGCGCCCCGACGTGAGTCGACAACCTTGTGAATCAGATTGTTAGACGCTTCGGGGTGCGCCGATGCGCAGCGAGCTTCTCGGTACATCTGACAGGCTGCGGCGCAGAACACCTTGAAATATTCGACACTCAAGGCCCGACGCTAGCGAGATGGGCTTACAATCGGTGGCTCCCTTACTTGAACTGAAAATCGCCTTAGCTTGCTTCAGGTTCCACAAAAGGTCGCGTGCACGACTTCATCGGGCATCGGTGCGGCCTCATACTCGGTGAACTCCGCCTGTGCGGTAAACGGGTGCTGCAGCACGTCGTTGAGTCGATGAAAGGGCGCAAAGTCGCCACCGTTGCCGGCCCTGATCGCCTCCTCGATGCGATGGTTTCGCGGAATGAAGACCGGGTTCGTCCGGCGCATCAAGGCAACGGCCTGGCTGCGATCGCAATCGTGCAGGCGTGCCCGCCAAACGGTCAGCCACGCGACGATCGCCGCGGGTTGGTTGAAAAGGGAAGTGACGTCGTCGTCGTTGCCGCTTTCGAGCGCTTCGGAAAGATGGCGGAACACAAGCGTGAAGTCGGCCTCGCCATCGGCCATCGCTGCCAACAATGTTTCCACGATGCTCCAATCGTCGGTGTCGCCAGCCTCGATGCCAATTTTTGCGGTGAAACGTTCTTGCAGTTCGGTTTGGTGGATTTCGGCGAACTTGCCGAGAGCAGCTTCGGCTTTGGCGACCGATCGTTTCGGATCGTCGTCGAGCAGAGGGAGAAGGGTTTCGGCAAAGCGGGTGAGGTTCCAGTGGCCGATCGGGGCCTGATTGGCAAAGGCGTATCGTCCCTGGTGATCAATCGAGCTGAACGTTTTCGCCGGATCATAGATGTCCATGAAAGCGCACGGACCGTAGTCGATGGTCTCGCCTGAAACGGTCATGTTGTCAGTATTCATTACTCCGTGGATGAATCCGAATTGCATCCAAAGGGCGATCAGTTTGGCTTGCCGCTGAATGACACCATCGAGCAGAGCGAGGTAAGGATTGTCTTCGTGCTGCGCGTCGGGATAGTGGCGCTGGATGACATAGTCGGCAAGAATCTTTAAGTTGTCTTGATCCTTACGGGCGGCGAACCATTGAAAGGTGCCAATGCGAATGTGCGACTGTGCGACGCGGGTGAAAACTCCGCCGGGCACGAGGCCTTCGCGCAGTACGTTGTCACCACTTGCCACCGCGGCGAGCGCACGGGTCGTCGGTACACCGAGGGTAGCCATCGCTTCTGAGACGATATATTCTCGCAAGACCGGACCTAGCGCTGAGCGTCCGTCGCCACGTCGAGAGAATGGCGTCGGGCCGGAGCCTTTGAGTTGGATGTCGTGGCGAACACCGTCACGGCGAACGACTTCACCGAGCAGAATCGCGCGGCCGTCGCCGAGCTGTGGCGAAAAGCCGCCGAACTGGTGCCCAGAGTAAGCCATGGCGAGAGGCTCGGAGCCGTCCGCACGCTGGTTGCCTGAAAGGATGGCGAGACCTTCCGGGGAATCGAGTCTGGCGACATCGATTCCGAGTTCGGTCACCAAGTCGTGGTTCAGCCGGATCATCACCGGAGCACTGACCGGAGTAGATTCGACGGGCGTAAAAAAAGCGTCCGGCAGACGGGCGTAGCTGTTGTCGAAGGGAATGGCCATAAGAATGAAATTGGAAATGGGGATAGTTGATAATTCAAGGAAAGGTGGGGGCCGTCCTTGCAGCGGGGCGGCCGGGGGTGGACCGATCGCAGGAGGGAAAACCTGGCGACGAGCACTTGGCCTAGTCTTTGTACACGATAATGAGGTGCAGGTGAATCTGACGGGAAATCCAGCGGTGGGTCGAAAATCGTTCAGTAGATGCCGCCCTCCAAAAACTCGCTGCCGGACGTTTTCTGCTCGCAGGGCTGTTTTGGCGTACAAGAACTGTAAATGGGGCCTTTGGTGACAACCCCAACATACGCATGAGTTGATGCGACGTAGGGGCAGCTTGGCGAGGGGTGATTCGAGACGACGACTCACGCCGGTCGCGATCCCCCCTGAAGTTTTTGAGACCGACGCAGGCTACGACGACCGACCGCCGCGGCCGAGAACCGTCCTGTTGCGCCATCAATGTGACGATAGTGACGGTATTCAATGCGAGGATCTTGATGGCCCGAAACTGCGCCAGGCAGGATCGTCGGCATCCGGAAGACTTGATGACCCAAATGACTGGAAGCGGATTACAGATCCGCGAACGCTTCGTCGGCCAGAGATGCTTTAAGCGAGTCTCGCGGGCGCGTCGGATCAGATCTAGGCTTGGGACAGGTGCATATCTGCGTTATGTTCACGGCATGACTGAAATCGACCAATTTGAGAGTGTTTTCAAAGCCGCCGACAAGACGCCTTTTGCTTACGAGTCGGTAGCGATCGGCACCGTCTTGATTGTCACTGACGTGGATGCAACGCGGACTCGTGAGCTGGGTGAGTCGGCTGCGGAGTTCCTTCGCGTCCTTGGCACGGACGTTAGGTGGAAGTTCGTCGGTGGCGATGACTTCTCGGGGGTCAGTAACCTGTTGGAAGAGGTGGAATCGCATCGGCCTGACTTAATTTGTACGTACCGCAACTTGCGGATACCGGCGGTCGATTTCCCGCACAGTCTGGGTGTTTACGTGGATGTGCTGACGCAGGCAACGACAACGCCCGTATTGCTGCTGCCTCACGTTGATCTGGCGGATTCGAAATTGCGATTGCAGCGTGGCACGCAATCCGTCATGGCGATTACTGACCATTTGACGGGCGATCAACATTTGGTTAGTTATGCGGCTAAGCTGACTGGCCAAGAAGGTAATCTCTGGCTCACGCACGTCGAGGACGAAGCCGTTTTCGAGCGCTACATGGCGACGATCTCAAAGATCGCGTCCATCGATACCGATACGGCGCGCGAAGAGATTCGACACCAGCTTTTGAAGGAACCACTCGATTACATTCGCTCCTGCCGCGAGGTACTCGCCCAGTTGGAAAAGTCGATTGAGATTCAGGAGAGTGTCACCTTAGGCCATCATTTAACCGACTACCGCCGCCTCGTTGAAGAGCACAATATTGACCTGTTGGTCATGAATACCAAGGATGAGGATCAGCTAGCCATGCATGGCATAGCCTATCCCTTGTCGGTCGAATTGCGTGATCTCCCCCTGCTGCTGTTGTAGCCTGCCACTGCATGCTGTTTGCATGCCAACTGCTTAGACGGGCGAAGTACGACATCGCCGGAAGGAACCGAGATAGTGTTAACGAATCTATTGGCAGCGGGCACCACCGTGCATCCGGCCGTGACAACGATCTTCGCGTTGTTGCTGGTCGGGCTGATCGCCTGCCTGGCGTTTGAGGAAAAACTCCACGCAAAGAAGTCCGTAATCGCCGGTATCTTCGCGATCGTTAGTCTGTTGTTGGGGGCTGCTCTGGATATTCTGCCATTTCAGAAAACCGTCGTTGGCAGTCACTTGTTGGAAAAACATTCAAGCGTTGTCGGCGAATACGATGAAGAGGACCACTTTGTTCACGTTGAGATCCCAGCAACCGATGCGCACGACGTACAATCCGCAGCTGACGCAGAAACGCCCGATCCGTACGCCGAGTCGCACGCGGAACATCCGCTGCACGTCGACGGCCATGAGGTCGGTATGCCGGTTTACATCCCAGCGATTGAATGGGGTGTCATCGCGATCATCTTGGGCAGCAGTCTGTTTGTGGACGTAACCAGCAAGACTGGACTGTTTACGTGGATCGCTATTCGCGTAACCAAAGCGTCGCGCGGCGACCCACTGATTTTACTAGTCTCGTACAGCGTCATGACGGTCGTGTTTTCCGCGGTGCTGAATAATGTCACCGCGATGATTATCGTTGGTTCGCTCACCGTGGTTTCATTGGAGAAACTGGATCGCCGGCAGCAGTTGCTGGGATTCTTGCTTGTGGAAGCATTCCTCACCAATGTTGGCGGTCTGCTGACGTTGATCAGCAGCGTGCCCAACATCATTGTCGGAACGACGGCTGGTATCAGCTTCGTCGAGTTTTTCGTCAAAGCATCGCCCTATGTGTTGCTTTCGACGGCATTGACGATTTGGTTGGGTGCCCGGCTGTTCAAGATCGGACGCTTGGCCACCGAGCAAGAGCGTGCCAACGCCGCCGCGTTGGTCGACAGCTTCGACGAGAACGACGGCATTGAAAGCTGGGGATTTTTCTACTTCGGTGCGGCGATGCTCGGATTGTTTATCGTGACCATCGCCCTGACAAGCCATCTCCCTTACATTCGCGATCTGGAAATGGGCTTCGTCGCGATGATGTTCGCTGGCGTAATGCTGCTGCGTTACAAGTCCGAGGTCGATCAGTTCTATCGGCGGATCGACTGGGATTTGCTGGGGTTCTTCGTGTTTCTGTTTGTCGTGATCTATACCATGGAGCACGCGTTGGTGCTGCAAACGATCGGCAACGGTTTGCAATGGGTGTTGCGCGACATCACCGCCGAAACTGCCAATCCGCTTGACGCTACGATTGTGCTGATCGGCTCGGCGGTGTTCAGCAGCGTGACCGATAACATTCCGCTGGCCGCCATGTTGGCAAATATCCTCAAATCGCTCGGAACACCTTCGTCGTCGGGCCTCTGGTGGAGTGTCATCTTTGGGGCGAATCTCGGCGGTAATCTGACGCCGATTGGCTCCGCGTCGACGCTCGTCGCCGTGACACTGATGCACAAGCACAAGGTGCCAATGTCATTTGTCGGCTTCGTGAAGATGGCGATTCCCTACGCCGCGATGCAGATCACCCTGGCCGTCATCTATGTGTTGGTGGTGTTTGTGCTGTTGGGACTCTAAGAAAGACGATTCAAGAAGGACCATGCCCAATATAGCACCGGCACAAGCTGGCTGGTTGTACTCCCTGTGCAGAACGCCTCGGCCCAAAACTCTCTGCCGGTTAGGCTGGCCAAGTCGCACAGGTCGCGAAAACCGAAGCAGGAAGCGAATCGCCGAGGTGTCATTGTGACTGCGCGCCTGGAACAAGCTTGGCGACCGCCTGAATCAGATTGACTCGGTACCTCGGCGTGCGACACCAGGTGTCATCAGCGAACTGAGGAACCCTGCCTCGGTCGTGGCCGACGCGCGAACGAGCGATGGTCAGACGAGGCTCGATGTTGGGCTACGACGATCTCACAACTCGGCGTTCAATTGCCGCTGTTTACGGTACTCGCGTGGGGTGACGCCGAGCTCGCGGCAAAAGACGTCGTACATCTGCCGCCTTGTGCCAAAGCCGACGTCGCGGGCGATGGTGTCTAGCGAATGGTCACTTTGCACAAGCTCACGTTTGGCACGCTCGACGCGCACGCGACAGATCTCGCTCACGATCGTCCGACCAAGTACCTTCACGAAGCGGCGTCGCAGCGTACGCGGCTCTAAGTATACGGCTTGGGCAACGTCGCCGGGGCCGATCGACTGATGGCTTTTCTCGGCAATGAATAAAAGCGCTGCCGAAATTGTCTCGTCGTCGACGGAGTAGAAATCGGTTGACTCGCGAATCACGATTGCCTTTGGTGGCAGCAGAATGTGCTGGGGCGATGTCCCAGTTCTCTCTTTTCGCCCCCTCTCACTTTCGTCCATCAATTGGTCCAGGAGCCGAGCGGATTCGTAGCCGATACGCTCGAACCCTAACTCCGTGCTGCTCAGTGATGGTCGGGGGTTCTCGCACAGCACTTCCTCGTTCATGCCGGCGATGATCGCCACGTCTTGCGGTACCCGCCAGCCGCGCCGTGCGCACATCTGAACGATCATGCGTCCCGTCTCTTCATCGCCCACGGAGACACCGATCGGCAATTGCCACTCGCTCATCTGCGCATCAATTCGCCGTTGCATCTTCAGCCATACGGCGTGAGTCCGTCCGGGACGGAGGGGAATCTTTGCCGAAACACACGGGAAGCCAGCTTTCTGCACGGCGGCGAGAAAGGCTGCCGCTTCCAGCTTTCGACCGAGGTCTTCACGTACGACCACCGCAAACCGCCGGAGACCCCGCGCCAGCAGATGCTCGGCTCGAATACGACCACTGGCGGCGTAGTCAGGAAACACGCCTGGCAGTCGGTCGCGGGCGGGCGAACTAATCCAGACATTCACCGCTGGAATGCCCAGTCGCGCGGTATGCGTGGCGAGTCTATTGGTCGCCCGGGCAATGATGCCGTCGTAGGGATTGGCTTTGGTTCGCCGAGCTGGCAGGTTTTCGGCGACAAAATTGTCGATGACCGATTCCCAGCCTTGCTGACAGGCGTACTGCTGCGTTCCGGCAAACAGTGCGACGTGCCGCTTGTACGGCCATTCCAATTCGAGTTGGATGGCAACTCGGCGAGATTTGGGCATAATCTTGGCTGTCCAAATGATTTGGGTATAATCTTGGCTGTCCAAATCAGGTTGTGTTTTGTCCACAAAACGTCTTTTAGAGCGAGTATAGTTGGGGCAGGTTTCCCAGACAAGATGACCGTGAAGTCCCCGCCACAATGTCGCCAGGCCAACGACACCTTCCTGCCAGAGCCTGCGGCGGATAGCCGCCGATAGCCGAGCACAAACTCCCACCTGCTAGAATCCTCCCGAGTGTTCATCCCTCAATACGATCGTGGCTGCTATGGCCACGTTTGATCGCTCTCTTAACAAACACAGAAAAGGAAACACGCAATGACAAACGAAGCGGATGACATCCAGGCCGTGGAGAAGCTCGGCCAGGCAAGGGACGCAATCGTTACCGAATTGCGCAAGACAATCGTCGGCATGGATGATGTGATCGACGAGATGATGATTGCCATCTTTGCCCGAGGACATTGCCTGCTGGTGGGTGTTCCGGGACTGGCCAAGACGCTGCTGGTCAGCGCGCTGGCCCAGACGATGTCCCTTTCCTTCAAGCGGATTCAGTTCACCCCCGACCTGATGCCTTCGGACATCACTGGGACCGAGCTGCTTCAGGAAGACCCCGAGACGCACGAGCGACGATTCCAGTTCCAGAAGGGACCCGTGTTTACCAACCTGTTGCTGGCCGATGAGATCAACCGCACGCCTCCCAAGACACAAGCAGCACTGCTAGAGGCGATGCAAGAGAAGAGAGTCTCTTCGGGCGGTGAAGACTACAAACTCGATGAACCGTTTTTCGTCCTGGCCACTCAGAACCCGATCGAGCAGGAGGGCACGTACCCGTTGCCGGAAGCTCAGCTCGACCGGTTCCTGTTTAACATTATGGTCAAGTATCCGAGCCATGACGAAGAGATTGATATTATGGAGAGCGTGACCACGGACGAAGAGCCGGTGATTAACGAGGTTGTTGACGGACGCACCATTCTGGAGTTCCAGCATGTGGTCCGGCGGATTCCGGTTGCTCGCCATGTGTTTCTGTACGCGGCGGCACTCGTTCGAGCAACACGTCCTGACGAGCCCGAGGCTCCAGAGTTTGTGAAGAAATTCATGGCCTGGGGTGCCGGACCGCGCGCGTCGCTGAACCTGATACTCGCTGGAAAAGCGAGAGCAGCCCTCCGCGGGCGGTGTCATGTTTCCGTGGAAGATATCAAGGAGTTGTGCCTGCCGATCCTGCGGCATCGGATCATCCCCAACTTCGCGGCGCGTTCGGAAGGAATGACGGCCGATACCTTGATTGAAAAGTTGCTGGAGGAAATTCCGTCGGACGAAAAACTGCTCGCGCGGAAGACCGGCTGAGATTAACTAATGACAATTCTCTGCGTTGCCACTCGCCACCTTAAGAAGAACTAAACAATGTCTGAGCATTTACCGCAAACTGATTACCTCGACCCCGAGGTATTGCAGAAGCTGGGCGACCTGGAACTGGTCGCGCGTGAGGTCGTGGAAGGGTTACGCGTGGGAAGTCATCGCAGCCATCTGCGCGGCTTCAGCACCGAGTTCGCCCATCACCGCCAGTATGCGCCCGGCGACGCGCTGCGCACGATCGACTGGCGCGTCTACGGCCGCACCGACCGTTATTACACCAAACTCTACGAGGCGGAGACCAATTTTGATTGCCACGTTCTGATTGATGCCAGTTCGTCAATGAACTATGCCTCGGGAAAGGTCAGCAAGCTGGAGTACGCCAAGTTCCTCGCCGCTTCGATGGCCTATGTCGTGCTCAAGCAGCGCGATTCGGTGGGGCTGTCCATCTTTGATTCCGAGGTGCGTGCCTACCTGCCGCCACGTTCTACGATGGGCATCATTTTGCAGATCGACCAGTTGCTCCGCGACATCAAGCCGGTCCCCAGAAGCAGCGTTGCGAAACAGTTGCACGACATCGCGCTCATGATGAAGCGGCGCTCCTTTGTGGTGGTGATCTCGGATTTGCTTTCCGATGTGGATGACATTCTGGCTGGCCTGGACCATCTCAGATACGATGGCCACAACGTCGTTGTCCTCCACACGCTGGATCCCTACGAGCTGGAGTTCCCCTTCAATGGCGCCTGGTGTTTCGAGGGGCTTGAGCTAGAGGAGCCAGTGACCACGCAAGCCGAGCGAATCCGGGAGGACTACCTCGCTAGCTTCAACGAATATCTGGAGGCACTTCGTAACGGATGTACGGCGAGTCACGTCGACTACACGACCGTCGATACATCGCGTCCACTGGACACGGTCCTCAACGAGTTCTTTTTCAAACGCCAGGCAACGCTTAATGGAGCTTGGTCATGACCTTTTTCAATCCACTGCTACTGGTCGCCGGGTTGGGAGTGGCGTTGCCCATCCTTGCTCACCTGTTGAACCGCCATCGGGTCCAGCATACTCCCTGGGCGGCGATGCAGTTTCTCAACCGAAGCGTTCGCGTCCGTTCGAGGCAGTTGCGTCTTAAGGATATTCTGCTGCTCGTGCTTCGCTGCCTGGCGGTGCTGCTGGTGGGTCTGGCTCTCGCGAAGCCTTTCGTTAAAGAAGCTGAGGGCGTTGCCGCGAGTCTCGGCGAGCGTCGTGCCGGGGTCATCATCGCCCTGGATGCCTCTTACAGCATGCAGCACAGCGACGGCTCCACCACGCGATTCCAGCGAGCGCTCGAGCAAATCCGGGCGATCGCAGAGGGAATTCATGCCGGCGATCCGGTCTGCCTGGTCCTACTCGGAGCGGAGCACCGGGTTATCGAGCGGAACATGGCGTTCGATCTCGAGCGTTTTGAAGCGATTCTTCACGCCCAGCAGGCAACACCAGAATCCCTGGACCTCGACAGTGTGCCGATGCGGCTGAAAGAGCTGGCCGAGGGTATGGATGCGCCGCAGAAAGAAATCTATATCGTCACCGACATGCAGGAGCAGGACTGGAAGAGTCGACCTGCGTGGTTAAGCGACGCTTTCAAAGAGCTTGGCCAGATCGCTGCGACATTTATCGTTCCGGTTCTCGGTGATCCTGATAACCTGGCGATCACGAACCTGGAACTCGTGTCCGGCGTACTTCGCAAGGGCACAATTGCACGATATCGCGCAACCGTGCGTAACTGCGGAACGGGCCCGGTTGCGAATATCAGGGTTAGAGGGCGGGCCAATAACATCACCGTTGATACCAAGACGATCCCCGCGATTGCGGCCGGAGCTTCGGAGACGGTCTCGCTATTTGTTCATTTCCACAGTCCCGGGCCAGTCCGCATTACGGCCGAGCTCGATACGGATTCGCTGCCGGTCGACAACGCTCGCCGAACCGTGGCCATCATCCGCGACCGTGTTTCCGTGTTGTGCGTTGAGGGTTCATCGGGCAGCGCCCACAGATCTGGCGGGTTCATCACGACGGCGCTCCGCGCTCGCGGCAATACTGCGGGACAAGAAAACTTTGTCGTACAGTCGGTGCCCTGGGTTGATCTTCCGACACAGGACCTGTCTCGCTTTGATGTCGTGATTCTGGAAAGTGTCCCCGATATCACCCCCGACCAGGCCCGCGGTCTGGAAGAGTATGTCCGCGCCGGCAATGGCCTGATCTGGTTTGCCGGGGACAATACGGATGCGAAGGCATGGAATGAACGATCGGCGCTTGGTGGAATTCCGCTGCTGCCGGCGGTAATTGCCGAAGCCGTCAATACGAGCGACGCGACGGGAGTGGGAAGACCACTGGACCCGACAATGCCCGATCATTCGGTGTGCCGCCCGCTGCTCTCGCTGCCGGAAGATTTGCTCAGTGAAACACGTTTCCGGAAGCTGCTGCAGGTCAAGCCGTCAGTTACAAGCTTCACGGTGTTATCACTTGCCGGCACGGCTGCGCCTGTGCTTCTGGAGCACTCGATCGGGCGCGGGCACGTCTTCATGTTCACGACCTCGGCGGGTTCTGAATGGAACAATATGGCGGTGACGCCTGTGTTCCCCATGGTTCTCCAGCAGATGGTGACGTATCTGACCGCCCGCGAGTTTGAGAAACCGCGGCTCGTCGGTGATTCCCTGGCGTTGTCTTATGTTGATCAACCGGATGCCAGCGAGGCCGTGTTTGATACACCATCGGATCAGACGATCTCCGTTCCCGTCCGCGAGCATCGCAACCAGTACGTGGCTCTGCTCGACCACGCCCGTGAAACCGGCTTCTACCTTGCACGGGTGAGTATCCAGGCTCCCGGCATGCCAGTGGCGGTCAATGTTGATACCAGAGAGTCGAACGTCAAATGCCTGACTGCGGCCGAAACGATGCGCAGTTTTGAGGACACGGGGATCACGGTGGCACAGTCGGAAGCAGATCTGCTTGATGCCGTAGAACAAACACGCACGGGACGGTCGTTCTGGCTCTTCTGCATGCTGACGGGCCTGGGACTGCTGGTGATTGAGAGCCTGTTGGCGGATCGCCTGTTCAAGCGATCGGTATCCACAAACGAAACCACGCCGGCCTCGGCGCACTCGGAGAACGGCTAGATGATCGATTGGCTATTAGACGGCGAGGTCGAACAGTTCTTTTGGGCACGTCCAATTTCGCCGGCGGCGATGCTGGCGGCCTTTGTCGCTGTCGCTCTCCTGACCGTGTTCCTTTACCGACGCGGGCAGGGGTTGCCGCTGCGTGTTCGCCTGGTGCTTGCCGCCAGCAGGTTGGTCGCTCTGGGCCTGATCGTTACGGTCGTGCTTGAACCGACAGTGGCCGTCACACAGACCGACACGGTCAAACGCCGTTTGCCGGTCCTGATCGACGTATCTGGAAGCATGTCCGTGACGGATCAGCGGAAGCGGTCCGAGGATATTGTCGAGGCGGCCGCCGCGCTGGGGATGCTTCCGTTGTCAGAGACAACTGATGCGAACCGGGCTGCCATGGCGCTCGATGCAAAGCAGCGTCAGACGATTGCCGCCGCCTCGCGACTCGACCTGGCCAGGAACCTGCTATCACAGTCGGCGCGTCCGATGCTCGAGTCGCTCGGAGACGATCTCGACGTCAGCTACTACGCGTTTGGCAAGACGCTGCACAAGCTCGGTGAGGGCCATTCTGGTAATGGGGGAAGCGGGGCCGGGGATTTTCTCGCTGCGTTAGAGGCCGACGAGTCGGGTACCTCAATAGCGGAATCACTCGAAGCGGTGGCCAACTCCGACCGCGGCGTGCCTCTGGCTGGTATCGTGCTGATTTCGGACGGACTTGATACGTCATCGCGTCGTGCCGAAGCCGCGGTCCATGACCTGGGCATGCGGGGCATTCCTGTCTATACCGTGCCGGTGGGGATTGCCGAGCCCGACGACGTCTCGATCCGAAATGTGATCATCCAGGAAGTCGCCTTCTCGGGCGACAAAGTTCCTGTTCGCGTGCAGATTCAATCCAGAGGCTATGAGCGACGGACAGCCGACCTGACCGTGCTCCTCGATGGAAGAGGTGTGGCCCGGCAAAGTGTCTCACTGGAAGGTGGCCTGCAGTTCGAGGACATCTTCTTCAATGTCGATGTACATGAAAAAGGAGCCGCTCGAATCGAAGTCGCCATCGAACCGTTCGCCGACGAAGCGACCGCCCAGAACAACCGCGTCCAGCGCAGCGTTCGCGTTGTGAATGAAAAGATCAACGTGCTGTGTATCGAAGGCAGCGCCCGCTGGGAGTTCCGCTACCTGCGTGCCATGTTGAAGCGTGATCCCCGGATCAACGCCACGTTCATCGCGACCCGTGCACAACCGGAATTGGCACGCAGTTCATCCGAATATATCGCTCAATTCCCCGAGAGTCGTGAAGAGGCATTTGCCTACGATCTAGTGATTCTTGGCGATGTCGATGCGGCCTTCTTCTCGGCGGAAGCCTTCCAGCGGCTGGAGGAACTGGTTAAGCAGCGCGGTGGATCGCTGCTCATGCTGTGCGGCGCACGCCATTCGCCGGCCAGCTATGCTGGGACGCCGGTCCAGCGCATGCTGCCGGTCGAATTCGATCCCGAGGCTTCTTGGGAGGATGTGGATGACAGCGTGTACCCCGTGCTCACACCCGAGGGCCGCAGCAGCCTGGTGATGACGCTAGAGACGAATCAGGAAGAGAACGACCTCATCTGGAGCCAAGTCGCGCCGCTCTACCGTGTTCCACCGCTTCTCGAACCGCGCCCTGGGGCAACCGTACTGGTCGAGCTATCCGACACGCGTTCCCGTGCCAACCGTTATCCGCTGGTTGCCTGGCAGAGATATGGAACCGGCAAGTGTATGATGATGGGAACGGATCGGCTGTGGCTGCTTCGCTTCAAGACGGGCGACAAATATCATTGGCGGGCCTGGTCCCAGTGCATTCAGTTCCTCACGTTGTCACGACTCATGGGCGAGCATAAGAGGATCCGCCTCGAAACAGACCGGGCCACCTATCCGGTAGGCGGCCAGGTGATGCTCTACGCGCATCTGCTCGACGACGAGTACGAACCGATCACTCAGCCCGGTTTTGAGGTCGAGGTCAGTGCGCTGGACGCAAAAGCGGCGGGTGCCACGCTCCAACGGGTCACCCTTCGGCCTGACGCTTCGAATCCCGGTCTCTACGAGGGCTATTTCTCGCCGCCGCAGCCGGGTCGTTACCGCGTAGAGGCAAATCCGAACGATCAGCCGCTCTCCAACACCACCGAAT
>Ga0209501_10004348_pt1 | contig 13644 bp, 20 predicted proteins | sample ArcticOcean_MG_C_4_FD_187434 | JGI IMG/M metagenome (GOLD analysis project Ga0209501, IMG submission 187434) | Marine microbial communities from western Arctic Ocean - ArcticOcean_MG_CB4_134 (SPAdes) (version 2) | ecosystem: Environmental > Aquatic > Marine > Oceanic | place: Arctic Ocean...
GATCTCCGCGATCGAGCGCCTAAAGAAGAAGGGCGTGGCGGACCTGGAAGACCAGGCCGCGGAATTCTACGCCGCCCACCTACCACGGATCCGCGCCGCGCTGATGCCGGTGATCGGTGCGCTGATGCCGAACGAACCAGAAGACGCCGCGGAGCTGGTGGACTTCGCCACCGTGGCCTACGTCCGCCACAGCGAAGACGCCACCGTCCTGGCGGATATCCTGACCGATGCCGAACGGGACCAGTGGGAAGCCGCGGCGGCCGAAAAGCTGGCCGATTATTTTAGCGAGATCTAACCAACCACCGCCGGCCTGGCTGGCGTCCACTTCACGAAGGGACCACCGCGATGAAGACCAAACCGAAAAGCGTCTCACCGATCACGTTCAAGGCGCTGGACGCCGGCGAGGCGGAGATCCTGATCTATGATGAGATCGACCCATTTTGGGGAACAGGCGCCAAGGACTTCGCCGAAGGCCTGAAGGCGCTCGGCGCTGTGACCACCATCCACGTCCGCATAAACTCACCTGGCGGCGATGTATTCGATGGCGTGGCGATCTATAACCAATTGGCGCAACACAGCGCCAAGGTGATCATCCACGTGGATGGCCTGGCCGCCTCGATCGCCAGCGTGATCGCTATGGCCGGTGATGAGATCCACCTGGCCGAGAATGCGCTGATGATGATCCACGATCCCTGGTCCTTTACCGGCGGAACCGCCGCGGACCTGCGCGCCATGGCCGATCTGCTGGACACGGTGGCCACCACTATCGTCACCACCTACGCGGCACGGACCGGCCGAGATGCCGAAGATATCCGCGCCATGATGGCGGCCGAAACGTGGATGGACGCCACCGAAGCGCTGGACCAGGGATTCGCGGACCTGATCACCGAAGCGAAGCGGATGGCGGCCCGATTCGACCCACAGGCCTTCGGGTTCAAGAACACGCCCACCGGTGCGGTGGATCCAGAAGAGACCACGGTGGACGTCACCGCCACCGAAGACGAACCCGAAGACGTCACCCTGGCCGAAGAGACGCCGGTGGACCTGTCCGCCCACGTGAACCGCCTACGCCTACTGGACCTGGCGGCCGAATAACCGCCGCCAACTCGGCCGGCCAGGTAGCTCGAGCGCGATCACCAGCTCCGCCACGTCTCGATCGAGATCCGCGCCCACCTACTCGGCCAGGTCCGCCACCTGGTCCGCATATCCCACCGGCCTGGCCGCCAGCTCCGCGGCCAAGCCCACCACCTGGTCCGCGATCGCGGTGGCCAGCTCGGCCAGGTGGATCCACGTCTCGATCGAGATCCGGCCCGCCAGGTCCAGCGGCGGCCGTGACGTAACTACGTCACCGGCCAGGCTGGCGGCCGGATCCGCGGGGATATCTTGCAACCTCACCAGGCCAGCGCCGCTGATGCGATCGCGGCCTGGACCACAAAACGAACCACCAGGCCGCGTGGAACGCTTAAGCGCCAGGCCGATCACATCCAACGGAGACGTGAGATCATGCCGAAGACCTTAAACCAAGACCAACTAAAGGCCTACCGCGAAGAAGCTGGCCAACTGCGGAACGAATTCCAGACGATCCTGGATCTCGGCGAGTCCGATAATCGCCAATTGACGGACGAAGAGACCGCCCGCCTGGAAGCGATCGAGAACCGCGTGGCCGAGATCAAAACCACGCTGGCGAATTCCGCACGCCTGGAAGCGATTAGCGGCGGCCTGGACCACGGCACACCACAGAACATCGGCCGCGATGGCGACCTGATCACCAGCGGCGGCGATGAAGTCCCGCGGGATCTCCACCGCACCGGCCCGCTGCGCGCCTTCACCGGCGAAGGCGCCGAACAGAACGCCTATCGGGCGGGTATGTTCCTGCTGGCCGTTTTGTCGGGATCCGACACCGCCCGCACCTATTGTGCCGATCGAGGGATCAGCCTGCGCAACCAGGCCGGCGGGACCAATTCGCTGGGCGGAGTCCTGGTGCCCACGGAGCTGGCCACCGCGATCATCGACCTGCGCGAAGCCTATGGCATTTTCCGCCAAGAAGCGCGGATCTGGCCGATGGCCAGTGATATGACGATCTTGCCACGGCGGACCGGTGGCGTGACCGCCTATTTCGTCGGCGAGAACACGGCCGCCACCGCCAGCGATAAAACCTGGGATGGCGTGGAACTGACCGCGCGAAAGCTCCAGGCGCTGGTCAAGTATCCAAGCGAACTGGCCGAAGACGCTGTGATCGCGCTGGCGGAAGATCTGGCCAACGAGATCGCCTACGCGATGGCGCTGAAGGAAGATCAGTGCGGATTCGTCGGCGACGGAACCAGCACGTATGGCGGGATCGTGGGCGTGGTGAACGCTGTTGAGGCGGGATCGATCAAGGGCGCCGCCACCGGAAACGATAGTTTTGAAACGCTGGACCTGGCGGACTTCGAAGGCGCGGTGGGCAAGTTGCCAGAATATGCCGAAGGGAACGCCAAGTGGTATATCAGCAAGGCCGGATACTGGGCTTCCATGGCGCGCCTGATGAACGCGGCCGGTGGCAATACCACGGAAACGCTGGCCGATGGAACACGCCAGAAGATGTTCCTGGGATATCCGGTGATCACCAGCCAGGTGATGAACTCCACCCTGGGGACCGATGCGTCCGCGCCGAAGGCGATCATCGGTGATCTACGCCAAGGGGCCACCGTGGGCGACCGCCGCGGATTCACGCTGGCCACCAGCGAACACAATGATTTCGAATCGGACCAGATCGCCATCCGTGGCAATCAGCGATTCGATATCAACGTCCACGAACGTGGCACGGGAACCGCCGCTGGTGCGCTGGTCCTGGTGAAGTCCGCCGCCTAAACCACGCGGAGATCTCGAGCGCAGCCGCTTTACCAACCAACCAACCCAACAATGGGGAAAAACCGTGAACCACGAACAGACCGAAAAGACCGTTATCGTCACCGCGCCCGCCGCGCTGATCGATGACGCGAGCGCCGCCACCACGGCGATCGACACCAAGGACTTCGATTACTGCACGATCGATGTGATCTTAGGCGCCACCGATATCGGGATCACCGTCCTGAAGGTGCAAGAGTCCGACGATGACGCGGTGGCCGATGCCTACGCGGACGTCACCGGCCTAGTGTTTGGCACGTCCACGGATATCGATGGAACGCTAAGTGTTGTGCCATCCGCCACGGACGATAACAAGGTCTTCACCTTCGAGGTGGACCTACGCGGCCGTGAGCGCTATCTCGATGTGGTGTGCACCGTGGACGATGGCACGGTGGGCGGATATGTCGCAATTATCGCGCGACTGTCCCGCGCCAAGGAGATGCCGATCACGTCCGCCGAACGCGGCCGCGATCAGATCTTGCGAGTCTAAAGGACTGGCCACAGGTCACCAGTGGCGGCCAGGTCCGCCGCTGGTGGCGTTTTATTCTGTCCCACCGTGAAGGAGTCCCACGCAATGGCCAAGGCCAAACGAAAGACCGCCACGAAGGCGGCCACGTCCACCAGGTCCGGCGAATATGGCGAATATATCGTCCGCCGTTCCTACTGTCGCAACCGTCCAGGATCGCGGATCCAACTGGACGCCACCACCGCCGCGCCCCTGGTCCGCGATGGGATCCTGGAACCGGCCGAAGCGAAGACCACCGAACCGGCCGCGGGAAACTAACCACCGCCAACGCGGCCACCTGGTGACCACCGCGGAGATCCTAACCGATGAACACGCTGATCGATCTTGGGACCGTCACCGGATCCGCGGAAGCGATCACCGTACCTGTCGCCCGCGCCCATTGCCACGTATTCCATAACGATGACGACCCCGATCTGGCGCGCCTGATCGTGGCGGCACGTGAACGCCTAGAGATCCAGGCCGATGGAAAGCGCGTCCGCGATCGATCCGTCCGTCTGCTATTGCCCAAGTTTCCAACCTGGTCCATCCGCCTGGAAGGGTCACCGCTGATCAGTGTATCGGCGATCAAGTACCTGGACGCGGACGGAGCCGAACAGACCATCACCGCATCCGAATACGTGGTGAGCCAGGCCACGCAACCAGGCCGCGTAGAACCGGCCTATGGCGAAAGCTGGCCCACCACGCGCGAACATCCAGAAGCGGTGCGGATCGAATACTCACTAGGGTATGGATCCGCGGCCGCGGTGCCATCGATCGCGATCCAGGCGATGCTGCTGATGATCGGCCACTGGTATGCCAACCGCGAAGAAGTGGTGGCCGGAACGATAGCCACCGCGGTGCCCAACACAGCGAACGATCTGGCGGCAATGTTCGCCGCGGGGGATTACCGCTGATGCCTATCCGCGCCGGCCAGCTCCGCCACAGGATCACGATCGAGACGAACGAACCGACCACCACGGACGGATCGAACGAACCGGTGGCGGACTGGAATGCCACCCACGCTGGCGTGCCGGCGCTGGTGACCGAAGTCCAAGGTGTGGAAGCGTGGCGGGGAATGAAGATCGAGGCGATCACCACCCATATCGTCCTACTCCACTGGATCGCGGCGATCACGGCCGAGATGCGGATCAGCTATGGAACGCGGACGCTAAACATCACCAGCGTGATCGATCGAGAAGGCCGCCGCCGCGAGCTGGTCCTGATGTGCAAGGAGGCGATGTGATGGCCACCGTCAAGGGCGATCGGGAACTGAAGCGCAACCTGAAGCGCCTGGCCGATAAAGTCCAGAAAAAACTATTACGCCAGGCGGTCCAGGCCGGATCGAAGCCGGTGGTAAAGGCCGCGCGAAACGCGGCGCCGGTGGAGTCCGGCACCCTGAAGAAGTCCATCGGGGTGAGGATGAAAGTTTACAAGCGCCAGGCCACCGTGGTGGCGATCGTCGGGCCACGGACCGGATTCGGATTCACCGATGACGAAGGAACGCGCCGCGATCCGGCCAGGTACGGCCACCTGGTGGAAGGCGGCACCGTCTACCAAGGGCCACAGGCCTTCCTACGTCCGGCGATACATAACAACAAAGCCGCGGCCAACGCGGCGGTGAGGACGAAGCTGGCCGCGGGGATCAAGAAGGCGGCCGCGCTAAAAACATGATCGACGAACTTATCATCGCGCGATTATTGGCGGACGTGGATGTGGCCGCGCTGGTGGGAACACGGATCCGCGTGGATCGACTCGGCCAGGACACCACTTTTCCGGCCATCCGCGTGACGGAGATCACCGGCGATCATCCAACCAACCAAGCGGGCGCCAGTGGCCTACGCGATGCGCTGGTCCAGGTCGATATTTACGCCACCACGCCAGACGGGCGCCGCGATCTATATCTCCACGTCCGCGATTCGCTACGCGGCCTGGCCGCGGCCTACGCGGATCACGCGGACTTGTCGATCCGATCCGCATCGATCACCAGCGATTCCAAGACATACGAGAAAGATAGCGACGGAAGTGATGAGGGCCTGTTCCGCCAGCAAACCGACTGGCGGATCTGGCACACCGAACAAGCTGCCCCCTAACGAAGAACGGAGAAATATATCATGGCCGATGTTGGAACTGGAGTAACGATTTTATTTGCGACCAGCGCCTATGCGGGCGTGGTCCTGGGGATCTCGGCCGGCGATGCCGAACGGCCGGTGATCGACACGACCCACGCCGGGACCACCGTATCACGCACCAAGATGCCTGGCGATCTGCTGGACGAAGGCGAGATCACGGTGGATATCGAATTCGACCCCGACACGCCGCCGCCGATGACGTCCGCCGCGGAGACTGTGACGATAACTTTCCCGGTTCCGGCGGGCCTGACCAACGGCGCCACGGCGGTGGGATCTGGATTCATTAGCAAAAAAAACTGGGAAGTCCCAGTGGAAGAGAAGATGGTCGGATCCTACGTCCTAACGTGGGCGGGAACCGTGGCCTGGACGGACGCCAGCTAGGTCACCAGGTCCACCACCTGGCCCACCACCGCCACCAACCATAACGCGAAGGGATAACGATGGCCGAAGCGATCCTGATCTGGCCCGCCGCGGGCGACACCTTGCACGTCTTCCAGGGATCACGCCGCGTGGCGATGTGCGGAACCAGCGCGGCGCTACCCTTGCAACTCACCGCGGGCCTGTCACCGGTGGACGTCCTGGCGGTGGCCACCGCGGTGATCGACCACCAGGCCAGGCCCACCGCCAAACCACGCCGCCACACCGAAGATGGCCTGACCATCGGCCAGGCGGATCCACCTGGTGATCCGATCGAATAACCAGCCACCACAACCACAACCACGAAGGAGGCGAACATAGTGTCCCAACACCTAACCGCCGAAGAAATTCTGGACGCAGACGATCTACCCTGGCGGGATGAACCAACGCCAGAGTGGGGCGCCGGATCATGCGTCCGAATCAGAACACTGACCGGCGACGAACGCGATCAATGGGAAGTGGGGATGGCCAACCGCAAGGGAAAGAACGGCCAGATTGTAAACGGCCGCGGGATCCGCGCGGAGCTGGTGGCCGCCAGTGCGATCAGCGAAAACGGCGCCAAGCTATTCACACCGCAACAGGTGGCCAAGCTGGGAAGCAAGTCCGCCGCGGTGGTCAATCGCCTATATGGCGTGGCGCTCGAGTTGTCGGGGATAGGCGAAGACGAAGAAGAGGATATTGCAAAAAACTACGGCGGCGAGGCGAACGACGATTCTGGTTCCACCTTGCCAGAACTGTCACCCACGCCAGCGTAAAGGAAACACAGCGCCTGATCGATTCTCACGAATTCGCGGAGTGGAAAGCCTACTATCTGGACGAACCGTTCGGCGATGACTGGAACCAGGCCGGCACCATCGCGGCGGCCGCCACCAATGTCATGTTAGCGAAGGGATCAGAACTAAAGACACCGGCCGATTTTATACCTGGCCGGCACCAGGACCGCCGCGGCCAGAGTGCCACCGATATGGAGATGGTGGCCAGGTCCGCGATCGCCAGCCACAACCACAACCAACCACGGGAGACCTAAGCGATCGCCAGCTCTGTTGGTAATTTGTTTGTAACGCTCGGCCTGAAGTCCAAGCAATTTTCCGGTGGCCTAAAGAAGGGCCGATCGGACGTGGGGAAATTCTCCAGCGGTGTGGGCGGATCCCTGGCGAAGATGGCCGGCCCGATAGCGATAGCGGCCGCGGGGATATTCTCGATCAGTAAGGCCATCGGATCGATTAAAGAACAATTTTCAGAAGTGGACCGAATCAGCAAGCTGTCCGATGAGCTGAATATCTCCACCGAATCACTGGTGAGCTGGGGCCACGCCGCCGGCCTGGCCGGATCATCCAGCCAGGACGTGGAAAAGGGCCTGCGGAAGTTTGTCAAGGTGCTAGGCGAACTGGACGCGGGGATCAGTGACACCGCTAAGAACTTCACCGCGCTGGGCCTAAATGTAAACCAACTAATTGAAGCGGGACCGGAAAAGGCCTTCACGATGGTGGCCGAATCGATCAGCAAGATCGATGATCCGATGAGACGCGCGGCCATCGCCACTTCGCTGTTCGGCAAGAACGGCCAGAAAATGATGGTGATGATGATGGGCGGAGCCGGTGGCCTGGCCGCGGCACGTAAAGAGGCGGACGCGCTGGGGATCACCTTCGATCGGCTGGAAGGATCGAAGATCGAAGCGGCCAACGATGCTATGTTGCGCCTGAAGACTTCCTTCACCGGGATCAGCCGCAAGGCGGCGATCCAACTGGCGCCGATGATCGAATTCGCCGCGGAGAACTTCACAGAAATTATGTCGGACGTGATCGTCTGGATGAAGGACCTGGCCGGATGGGGAAAGACGATCGGCACCATATTTGCGATCGCCTGGGATATCTCGCCGATCGTGATAATGATCCGCGCGATCAAGGGCCTGGTGAGTCTACTTTCCGGCGACCTGGCCGGCGCCGCTAAGAATCTGGATTTCTTCCAGACCACAAATAAATTCCGCGGATTCATGGAGAAGGTAGAAAATATGGAGATGCCCGACGTCTCTTCACCGATGACCCGCGGCCTGGCCCACGCCAAGCGATTCACCGATGAGATAATGAAACAGAACGCGCTGCTGGACAAGCGCCAGCGGATGCAAAACGGCGGCAAGCGCGCCCAACTAATGCACACCCTGACCACCGCACGCGGCCCGATGACGTCCGCCGGATCCGCCAATAGCGTCCGCGATGTGATGGACCGATTCGACGAACTAGAACGCCAGGCGAAGGCCAGCGCCCTGGTGACCACGATCAAACAAATGAACGCCGGCCTACGGGAACAGGTGGCCACGTGGGGGATGTCATCACGACAGCTGGAGATCTATCGCAAGAAATTAGCGGGCGCCACATCCGATCAGCTCCGCCAGGCCAAGACCCTGGATCGCCAACTCACCGCGATGGAGAAGATGGCCGCCGCGCAGGAGTCCGCCAAGCGCCTGACCGAAAGCCTAGAGACACCGGCCGAGAAGATGAAGCGGGAGATCGGGATCCTGTTCGCGGCCCGCGCCCACGGTGGCCTGGATTCGGACACCTTCCAGCGTGGACTGGGAAGGATCTCGGCCGCTGGTCCGGCTATTGCTTCACCGGCCGCACTCGAGCGCGGAAGCTCCGCGGAGTTTAGTTTGCGGAACCGGGCCACCCAACAATCGACCGCGGATAAGCTACGGCGCCAACAGGTAGACGAACTGGTGGCGATCCACCAGGCGGCCGATGACGCGGCCGCGGCGGCCCGCGCCAACCACTACGCGGAGGCGACCTTATAACGATGGGAACCACCGTGACAGAAAAGCGAGAATCACCACGCGGTGGGATCGATTCGGATGGAAAGGAGTCTTACGATCGATCGTATCAGATCGAGACCACGGCCGCCACGATCGGCCCGCGGACCGTCCGCCAGGCGCTACCACCGCGCGGGACCGCCTTCACCTATGGCACCGACACGTCACCCAAGTGTACTGTCCAGACGATCACGGTGAAGATCGACCCGAACATCGCCACCAGGTGGCACGGCGAAGTGAGATACACAGAAAACGATAACGAGTGTGACGAAGAATATGATGATCCGTTAGATAAGCCGCCAACCTTCGAGTGGGACACGATCGAAGAGATGGAAGTGGTGGAGAAGGCCACGAAGAAATTCGACGAAGACGACCAACTGGAGAACCAACCGGTGGCCAACTCGGCCGGCCAGGCCTTCGATCCACCCTACACCGAACCGACCGCGCACCTGAAGTGCGTAATGATCCGCAACGAAGATAGCTTTACTCCACAGACGTCTCTGTCCTGGCAGAATAAAACGAATTCGGACACCTTCACGATCGATGGATACGAGATCGAAGAAGATCAGGCGCTGATCAAACGGATCACCGGCCGCCGGATCGCACGCTGTGAAGGTGCCGATTATTTTGTGGTCACCTATGAGATCCACTTCCAGAAATCAGACTGGGATCGTAGGCCACTGGACGCCGGCCAGATGGAGCTGGTGGACGGAGAACTGAAACACATCCGCGCCGAAGGCCAACCGGTAAGCGAAGCGGTGCCACTGGACGGCGCTGGCGCTAAGAAGGGCGCCGCCCAAAACGCGGTCTACCTTCGATTCGCCACGAAGGATCCGATAGCCTACGGCCCATTACAATTCGAATAAAAAAAGGAGACCACCACCGTGGCCGATATTGCAATCCACCCCAACGGCGCCCACTTCAATGGACACCTGTCCGCGCAGACGTTTTCCTGTCCTGGTGGCGTGAAGGATAACGATATCCTGGCATCCACCACGATCGACGCCGATAAGCTGGGCCACTATTTTCCGATCGCGGTGGAGCTGTTCGGCCCCACCACAACGATCGCGGCCGTGACCAAGACGATCCACATCGCGCGAACCGCCGGCACGATCGTGGGGATCGAGGGCGTGATCACGACCAGCCCCACCGGCGCGGACCGAACTGTCACCGTGGAACTGTATAGCGGGAACGCGGCCAGCGCCTACGCCACCGTGCTATCGACCACGGTGGATATCGTGGACGCAACGGCCGATCGGGCGGTGGTGGCGGGAGTGGTCACCACGCCGGCGATGGCCGATGGCGATTCGCTCCAGCTAAACGTGGCCGTGGCCGGCGCCGCTGGCAATCAGGCGCTGGGCCTGTGCGTGGTAGTTTGGATTAAAGAGACAACCAGCTAGGGACCGGGTGACCTGTGGGGAAATACGTAGTTATTCCAGAAGCGCTATGGCCGCGGATCCGCCGCGTGGTCGGCTGGGCGGAGTCCCAATTCGGCGCGGGCGGAGTGCCACGCGGATCTCGATCGCCTACACAGCAACAGTTTGTACGATTCGAGCTGACCAGCAACCTGTCCGCCGCTGGAAACGCCACCGCCAAGCTGCTGGAGTGGAACACAACCACAAACCTATTCGCCACGGTGGGCGATGACGTGACCGTCTACGATGACCTGTCTGGCCGGATCGCGGGCGATACGGGTGATCGTGGGTACTTCGAGTGGGCCGCGGACGATCGCCGCGTGGTAGTTTTGCTGGCCTGTCAAGAAATACACGGCGCGGTGATCACGGACGATATTGTGACCGGGATATCCTGTGACGAAGAAGGGGTGCTGGAAGTCTGTACGCGGGAGATCACGATCAGTAAGTGCGGACTAGTCACCGACCTGGCCGCGGAGTCCTGTCCATAATGGCCGGCTATACCGTACCAGATTGTGATTGCTGCCAGGCCTGTTGCGCGAACGATCCGGCGGAGATCACCATAGATCTCGGCGCCGGCGGATGGACCAGCGTGGATTGCGATGATTGTGAAAGTATAAACGGAGAATTCACCGGCACCTTCGCGGGACCCGCGCAGCCTGACCGATGGCTGGGGCCAGCTCCAGCCGTTTGCGATACGGTGGGGGATGGAAGCTATACGGGCGACTGTGACGATATCGACTGGAACTGTTACGTATGGTGCAAGCGGGTCAAATTTGCGGGTGGCTGTGTTTTTTATGTCTACGTGGGAGTGTATTTCTTCCCCTGCAATGATGACGATGACTGTGATTACTGTGGGCGAACGCGGGCGGAATACTCTGTCACCGTGAACGATACCCTGTCCGACGATTGTGTCCAGGGCGAGCTGACCCTATCGAAAGACCTGGAAGTCCACCAGGCGCTGGATCAGGGTGGCGCGCCCTGCGCGGGAACATTACCGGCCACTGTAACGATCTCAGGATTCTAGCGCGATGCCAACACACCCCAACACGCGCGGCGATGGAGAACAGACCAGCGCGGCCGATGGCGATATTGAGTGCGAATATAAGGCCACGGATCCCACGATCACCGGCCGCCGCCGCGAATACGTCTGTGGAACCTGTGGCCACCGCCGCTGGAGCGCCTACGCGGGCCACCAGCTCCACCGCCGCTGTGGCCCACCAGGCCAGCCGGCCACCGCCTGGCGGCCACCGGATGACGGATCCAAGATTCGCCGCTATGCGAAGGCGGTGAAGAAGTGGATTACGGCTGGCCGGCCTGTCCGACCCCCTGAAGAAGTGGCCAGGATATTCGACCAGATCTGTGTTCCGTGCGAGAATTTTAACGTGGCCGGATCTTGCAATCTGTGCGGATGCAAAGTCCGCCGCAACGGTGCCGCGCTGATGAATAAGCTGGCGATGGCCACCACGAACTGTCCCGCGGATCCACCGAAGTGGACCGCCACGGCCGAGTGACCACGGCCACCACCAGGTCCACCAGGCCCGCGGCCAGGTATCTCGAGCGCAGGCGGCCACCAGGTCCAGCGGCGGCCGTGACGTAACTACGTCACCGGCCAGGACGATCGGCCACCTGACCGGCCTACGATGCCGCTATGGCCGCCACCCAATTCCACGCCGGTGATGTGATCGTCTTCGCGGGCCGCGGGTGGATATCCCGCCTGATCGCGCTGGGCACCTGTCCGCTGCAATTATTGCTCGGCCGCGGTGATTCGCATATCGGGATTTGCGCCGATTATTGTGGCCGCGTCCTTCTGTTCGAGTCCACCACCCTCAGCGATATGGCCTGTGAGATCACAGGGAAGCGTATGCGAGGGGTCAAGGCGGTGGATCCACGGCGGCGGATCGAGGGATACAAGGGGAAGGCCTGGATCCTACGGCCCGCGGAGGACCAGCGGGCGGATCTCGATCGATCGCCAGCGGCCGCGGCCACCCTGTCTGAATATCTGGTGGACCGCGTGGGCGTGCCCTATGAGCAATTCAACACGCTGGTGATCGCGGGATCCAGATACTTAAAACGCTCTTGGCTATTTCGCCAGGACGCCAGCCGGCTGTTCTGTAGCGAGATGGTGGCCCTGGTCCTGGAACGGATCCAGTGGATCGGGCGATCCAACGCATCGACCTACACCCCCAATAGCCTGGCGCGAAAGCTGGTCTATGAGGGAACCTACCAACCGCGGAGCCGGATCCTATGAAACGATCGAAAGACAAAGCGGCCGCCGCGGTGGCCATCGGCCTGTCTCTGTTGCTGATGCTGCTGGCCGGATGTGATCACAGTGCCAGACGCGGATCACATCGCCGCCAGGCCAGGCCAACCACCACAACCAACTCGGCCACCAGGTCCACCACAGTGGTCACCGTTCGCCGCGTGCCGCGATGTGGTCCGCGATGCCGCCACACACACCGCCGCGCCAAGAGATACGGCCTGGCCACTGTGCCAGCCGGCCAGCGCCATTGGAACTACGGTGGTGGATCCTGTGTCTACGCCAGCGTGGCCAACACGCTGGAGATATTAGGACTGGCCGAACAGGCCAACCACATCACGGCCGCCTATTCTGGCGGCGAAGACTCGGCCGGACTCCACGCGAAGCTGGACCAGCTCGGCTGGGATTATGCCGCCACCACCACAGGCGACGAAGCGATCCTGGACTGGTGCGACCGGACCGGCCGCGGCGCGATGGTGACCTTCAAGCCGAACCACGTCTGTGGATTCCTGGGATTCGATCGCGGATCCGCGGTGATCCTGGACCCTAACACGGCCACCGATTACGAGTACTGGCCGCGTGAACAATTCCTGGCGAAGTGGCGGTGGCACGGTGGATGGGCCACCGCGGTGATCGCCAACCCTGTCCCATAGCTAAAGGAGATCTCTATCATGCGATTCTGTCTACTATGCACGGCGGCCGTTCTGGTGATGGCGGCGATCCTGTCCGGCACCAGCTCCGCCGCGATCCGCGGCCAACGGATCGAAGTGGCCAACCTGCCCGAAGACGGCGCGAAGCCTTTCCTGATGGTGTTTACACAGAACCCGCCAACCACGCGGGATCAGTTTGCGCTGGATTCGATCACCGGATTCGGGATCGGCGACGATGTGAGATTCCACCACATCACCGCGGGCCGCCAGGCCTTCGATCGATGGGCCAGCCGCCACCACGGCCAGACTCCATTCGTGGCGATTGTATCCGCGGACCGTTCGAAGATTCTCCGCCAGGTGGACGCGGCCGAGATGCCAGCCACCGCGGGCGATCTGATGCTGATGCTGATGCCCACCGCGGAAGACGAAGCGAAGGGCCGCCTATTTCCGCTATTGCCCTGGCGGCGCCGGATCGTGGCCGCGGTGAACGATCAGCCAGTGGCACCCACGCCGGCGGTGGTCACCGTAACGCGCGACACGCTACCGTCCGCGCCGGATCCGCGAACGGTGGCCGAGATGCAA
>Ga0209501_10004355_pt1 | contig 13636 bp, 16 predicted proteins | sample ArcticOcean_MG_C_4_FD_187434 | JGI IMG/M metagenome (GOLD analysis project Ga0209501, IMG submission 187434) | Marine microbial communities from western Arctic Ocean - ArcticOcean_MG_CB4_134 (SPAdes) (version 2) | ecosystem: Environmental > Aquatic > Marine > Oceanic | place: Arctic Ocean...
CCATTAATAAATTAAAAAAAGTAAGACCCGGAATAAGTATTTCATCAGATTTTATAGTAGGCTTTCCCGGAGAAACAGAGGAAGATTTTCAAGACACTTTGGATTTAACTGATGCAGTTGAATATGACGAATCTTTTAGTTTCATATACAGTCCCAGGCCCAATACAACTGCGAAAGATCTTGTAGATACAGTTTCCTCTGAAGAAAAAAAAGAACGTTTAGAAAGATTGCAATTAAAGTTACAAAATTCAGCATTAAGTATTAGTAGAAGAATGGTAGGAAAAATTTCTAGGTGTTTAGTTACTGGCGTATCAAAGAAGGATCCAGGCGAGTTTCAGGCCAGAACTGAGAACAATAAAGTCGTAATATTTTCTTGTGATGATCAAAGTTTAATCGGTAATTTTGTACCAGTAGAAATATTAGAGGCTAAAACTAAAACTCTTAGAGGAATTTATAAACCTTAATGTTAGAAGACCTTAAATTTCAACTGGAGCCTTTAGATCAAGAAAGAATAACTAATCTTTGTGGTCCAACTAATTCCATTCTCAAGCAAATAGAGCGGGCACTAGATATAAAAATAATAAATAGAGGTGCAAATTTTAAGATAAAAGGACCTGTTTCAGGTTTAAATATAGGAAAAACTGTTTTAACAAAGCTCTATAGTGATTTAGAGAAAGTGAATGAGCTATCTCCTTCAAGTGTTCATTTATACTTGAGAGAGGCAATAAATAAATCAGAGAGAGAAAAAAATATGGAAAATATTTTTACATCAAAAAGCCCGATTAAGACCCCCAATATAGTAATTATTCCTAATGGAGGTCATCAAGAAGACTACGTACAAACTATTAATAAAAAAGCTCTAACTTTTGGTATTGGTCCTGCAGGTACTGGTAAGACTTATTTAGCTGTTGCTTGTGCTGTTCAGCAATTGGTTAGTGGTGAGGTAGAGAAGATACTTTTAGTAAGACCTGCTGTAGAGGCAGGTGAGAAATTAGGGTTTCTTCCTGGTGATTTAAGTCAGAAAATTGATCCTTATTTAAGACCTCTTTATGACGCTCTTTTTGAGATGCTTGGCTTTAAAGAAACAAATCAATTTATAGAACGCAATATCATTGAGGTTGTGCCCTTGGCATTTATGAGAGGTAGAACGCTAAATAATTCTTTTATTATTCTAGACGAAAGCCAAAACGCTACTGTTGAACAAATGAAGATGTTTTTAACTCGTTTTGGGTTTGGATCTAAAGTAGTTGTAACAGGTGACATTACCCAAATTGACCTGCCTAAAAATACTCAATCTGGTTTGGTTCATTCTATAGATGTTTTAAAAGATCTATCTGAGGTTGGATTTATAAAATTTGATTCAAAAGATGTAGTCCGGCACGGATTGGTTCAAAAGATTGTAGAAGCATACGAAGAGTATAATTAATATTGATTTATCTAGATTCTAAAGTAGAAATTTCTTTTGAAGGAGTTGACCAGCGGGTCTTTGATTCTTATCAGTTAGAAGATTGGCTTATAGCGGTAGAAAATGAGTTCGAAGTTTCTAAAAATAGCTCTTGGTCAGTTTCTCTAAAATTTTTAGGGAAAAAAGAGATGCAATCAATAAATGAGAAGTTCCGAAGTAAAAACAGCCCTACCAATGTATTAGCATTCCCCTCGGGTACCAATCTTATTACGGAAGCAGGTTTTCTTGGCGATATAGCCATTTGTCCTGAGATAGTTTTTGAAGAAGCAGAGCATCAAAAAAAAGATTTATCACACCATATGGCGCATTTATTTATCCATGGTGTGCTTCATTTGTTGGGACACGATCACGAACAATCAGATAATGCTCTTATCATGGAAGATCTAGAGAGAAAAATTTTATCTAAAATAGGTGTTGCTGATCCCTATTGATTAGTCCTATTATAATTAAGTGTTTATAAATTGAGGCGTTAATGAACGAAGAACCACCAAGTATTTCTGCTGAGCCAGGTAGGCTCGGCATTAGAAAAAAGATTAAAGACAGAATTAAAGAAATTTATCAAAATTTCTCTTATAAACCTAAAAATAAACAAGAATTAGCTGGATCTATACGAGATTCCAGTGAACGAGGAGTGCTTGAAAAAGGAACTCTTAACATGATAGAGGGTGCTTTACGTGTATCAACTGATCAGGTTAGGGATATTATGATTCCAAGACCACAAATGATATTTGTTGATTCAGAAGAAAGACCTACTGAATTCTTACCGCGAATCATTAAGTCCAGCCATTCTAGGTTCCCTGTTATAAACGTCGATACAGATGAAATAGAAGGAATTTTGTTGGCAAAAGACCTTTTGCCTTACTTGTCTTCTGAAAATATAAAAGATTTTGAGCTTTCGGAGATAATTAGACCTGCAACATTAATACCGGAGAGTAAAAAACTTAATTTATTGCTAGATGAACTAAGGATGAACAAGAACCATATGGCAATTGTTCTAGATGAGTACGGCGGGATCACAGGTTTAGTTACAGTAGAGGATGTTTTAGAAGAAATAGTAGGAGAGATAGAGGATGAACACGATAATAATCCAGATATTCTGATAAAAGAGCTGTCTAAAGATGAATTCTTAGTATCAGCCTTAATTCCAATTGATGAATTTAATATAACGTTTAATTCAAACTTAAGTGATAAAGACTTCGATACATTGGGGGGTATAGTAATGCATCACTTTGCAAGATTCCCTAAACCCAATGATGCAATTACCATTGATAACCTTCGTTTTGTTATTAACTCTATTGAAAGAAGGAGTATAAAGAAAATTAAGGTGTCAAAACTAAAATAAACCTTTCTCTGTTGACCTACAAAATCTAATATAAATAGTTATGAAGATTAAGTATTTATATGCTGTATTGAGTGGATCATTATTTGCCTTTGGTTTCGCTCCATTTAGCCTCTGGCCTTTATCGATTGTGTCCATCTGTTTCTTCATGTACCTCCTTGAGGACTTAAGTATAAAACAAAGTTTTATTGTTAGTTTTTTCTACGGACTAGGCTATTGGTTGTGTGGTATTTCTTGGGTGTATGTGAGTATTCACTATTACGGAAATATAGGAATTATAGGTTCTTCTTTAATAACTTTGCTCTTTGTTTCATGTCTATCAATCTACATGGGTTTGTTTGGATCCTTGTACCAATACCTTTCTTCAAGTTCAAATAAAGATAAAATTCTATTATTTCCTGCTTGTTGGGTTTTAGTAGAAATTATAAGAAGTTTCTTGTTTACAGGCTTTCCTTGGCTGCTTGCGGGAACAACTATTTCTGATACATTTTTAGGAGGCTGGATATCTGTTATAGGAGCCCAAGGAAATTCTTTAATTCTAATGATTCTTTGTGGTTCTCTTTACATTCTTATTAGATACTTTAAATCCCCTAAGCCCCTACTCTATTCTTCAGTTATTATTGGTATTATTTTATTCTCTAGTCTAGTTTTTAGATCCATAAATTGGACAACTCCATCTTATGAGATTCCTGTTGCGGTGTATCAACCAAATCTTACATTGAATCAGAAATGGAGTAACGAAGGTGTATATATAACGAAAAAGATAATAGAAGATTCAATAAAAGAAGCTCTAGAATCAGAACTGATAGTTTTTCCAGAAACTGCACTTATTCAAAACAGGTCTGAAATAAAAGATTGGGTAGATTATATTGATAAAGAAGGAAAAAAGAAGAATGTATCAATACTTACTGGAATAATTGCTAGTAATGAGGATGAAAGAACAAAAAACCTTATAAGAAATAGAATAGTAGGGCTTGGAGCAGCAAATGGGAGCTATGACAAGAAACTACTAGTTCCTTTTGGTGAATTTATCCCTTTAGAGCGATATACCGGTAAATTACTGGATATTATCGGTATAAATTTATCAAACACTATACCTGGAGAGCATTTAACCCTTATAGAATCAACAAAATTAAGGATTTCACCAAGTATATGTTACGAAATAGCATTTGGTAGTTTAATAAATAAAACTGCTGCTAATAGTAATATTCTTGTGACAATAAGCAATGATACTTGGTTTGGGGCATCTATAGGGCCTGAACAACATCTACAAATAGCTAAAGATAGGGTATTAGAGCATCAAAAGCCATTATTACGTTCTACAAATAGTGGAATAAGTGCAATTATTGACCATAAAGGCAATATTTTAAACAGACAAGGGTATTTTGAAGAAAAAACTTTAAAAGGAAAAGTAGTTTTGCAAGAAGGTTATACGCCTTATAATCATTTAGGAAATTTGATAATTTATCTTTATATAGGAATAATAATCTTTTTAAATATACTAATAAATAAGACAAAAGTTGTTTTATTTAAATAAAATATAAATAATAGAACAAAAGTTGAATAAATGTTCAAAATAATTAAATATTGTACCTTTTTTATACTAATATATTCTATGAATTCATGCGGTACTTTAGGTGTAGGAACTGATTCAAATATGAGTAAAAATAGCATTATAGATAGAAATATACCTGAGATAGAGGGTTATAAAGAGTATAAAAGCCTACTTTTAGTAGATATTATATCTCAGAAAATGTATCTTGTTAATAAAGGTACAGTTTATAAGGAGTATTTAATATCATCCTCATCGTATGGCACGGGTAGTAGACAAAATAGTCTCCAAACCCCACTTGGTAAGCATATTATTTATAAGAAAATTGGAAATAATCTGCCTATTAATGCAATTTTAAAGGGAAGAAAGTGGAATGGAGCAATTGCAAATATTATTTCTGATCCTATTGATACTGAATATGACCATGTTACGTCTAGGATTCTATGGCTAGATGGCCTTGAATTAGGTACCAATAAAGGATCTGATGTGGATTCCCGTAATAGGTACATATATATTCATGGGACAGCAGAAGAGGGATTGTTGGGCAAACCTGCTTCAGATGGTTGTATAAGGATGTATAATACTGAAGTAATAGAGTTGTTTAACGTGGTTGAAGAAGGAACACAGGTTTGGATTTATTAAAAAGGATGAAATTATGAAAAAAACTATATTAAGCTTAATTTTACTTATTTCGTATGGATTGTATGCAAGTTGCCCTTCTGTGCTTGATCATAAAGTAAGAGTTTTAGGTTCAACAGATAAAGTAAATCTTTGCGAATATCAAGATAAAGTAGTGTTAGCTGTTAATGTTGCTAGTCAATGTGGATACACATATCAATATGAAGCATTACAAGGTTTGTATGAAAAACATATGCAAGAAGACTTTGTAGTTTTAGGTTTTCCTTCAGGTGATTTCTTTCAAGAATTTACTGAAGAAGAAAAGGTAAAAGAATTTTGCCAAACTACCTACGGAGTAGAATTTCCTATGTTTAAGAGGTCTCATGTAACTAATGGAGGCAAGCTTAAATTAAGGAGCTATAAAGCAAATCCTTTCTTTGCTGACCTTATAAAAGAAACAGGAGTTCAGCCAGCCTGGAATTTTAATAAATATTTAATAGCTAGAGATGGATCTGTTAAACATTATAACGAAAAAGTTGAACCAGATGGCGAGCTTTTAACTAGTGAGATAGCTTCGTTAATATCTAAGTAAGTAAGTAATTACTATCAATAAAATATAATATATTATTGGTTTTTATTTAAAGTTTTAATTTCTGAATCCGTAGCTTGCAAGATTATATCTGCTGTCCTTTTAGCAAATATTCCGTTCTCCACTACACCAGGAATATTATTTATAGTTGCTTCCATTTCAAAAGGAATATCTATCTTTAAATTATGCACATCTATAATTTGGTGACCATTATCAGTTATAAATCCTTGTCTATAAACGGGCTTGCCCCCCATTCTCATGATCTCTCTGGAAATAGCACTTCTTGCTACCTCTAGCACTTCAATTGGTAGAGGAAAATTTCCTAGCAATCCTGAGTACTTTGTATCATCTACTATACAAATAAATTCCTTTGAAGAATTTGCTAATACTTTCTCTCTTGTTAAAGCCCCTCCTCCTCCTTTAATAAGTTCAAATCTAGAATTAAACTCATCTGCTCCATCTATATAAACGTCAATACCATGCACTTCATTCAATTCCATGACTTTGATACCTGATTCCTGAAGATGATCTTTTGAAGCTTCCGAGCTGCAAATTGCTCCTTTTATATCTACTTTTGCTTTATTTAACTCTTCAATAAAGAAGTTTGTTGTTGATCCTGTACCAATTCCCAGGACAGATTCTTTATTTAAAGTAGGTAAAACCAGTGAAAATGCAGATTCTGCTGCTTTTTGTTTCTTTTCGTCTTGATTCATGTGTACCAATGATTAAAGTGATTATTATAAAGCTCTAAGTATAATAGCGCGCTTCGTTAATTGAAGGTTAGTATAGATCAATGGAATTAAAGAAAAGTAAAAAATACGTTAACAAGATCAGATCAACTGATGTTTATGATGTTGCGCAAGTAAGTCCAATTACGAAAGCTGTTGGTCTTTCATCTCAATATGAGAATAATATTCTTCTTAAAAGAGAAGATATGCAGTCTATTTTTTCTTTTAAATTAAGAGGTGCCTACAACAAGCTATCGAAACTTTACAAGAAAGGTATTAATAAACCTGTTATTGCTGCGTCAGCAGGAAATCATGCGCAAGGCGTAGCCTTTGCTTCTTCCAAGTTAGGGTTAAAGGCAACAATTATTATGCCTGTTACCACTCCAAGCATAAAAATAAACTCTGTAAAAAGATTTGGAGCAAAAGTAATTCTGCATGGAGATAACTTTGATGAAGCATTTAAATTTGCTAAAAATTTAACAAAAAAGAAAGAAGCTACTTTTATTCATCCTTACGATGACTCTGATGTAATAGCCGGGCAGGGCACAATTGGAATGGAGATCTTAGATGCTCTTGATTCAAAGGTTCATGCTGTCTTTGTACCTGTAGGAGGTGGAGGCCTTCTTGCTGGAGTAGGCTCTTATATAAAATCAATAAATCCAAAAATAAAAGTTTATGGAGTTGAGCCTGAAGATGCTGCTTGTTTAGATGCTGCTATTAGTGCCGGTAAGAGAGTATCTCTTAAAGAGGTAGGCCTTTTTGCAGACGGAGTTGCGGTAAAACAGATAGGTAAAACTACTTTTTCTCTTATTGAGGAATGGATAGATGGAGTAGTAACAGTTTCTATTGATGAAATTTGCGCTGCTGTGCAGGATACTTTCCAAGAAACTAGGACCATACCGGAGCCCGCAGGTGCTTTAGCTTTAGCAGGGCTTAAGAAATTAACAAAAAGAAGGGGCTGGAAAAATAAAGATCTTTTGGCTATTAATTCTGGAGCTAATTTAAATTTTGATAGGTTGTCTCATATAGTTGAGAGAGTACAACTTGGAGAGAAGAAAGAAGTTTTGCTGAATGTAAGAATTCCAGAAGAAAAAGGAAGTTTTAGGAAGTTTTGCAAGTCTTTGGGGAAAAGAATGATTTCAGAATTTAACTACCGTGCGGATGATAAGAAAGAAGCTAATATTTTTGTTGCCTGCAGACTTAATGATGGGCTTGAAGAAAAGAAGTCCCTTTTAGATGACCTAAGAAAGAAAGGTTATCCTCTTGAAGATCTATCTGACAATGAAGTTGCTAAATTACATGTAAAACATATGGTAGGCGGAAGGGCACCTAAGAATGTAATAAGCAAAGGAGAGTTGTTATTTAGAGTAAGATTTCCTGAAAAACCTGGAGCTTTAATTAATTTTTTAGATAAGCTTAGTGATTCATGGAATATCACTTTATTTCATTACCGTAATCAAGGCGCCGCTTATGGAAGGGTGTTGGTTGGTTTTGAAGCTAAACCATCACAAAAAAGAAGATTAGTTAAGCAATTAAAAGAGCTAGAGTACCCTTTCTGGGATGAATCAGATAATCCAGCTTATTCTGCTTTTCTTGAGTAAAAATCAATATAACCTGTGGGAGTAATTGCTCCATGTGTAGGAATATCGTGCACTTCTGGGAAGCATGAATAAATCTTCTGAAAATCGTAAGCCAGCGTTATTAATTGCGGCTGTGTAGAAATTTCTTTGAAAGTAATGTCGTAGAACCCCATTCCCATTCCTATCCTATAGCCCGCTTCGTCAACACAAACACAAGGTACAAAAATGAGATCTAATTTCTCAGCAGAAACTTCAACTCCTTCTGTAGGCTCGGGTATCTTAAACCTGTTAGCCTTTAATTTAGTATTTGCACTGTATTCCTTGAAGGTTAATTTGCGTACTTCTGTATTTGTAGAAACTATTGGAAGAAAACATCTAGAACCTTCCCTTATAAGCTCTTCTATTATGGGTAAGGAGGAGACTTCTCCTTGAGTGGGCCAATAGAAACCCACTTTATTCAGGTTAAAGTCTTTTTTTATAGTGTCCCAATTTTTTTTTATAAGATTGGAAAATATTTCCTGATCTTTTAAAGAAAGTTTTTTTCTTATCTGGATAGCCTTTTCTCTGGCTTCTTGTTTTGCATTCATTAAGAGAAGGTGCTTCCCAGATTACCGTTATCAATACTACCCTGAACTGTCACGTTCAAGGCGGGGGCTCCGGCAGTTCTATCAGGCTCCCCTATGCAGGGTACGCTCAACAAGACCAGCACGTAACCTCCTAGATTTTTTATATCAGCTCGAGAGTAGAGTATTCACTATCGAATAAACCAGGAAGCAAAGAAAGTATACCGCATTAATCTTCTAATAAAGAGATACTTTTAAGGTGTTTTTTTACCTCTTTCCCCAGTCGAATAATACCTTCCTGGTTAACATCAACTTGTTTTCCTTTAGCAGCATCTTTCAAGTATTCATTGGATATATTTAAGGCAGTTATGATGGCTGCCTTATTTTCATCAAGACTTGAAGATTCTCTTAGTTCTTTAAGCTTGCCATCAAGAAAAATGGCGGCTTGCTCTACTGCTTCACTTTCTTCAGGTGGGCAAGCTATTTTATATACTGTTCCTAGTATTGTGACGCTTGTTACATTTGCCATAATCTATTTTTGAGATTTCAATTTTTTTATAACTTTCTCAACCTTGGTTTTTGTTAGGTCTAACGTCCCTTTAAGTTTTTTATTCTTTTCCAGTAAATCTGAGTTTTTTTTCGAGAGATGATCGTTTGCTTCTTTTAACTGAGTGCTAAGTTTTATTAATCCCTTAACTTCTGTTTCTAGTATTTCAAAATTTTGATCTGACATTTTATAACTCTTCAAAGGTTAAGTTTAACTTTCAAAGGTTTTTCTTGCTACCATGATTTATCATAGTATTTATAAATATTATGTAGAAACGGAATAGTCAAAAATGAATATAGATTTTTTAGCAAGAAGAAAAGCATTGTCGGCTCAGGTCTTAGAGGACTCTGTAATAGTATTGGCTTCATCTTCTCCTAAAGTAAGGAATTCAGATGCTGATTTCCCTTACAGGCAAGACAGCAGTTTCTTTTACCTTTCAGGGTTCAGCGAGCCTGATTCTTTGCTTGTCTTAAGACCTTCAGCCAAAGAAGACCAGTTTGTAATGTTTTGCAGAGACCGAGATCCGGTAAGAGAACAATGGGATGGTTTTAGAGCCGGTCAAGAAGGAGCAGTTTCTCAATTTGGAGCTGATAAAGCTTACAGTTACTCTGATGTTAATGAATTAATGCCTAAACTCATGGACGGCGCAAAGAATGTTTATTACTCAATGAGTTCTCCGAATGGAATAGAAGCGCCTTTGTCAGATTGGATTACCACAATAAGAGGAAAAACAAGAGAAGGTTCGGTTGCTCCACAAAATTTATTGTCCTTGGATTTAATGCTTCATGAAATGAGATTGAAGAAATCTTCGGATGAAATAGCAATCATGAAAAAAGCAGGCTCAATAACAACCGATGCTCACATCAGAGCCATGGAAAGTGTGAGACCTGGGATGTACGAATATCAGCTTGAAGCTGAGTACTTACACACTTTTATGCAAGGCGGAGCAAGACACCCTGCTTATAATTCAATAGTTGGTGGTGGAAATAATGCGTGCATACTTCACTACGTAGAAAACAATGCTTTGCTCAATGATGGTGATTTAGTGTTGGTTGATGCGGGATGCGAATACGAGCATTATGCTTCCGACGTAACGAGAACTTTTCCGGTAAACGGCAAGTTCACTGAAGAGCAAAAAGCGGTTTACGAGGTGGTACTGGAAGCCCATCGTCAATCGATGGCTGAGGTCAAGCCTGGCAACAAATGGAACAGTCCGCACGATAAGTCAGTGGAAGTTATTACCGATGGTTTAAATGATTTGGGATTGTTGAAAGGTAACAACGACTACACGAAGTTTTACATGCACAGAGTGGGGCATTGGATTGGCATGGACGTTCATGATGTTGGCAATTACAAGGTTGATGGCGAATGGAGAGATCTCGAACCAGGGATGGTTATGACTATCGAACCAGGAATTTACATTTTAGACAGTCTGGAAGGTGTAGATGATAAATGGAAAGGCATTGGTATCAGAGTCGAGGATGATGTTTTAGTTACTGAAGATGGATTTGAAATATTAACACCTGACGCACCGAGGGAAGTAGCCGATATAGAACATCTTATGAATTCATAAATATGGATTTTGAAGTTGTAGTAATAGGAGCAGGCGTAGTTGGTTCATCTTTGGCTTTATCTCTAGCTAAAGAGGGCGTAGATGTTTGTTTGATAGATAAAGGTACACCTGAAATCAAAGAAGACATTTCTAGAGGTAGAACCGCTGCTTTAAACTTAGCGTCTCAGAATATTTTAGAAAAGCTCGGTGTAAAAAGAGGCATACAGAACTATCTGACTCCTTTTAAGAACATTTACGTTTGGGATTCTGATGGCACTTCTTCGCTGGAATTTTCTTCCGATGAGATTGGTCAGCCTAAATTGGGAGACGTAGTAACAAACAATGCAATTTTATCCAGTATTTTTTTATTACTACCTAACCATAAGAATCTCAGATTTCTTTCAGGGGATAGGCTGAAGACATTAGATCCTCAAGAAGAATCGATAAAGGTTTGCACCGAAGGAGGAGAAAATATTTCTTGTAAGTTAGTGGTGGGAGCAGATGGAGGGCTTTCGTCAGTTAGGGAACTTTCTTCGATTAATATTAGAACCTGGAGTTATGACCAAAAGGCTTTAATCGCTAATCTAAAGGCAGAGAAGTCGCACAGCAATACTGCTTATCAAGTCTTTACCAAAAATGGTCCTATTGCATTACTTCCTATGCAAAAAGACGATGAAGAATCCTTATCTTTGGTGTGGTCTGCAGATATTGATTATGCTGAAAGGCTCCTTGATCTGGATATACCTTCTTTTTTGAATGAACTTGAAAGGAAAACAGAATCTGTATTAGGAAAGCTATTACTGGACGGAGAGATGTCGTCGTATCCGTTGCACCAACTGCACGCAAAAGATTATTACGCTCAACGAGTAGTATTGATAGGTGATGCTGCACACTCCATGCATCCTTTAGCAGGGCAAGGTCTAAATCTAGGATTAGGAGATGTTGAAGAACTCGCTAGTAGAATCTTGCGGAGCAGGCGTCACGGTGAAGATGTAGGCAATGACAAGATGCTGAGTGATTATAGCAAAGCAAGGAAATCAATTAATCTAAGAATGATGGGTTTCATGGAAGTTTTTAAGAAAGGTTTTGGATCTACCAATCCTTGGGTAAGGTTAGGCAGGAATATGGCCTTTGGAGCTACCCAGAAGGCTCCAGAGCTAAGGAAAAGATTTATAAAAGAAGCGGCTGGAATTATTTAATTTTGCCTTCTTTATAGATCACGTGTTTTCTAATAACAGGATCAAATTTTTTGATTTCCATTTTATCTGGCATGGTAGATTTATTCTTACTAGTAGTATAAAAATGACCAGTTCCAGCAGAAGAATTTAAACGAATTTTCTCTCTCATATTTTCTCTCCTCTTGAACGAATATCAGCAAGCACTTTATCTATGCCGTTCTTATCAATTGTTCTCATGCCATTAGCTGAAACATTCAGACTTACATACCTGTTTTCTGATTCTACCCAGAATCTATGTTTGTGGAGGTTAGGCTCAAACGTTCTTCTGTTACGATTCTTCGCATGCGAGACGTTATTACCAGCTTGTGGCTTCTTTCCTGTTACTTGACAAATTTTAGACATATTTAAAATAAAGTTTCTTGAAGGCGCGTTTTATACCAGAACCACTAACAGCAAGCAAGATTAAGACGCTATAATTCAAACAATTATATACCTAGATTAAGTGAAATCTTTAATAAATAAAAATATATTACTCGGAGTTACTGGTGGAATTGCTGCTTATAAGTCTGCAGAAATTGTAAGAGGACTAAAAAAAGCAGGGTCCTCCGTTCGAGTTGTTATGACTCAGTCAGCCAAAGAATTTATCACGCCTCTCACTTTACAGGCACTATCAGGCAATCCCGTTTCAACCGATCTATTGGATGTAGAAGCTGAAGCAGCCATGGGGCACATTGAGCTCGCACGATGGGCCGATGCCATTTTAATAGCTCCAGCCACTGCCAACACATTGGCCAAACTGTCTTCGGGTAGGGCGGACGATTTATTGTCGAGCATAACTTTGGCGTTTGATGGCCCAATAGGTCTTGCTCCTGCAATGAATCAGGCTATGTGGAAGGACGAACGGACTCAGTCGAACATTCAAAACCTTGAACATAAGAATTTCTCATTGTATGGCCCAGGATCTGGCGAACAGGCTTGTGGAGACGTGGGTTTAGGAAGAATGCTTGAACCGTCTGAGATCATTGAATTATTTGCTTCTTTATTTGAAGCAGGAACTATGAGTAATAAGAGTATTTTAATAACAGCTGGACCTACCCAAGAGCCCATTGATCCTGTTCGTTACTTAACAAACAGAAGCTCCGGCAAGATGGGGTATGCTTTAGCTGAAGCTGCCGTGGAGGCGGGAGCACAAGTCACATTAGTAAGTGGACCTGTAAATATAGAGCCGCCCGCCCGCTGTAATCTAGTCTCTGTTAAAACGGCTGAAGAAATGTACGAAGCTGTAATACATCATATAAAGAAGAAAGATATTTACATCGGCACTGCTGCAGTTGCCGATTATAGTCCTACAAAAGTAGAAGGCTCTAAAATTAAGAAAGACAGAAGCAATTCACCTCTTATTCTGGAGATGAAAGAGAATAAAGATATTTTAAAAGAGGTAAGTGAGTTAGAAGATAAACCTTACATGGTTGGTTTTGCTGCGGAAACTGACGATCTCTTGGAAAACGCAAGAAAGAAGCTTGAGACAAAGAAGCTGGATTTAATTATAGCGAATGATGTTTCCGATAAGAGTATAGGCTTTGATTCGAATGAGAACGAAGTAACCTTAATAACGAGTTCGGAAGAATTATTGTTAGATCGTGATAGTAAAAAGAAGATCGCTAAGAAGATCCTTGAATTTATATCTAGTAATTCCTAAGAGCTATTTTTCTTCTTCAGTAGGAGCCTCTTCAGCTACCACTTCTTCAGCAGGAGTTTCTTCCTCAACTGCTTCCTCAACTACTTCTTCAGCAGGAGCCTCTTCAGCTACCACTTCTTCAGCAGGAGTTTCTTCCTCAACTGCTTCCTCAACTACTTCTTCAGCAGGAGTTTCTGCTACAGGAACAGTTTTTGATTTGTTTCCAAAACGTTTTCTAAATTTATCT
>Ga0209501_10004361_pt1 | contig 13608 bp, 16 predicted proteins | sample ArcticOcean_MG_C_4_FD_187434 | JGI IMG/M metagenome (GOLD analysis project Ga0209501, IMG submission 187434) | Marine microbial communities from western Arctic Ocean - ArcticOcean_MG_CB4_134 (SPAdes) (version 2) | ecosystem: Environmental > Aquatic > Marine > Oceanic | place: Arctic Ocean...
TCGTAAAACACTCCCACCAGCACACCAAACATCAGATGCAGCATCAGGAATCTCATGGTTGTGGCCATTGGATAATTAATGGCAAATGCTCCTGGGGCTTCCAGACTCCCATCTTTAATTCGCGGGTGCATAACCAGCATCATGCCCGCAATCATTCCGACGATTACCCAGTACGCGGCCCCAAACTGCCAGGTTGGTGTCGAAGTCGAACGCTTGGTAGAGTCCCACGTGGGCCAGGGCAGAAGCCACGCTCATACCGGCGTGGATCATTGCGCCAGACATGTAAGCAAGGACCTTTTCCCCAAACATCATGCTGCCGAGCATGTAGAGCAGGTCCATCTTCATCAGTTTCGGCATCATGAAGATTCCCATTTAGAGTACTGCGGTCATCGCCGCGCCGGCGACCAGACCTGCATAGATTGTTGCTGGATCGTCCATATATCCCGCTAAATCGGTGACGTTTCTCATCATCCGTAGACTTAGATCCTCGTCTATCCAAGAGGTCGCGCCAACGCCGTATGGCAGCACAGTACCAGGACTAGTTCCGGCTAATCTCGCCGGGCGGAGAGTGTGGGAAATCCAGGGGACAATAACCACGCAACCCACTGCGGGTTACGTGGTTGGACCAGAGTTAAAAACTACCCGTTCTTGGGGAACTGGGGGAGTAATTCCTCTCCCAGTATTTGGAGCTGCTCCATGGTCTCGTCTGCGGGACACATGGGCCGCATCACAAATTTGGAACCACCGGCGTCGACGTAACTCTGCACGTACTCAGCCACCTTCTCGACCGGGCCAACCGCTGTGAACTCCGTGAAATGGGCGTCTGGCCGATGGCGGGTGACAAAACGACCGGCCTTCTCCGTAGCGTCGGCAACATCGTCGGAGATGTAATAACCCATCAGGACACCGACGTGGTCGTCTTCAATCTCGCGGTTGAATTCGTTGGCAGTCTCAAACAGTATGCCGCAGCCCTCTTTTACTTCCTCCGGAGTTGCGCTAGACACGAGCCAGCCGTCACCGACCCGTCCAACACGTCTGGCAGCCGCAGGAGAGCGTCCGCCAATCCAAACCGGGGTGGAAGGCTGCAGATAGGGTTTGGGGGTCACAGTAACGTTGTGGCAGCTGAAGAACTCACCCTCGTGGGTCACGTTTTCTTCCTCCCAGAGTCGGCGCATCAGCGCGATGCCTTCATCAGTTCGGGGACCACGACGCTCTTTGGAGACGCCGCAGGCCTCGTACTCCTCTGGCTCTTCTTGTCCCAAACCCACCGCTGGGAAGAACCGCCCTTGGGACAGGTAGTCCAGAGTTGCAATCTGCTTGGCCAGTACCACCGGGTTGCGCAGGGGCATGGCCAAAACGCTGGTGCCGACTTTCAGCCGATCTGAGTAAGCCAGAACCATGGAACAGGCCATCATAGGTTCCAGGCTAAATTTCTCGCCTACGATCCGGTCGCTCAGCCAGAGGGAGTCGTAATTGTACTTATCGCCAACCTCCACCAACTTCCGGAGGTAATCGTGGTCAGCTCCACCTTCTCCGAAGGCACCTGGCATGTAACCGATGGCAATACTCATAATATTCTCACTTTGGCTCTGGTTTCTCTCGATTAGGCCGATTATAACCCAATCCCCGTGGCCACTAACTCTTGCCCTATTAATCACGGGATTAACTGCTGATGGAATCCAGACCAGCCTCGGTGCGGGCATCGTTGATGTGATCCAGGATCCGCTGCCTCAGGGGTGCAATCTCGTATCCAAGATCGGCGAGCATCCGGCTGTTGTCCAGGTTGTACACGTGGGGCACCACCTGATCGCCGGTGGTTATGTCAGCGTCCGGAATGAATTCCTTGACGATCTCGGCCATGTCTTTGATGGAGCACATTGTGCCGCCGGATATGTAAATCGAGTGGTTAAGCTTCTCGGCCAAGGCAACTCGCACAAAGATCTCTGCGGCGTCTTCGGCATGAATCATTGGAGACTGCTCGTCTTGATGGAACGGCATGCTAACTGGCTTCCCAATTGCAGGTAGCGACATCAGTAGTCCGCCGATCATCCCGGTGGCACCGGTGACTCTGCCGTGTCCAAACACCGTGCAGATGCGCACTGCACGCAGGTCCAGACCGTGTTTGTTGATGTACTGCTTGGCTGAATAATCGTTCACAGACTTGGTCATGCCGTACACGTTGATGGGATCATTCAGATCGTCTTCATTGATGGGCCGGTCGCCAAAGGTCTCCTGAACGCCGTAAACAGCGATGGAGCTGGCATAGACCACCCGTTCCACACCGGTCCAGCGGGCGGCTTCAAAGACATTGTTGGTGCCGCCAATGTTTACCTGCATGGCGTAGTGGTGGCGGTCTTCAGTGTCTGGTGGCAGGAGCGCCGCCATGTGGATGATTTTGGTTACCCCATGGGTATTGATGGCTTCTAAGATATGGGGCAGTTGGGTCACGTCACCCCGGTACATCTTGATGCGGTCCAGATACGGCTCCAGCGTTACCCGAGGCGGTGCCAGGTCAAAACAGACAACCTCTTCATCGCGCTCCAACAGTTTTCGGATGATCCGATTGCCAATGAATCCAGTACCGCCGGTGACCATCACGGACATAAAAGCCCCCTCGAAATATCGATATGAATTACCGCCCCAGGCTGAGCATAGCCTTTAAATCATATAGTCGAAAGCGAAGCCTCGCAACGCCCAGGTGCATTAACATAAGAACCCATAATCGGATTGAGCCAAAATAGCTAGACGCGCATCATGCCTCAGACAACATCGGATTCCGGTTCATACCGTCTTCACACGAATCATGGGAATCATCATTGCATGATGGAATAAAGCACTGGAAGAGTCCACGTTTGAAGGAACTCCAAAAATGAAAAAATCAAGCTTTCGGTAGCGTTCATAGTGGTCGTTGTTACGGTACTTGCATTGCCGCTTATTGCGAGTGCAAGTCACCAATGGGGAAAATATTCCTGGCCTGTGTCAGGGGAATTAACTCTTGGCCTTGGGGACAACGTTGACCTTGGCTGGGATGCTTATCTCACAAAGGCCAATGACGACTGGAACGTCTCAAACGTGTTGAGTAACTCCGTGGTGATCGGCGCTGCAGACAATCAGACGGATTGCACTCCAGAGACGGGCGCGGTTTAGGTTTGCAACTCAGCTTATGGTGAAAATGGCGGGCTTGGTCTAGCCGGAATATGGATTGCCAAAGGTAAGCAAATTACTAAAGGCTACGTGAAACTTAACGATACTTCCTTCGATACAACTTATTACAACACAGAGGACTGGCGGCAGATGGTGACGTGCCAAGAAGTTGGACATATTTTCGGGTTAGCTCATCAAGATGAGAATTCCGACAATACCAACTTAAAGACCTACATGGATTACACCAGCGACCCAACTTCCAACACAAAACCTAACCATCATGATTATGACCAGCTAGACGCCATGTACGGCGTTGGCGATGACGACGGTGGTAGCAAAGGCGGCGGCCCTCCGGCTGGCAAGAAAAAGTCTAGTAGCGCTCCCGGAAATGACGTCAGCCAGTGGGGCAAGGCCATCAGCACCGACGGCAAAGGACGGCCTGATTTGTTTGAGTTAGACTTGGGAGGCGGCAACAAGTTCTTTACCCACGTAATCTGATCCAACTAAAGCCCGAATACATCAAACGATTAAAAAGAGGCCTCCGAATATCGGAGGCCTCTTTTATACCTAGTTAGTTAATCTTCCTATAAAGGACGCTTACCCGGAATCCCCACTTCTCTCGGATAGCGGTCTGGCGTAGACCCTGTTTTCTTCACCGATATGACCACCCGGTCATCAGTCAGCCCTTCAATCAGAACTGTCGATACTCTTTCGATAAACCCGTTTAATTCTGATAGAGCGTTGACAGCCTCGTCCTGTTCCGTTCCGTCGCCACCGTGTTTCAGGGCCACCAGGCTACCGCCGGGCTTGCAGAAGGGCAGGCTAAACTCCAGAAGCAGGGGCAATTTAGCCAAGGCCCGCACCACCACCAGATCAAACCCGTCTCGCAGGTCTTGGCCCCGTGCCAGTTCTTCGGCGCGTCCGGTATAGACGGCAACCTTCGTTAGATTAAGAATCTCTACTATATGGCGCATGAATGCGGTCTTCTTGGCCACCGACTCCACCAGAGCCAACTCAATCTCCGGAAAAGCTATCTTCAGCGCCAGACCCGGCAGCCCAGCTCCAGCCCCCACATCCATGACGCGGGTGGGAATTTGGTCTGATGCCTCTAATACCTCACGCGCTGTCAGGCACACGGTCAAAGAGTCGACAAAGTGCTTCACCTGAACCGCTTCATACTCGATGATCGCCGTCAGGTTCGCCCGTTTGTTCCAGTCTTCCAGTTCGTGGAAATAGGTTTCAAACTGGTCTAGTTGATGTTCAGAAAGGGTAACGCCCAATTCGGACGCACCGGTTTTTAATAGTTCCATTCTCTCAGGCATAGGTATTTATTATAGACGGGTTTTGCCTGGCGTTACTCTCGCTCAGACTAAATTGACACCTTGAGAAGGCGCACCGTAAAATGACCTCCAGCATCCGACGAGCCTGGCGCGTGGCCGACCTCGCACCTGGCAAGACCTAAGAGAGGGAATTATGGCGACCAAAGCCTATCTATTGATTGAAACTGCCGTCGGTAAGACGCGAGACGTGGCCGACACCCTGGGCAATCTACCGGGCATCACCACGGTGGACGTTGTCACGGGCCCCTACGACATCATCGCAGTCGTATCCGGAGAGGACATGTCCATAGTCGGCGATCTGGTCACCGGCCACATCCACACCGTGCCTGGCGTAGTGCGCACTGTCACCTGCGTCGCAGTCGGAAGTTAAGCTAAAAGCTAAACCGAAAGCTACCACCTAGTTTTATATTCGAGTCCCGCAAGGGATTCCGGTAGGAGAATCACTGTGGAGTTCAAGTTCACAGAAGAGGACGAGCAGTTCCGAACGGAACTTCGAGCGTTCATGAAGGCAGAACTTCCCGAAACGTGGGAAGGAGCTGGCCGTTACCCGGAAGAAGACGATTGGGACTTGAATATTACCGTCCGTAAAAAGATGGCTGATAAGGGTTGGCTGACCATGCACTGGCCGGAGGAATACGGCGGCCAGAATGCATCCCCGGTCAAATCTGCCATCTACAACGAAGAGATTGCCTACATGAGGGCCCCAGGACGCGACATTTTTGGCGTCCGCATGCTTGGGCCTACTCTGATGATTCACGGGTCTGAAGAACAGAAAAAGACCCACCTTCCTTCTGTGGCCAAGGGTGAGATTCAATGGTGCCAGGGCTACAGCGAGCCTGAATCAGGTTCCGACCTGGCCTCCCTCAGCACCCGCGCCGTACGCGACGGCGATGACCTAGTAATCAACGGCGGCAAGGTCTGGACCACCATGGCCCACCGCGCCGACTGGATTATGCTGCTGACTCGGACTGATCCCGACGCGCCCAAACACCGCGGCATCAGCTTTGTCTTGGTGGACATGAAGAGCCCTGGAGTGACCGTTCGCCCCATCATCAACATGGCCGGCGGGCATGAGTTCAACCAGGTGACCTTTGACGACGTTAGGGTGCCTAGGGCCAATGTTGTTGGCGACGAGGACCGCGGCTGGTACGTGGCCGTCACACTACTGGACTTTGAACGTTCCGGGATTGACTACTCTGCGGCCGCCCGGCGGATGCTGGACGATGTCAAAGAGTTTGCCACCGAGACCAAGCGCAACGGACAGCCCCTGATAGAAATTCCCTGGATACGCACACTGATGGCCGACCGATACATTGATTGTGAAGTTGCCCGTCTGATGGCCTACAACGTGGCCTACATGCAGTCTCAAGACCTGATACCCACCAAAGAAGCTTCCATGAGCAAGGTCTTTGGTAGCGAGACCGTACAGCGGGTGACCGATGCCGCATTGGACATCTTGGGCCAATACGGGACGCTGGTCCGTGATAACAAGTGGGCGCCGCTCAAGGGCCGAGTCCAAGAACACTGGATGAACGCCTTCGCCGGCACCATCGCCGCCGGAACCTCAGAAGTTCAGCGAAACATCATCGCCGGACGGGGATTGGGTCTACCCAGAGGCTAAAATTCCCGCTTAGTTCAAGAATAAAAAGAGGGGCCGCTAAATGCGGCCCCTCTTTTTTTACGTAATTCATTCTCTTCGTCATTCCTGCCTTCGATGGAATCCAGATTTGTTGCGTTGACCAGCCATCATTACCCCGAGCAATTATGGATTCCTGCCTTCGCAGGAAAGACGGATGGCTTTGTGTTGTTCTGATATTGCCTGGGCCTCAGTTCTGCCAGTGTTGTTGTTCGTCATTCCTGCGATGGCAGGAATTCAGATTGGTGCATCAATCTATTTGCGACGCCAGACCGTCTTTCCGGCGAAAGCCGGAATCCACTCAGCCCAGCTCTTCATAGAGGTCCTGCCATTTCGCGTTCGCCTTTTCGATCAATTCTATTTTCCAAGCACGTTTCCAACCTTTGATAGCCTTCTCTCGGGCTATGGCAGTCAACATGGTGTCGTACGCTTCGTACCAAACTAATCTATGAACTCCGTGTTTTTGCGTGAACCCGTTTGAAACGTCATTTTTGTGCTGCCAAACACGTTGGGTCAAGTTTGAAGTAACGCCTGTGTACAAAGTGCCGCTTCGCCTATTTGCCAGCAGGTATACACATGGTTGGCGCAGTGGTTTCCGGCTTTCGCCGGAATGACGGCATATACGAGGTAGCACAAGAATAACTACGCCCCACGTTAGTCCGCGGCGAAAACCGCTAGTTCTTCTTGGTCCAATACGGCGGCGTCACGGCAGCGGCGCATGATCCGGAAGATGGTGCGTACGGTGACTTCAAAACGCTCTGCAGCCTCTTCAACCGTCAGGTCATACTGCTGAATGGCAGACCATATCTTGAAATCCCGGGCCAAACGCCGGTTGCGCTGGAACCAAGCCGGGTCGTCATATTTACACTGGGGCAACGGGCAATCTAGACAGGCGGCTGAGACCTCACAACCCGTATCTTCGTAATGGTAAAATTCGGGCACCGCGTCGAGAGCAGGACTGGAAGTGATGGGCCAATCTAGTACGGTCATATCGTTACTCCAAAACAAATGTTCTAATATTGCTTATTTAGTTTAGAACACCTGTTCTTAACATGTCAATAGTTTTAGAACATATTTTCTAGTTACTGAATTTCAGGCACGAATTAACATAACATTCAGCCCAACACGCATAAAACCCGGAGGTGGCCATAGTGCCTAACACGCCAGCGGATGAGCCCAAGATTATTACCGAATATGAAACCATGATGTACAAAAGGCGAGACAAAATCGCTTACATCATGCTCAACCGACCCCAAGCACTGAACGCGGTCAATGACCAGTTTGAAGAAGACCTGCATGCAGCCCTGCTGGAGTTTGACCTAGACGAAGAGGCCTGGGTGGCCATCATCCACGGCGCGGGTCGCAGCTTCTGCGCCGGAGCCGACGTGAAGCAGCGGCTGGTGGCCATGACCACGGAGCAGGGCGCTCGCAGGGAGAAGGGACCCAATGCAGAGGGTTACACGGGTCGCACCGCCAACTGGAAGCCGATTATCGCCGCCGTCCACGGGTACGCCCTGGGCGCGGGCATCGTCATTGCCGTGGAATCAGACTTGATTGTTGCCTCAGAGGACGCCAAATTCGGCATCACCGAGACCAGGAGAGGTCTGCCGGCCGGCCGCATCTGGGCCAAGGTCAACGCCTTCATGCCTTCCAAGATTCTCAGCGAGATGGCTTTAACTGGAGAGCATATCGAAGCCGCAGAGCTGTACCGGCTGGGTCTGATCAACCGGTTGGTCCCCACCGGAGAACACCTGAGCGCCGCTGAAGAGCTTGCAGAGAAGGTGCTTAAATCGCCGCCCCTGGCGACTAGGTCCGTAGTAAAACTAATCCGGCGTCAGTGGGTGCAGCCAAGCGCCGACGCCGATATGCAGATGCTCCCTCTGAAGCTCCACCTGACCGAGGACTTCAAAGAGGCCAGCCAATCGTTCGTAGAAAAACGCCCCCCCAAATACCACGCCCGCTAGTGCCTCAGCCGGCACGGGCAAGTTTGGGGGTGCATTGCGTTGGGGTAAGGTTTCCGGTAGTCCGGGGTCAATCGGGCAGTTAGATAGGATCTCACGAGGAAATATTAATGAAAATCACTGATGTTGAATGTTTGGTTCTGGACAAACAGTATCCTTTTGTCCGTATCTACACTGACGAAGGAATTGTTGGCATTGGCGAATGTTTTCGTCGTTTGCCGGAGGTCGTCCGCACCATCGTCGAGAAGGTTCTCAAGCCCGTTTTGTTAAATAAAGACCCCATGGACACCGAGGTCCGTTGGCGGGAGATGATTCAGGCTGCCTCAGCCTCGGATATGGGCGGCATGGTCTATTGCGCCATCGCCGGTCTGGACATTGCCATGTGGGATATCAAAGGCAAAGCCCTGGGGCAGCCGATCTATGAGTTGCTGGGCGGTAAGGCCCGAGAAAAGGTGCGGATGTACGCCAGCTCCATGCGGCGAGACCTCACGCCCCTGGAGGAAGCTAAACGAGCGGTGTCGCTGGTTGAAGAGGGCTACTCCGGCTATAAGTTGCACAGCGCCTTGCCCGGAGCCATCGACGACCCGTCTGACCAGACCATTGAAACCGTGCGGGAAGTAAGAGCAGCGGTGGGGCCGGACATTGAAATACTGGTGGACGTTAACGGAGCATTCTCCGCCCACCACGCCATCGAGATCGGAAAGGCGCTGGAAGACCTGGGCGTCTTCCATTTTGAGGAACCTCGCCCCCACTATGACCTGGAGGGCCTCGCGACGGTTGCTGACGCTTTGGACATACCCATTGCGTCGGGAGAGATGATCTATACCCACTGGCAATTCAAAGACCTGATACTGCGCGGCCGAGTTGATATCCTGCAACCGGACATCGTCAAAGTTCCGGGGTTCACTGAGTTCCAACGCATTGCAGCGTTGGCCTCCGCTTTCGGCAAGCCAATCACGGTGCACAACATTCAGCCGACCCTCAGTGCCGTGGCCCACCTGCACGTTTGCGCTGCCTACGCCATCATCCCTTACGCCCAGGAATACAACATCGAGCCAATCTCGATTCGAGACGAATGGCCCATCCTCAGGAATCCGCTGCAGGTTAAAGACGGCTATCTAGAAGTTCCGTCTGGCCCTGGCTTGGGAGTGGAACTGGACGAAGACGTAATCAAGCGGCTGTCCAACGTCTAAGACTACGACTAAATCACGTCAACCACGACAACAACTTGGCATTTCAATAATTAGCTAAACAAACTCCGGCATGACTTTCTCTGCGAAGAGGCGGAGCGACTTGGCGGTGACGTCACTTTCCATGCCCGGCCACTGGGAGCGGAGTATCAGTTCTTCCACTCCGTGCTCTTTGTATTTGTGTATCTCTTCAATGCACTCTTCCGGACTGCCAATGATGAACCGGCCTTCCAGAACCTGCTCGAACGGTACGTCGATTCGGTCGGCTTCGGGCAGTTCTTGGCTGTGGCCCAGAGATGCCCGGTCTTTGTAGAGCCACTCCACCTGGGGCCGAATGATGTCGATGGCCTGCTGCCGGCTCTCCGCCACAAATACCTCACGCCAGGCGGCTATGTAGCCGGGCTTACCGGCCTCTTTGACCGCTTCACGGTACTGAGGAGCCTGAATGCCGATGGTAGGCAGCGTTGACCGGGAGCTGACCAACCAGCCGTCGGCTTCTTTGGCCGCTCGCAGCACGCCCTTTTCCAGGTTGGCCGCCAGATATACTTTGGGGCCGGGCTTCTGAATGGGGTCTCCAGCGCCGGGAACGTCGTCCAGATGGAAGTACCGACCGTTATGGGTTACCCGATCCTGGTTCCACAGCTTCTCCATGACTTCTTGGACCTCACGAAACCTGGAGAGCCGCTCCGACTTGGGAATCTCAAAGGCTTTGAATTGGAAGTCGCGCCATCCCAGCGCCGGGGCCAGCACAAACTTGCCGCCGGTGATCACGTCCAAGGTGGATATCTGCTCGGCGGCCTCCACCGGGTGGTACAGCGGCAAGAGGGCCACCATGCCCAACTCCAGTCCTGGAGCCTCAGCAGCCACCCTAGAAAGCAGCATCAGGGGATGGAAGTCGTTGTTCAGGTAACCGGCGCCGGTCCACAGAGAGTGGTAGCCCATCTCTTTGGCCAGCCGTGCCTTGCCCAGACGCGCAGCCAGGCCCTCGGCCCGTGATTGTCCCCGCCTGTCTCCACCACCCAAGTTGATTCCAAAACGCATGGTTCCATCCCCTCAATAATCACTGGTATTTAACACTAAGTTCGAGCCTGGGGAGTATAGCAGAGGCAAACAAAAAGGCTCCGGGGATTTTTCCTCGGAGCCTTTAATATTCGCTTAGATGGGGTGACGGCGTGATGGTTTGATTAGGTGTTAAGCCCAGGAAGCGCGCCTTCCTAGCACCAAGCCGTTTTCCAATTCCAGTTCTGCCTTCAGGTTGCGGAAGAACAGGAATTTCTTGCAATCGATGGTCATGGATGTGGTGTGCTGTACTAGGTTGGGCAGAAAGAACAGTTCCACGCCGTCCTGCTTTATCTTGCGGTACGGAGTGATGTCTCGGCGAGCGATTCGGGTATCGACCGATACCTCAGTGGAATCGCCGCCTCAAGATGTGAAAGAGAGCAAGTCAACGGCCGCTTGACCGCCCTTGCTCTGAATATGTTCAACTGCGTTCGGAGTCAAATTTATCTGCATTAGTTACCTCTTAGTCCGGTTGCCCCCACCAGCTTAATTACGTAGCGATTTTTCCATAGTGAAACTTCTGGTGAACGATCGCTGTAATCTATGATGCCTCAAATGGAAAAGAGGTTCAACCTCTTTTCAGCGTTCTGATTATAGGCGTCTGAATCAGCCTTTCAGTTTCAATATCAGGCTGTTGCGGGCGTCCACGCTGGCCGGATGAACGGTGCCGCCACCCTCAATCCGCTTGGCCATCTCCCTGGACAGGAATTCCAGCAGCGCCAGGTCAAGATTCTCCAGAGCCATGTCATGGAGCTTGGCCTGGTAGGAGTAGACCGCCGCCTTCTGTGGGTCCAGCTTATCAGCCAAGAAAACCAGCTTGCCGAGGGGATCCAACGAGGCGTGGGCGGTGGAGTGCCAACGCACGGCCTCGTAAAGAACATTGTCGTTGAAGTCTTCTTCTTTGCGGAGTAGTTCCGCGCCAACCGGGCCGTGGAGCAACAAGGGGAAATTCTGCTCTACATCAGAAACCGGCACGTCTAACTCGGATGCCATCCAGAGCAAGTCTTCGCCAGGGACGGCACGGCAGACGTCATGGGCCAATGCCCCGAGTTCAGCCTGTAGGAGGTCGATATTATGAGGGGCCGCTATCTCAAGGGCTACGTCACGCACGCGGTAGATGTGTGCCTGCAGGCCATCGGGCAGAGATTTCAAGCGATCCTGAAGTCTCTGGAGTAGGTCGGGCATTTTAGAGGCTACAGGGGCGGGTAGGCCCTAGCCCATTGCCCCCAGTTTCTTGCCGCCCAGCAGGTGCATGTGGGGGTGGATGATCTCTTGTCCTGAGTCATCACCCTGGTTCAGCACTAAACGGTAGCCGCTGAGGGCAACGCCTTCACGCCGGGCAATCTCTTCAGCCACCACAAACATGTGGCCCATAATCGGAATTTGGCCCGGACCAACGTAGGCCAGGGAAGCGATGTGCATATTAGGGACAATCAGCATATGCACGGGCGCTTTGGGATTGATGTCTTTCACGGCGAAGACCCGGTCATCACGGTAAACCGGGGCAGTGTGCATCGGGTCTTGGGCCATGCTGCAAAAAACGCATTCGTTGGTGGTGGTCATGCCGCGTTTGCCTCTTTAAATCAAATCAGGTTTTTTTGCTGGATTATTTTGCCGGGTTATTTGGATGTTTCAGCCGGCGACTATTCGTCGTCTACGTGCTGAAATGCAATCTCTTTGTGGTAGTTGGCGTCACCATAAGTCAACTCGTGGACTTTGGCCCGGCGAGTGAATAGCTGTAAATCGTGTTCTTTAGTGAAACCGATAGCGCCGTGGCATTGGTGCGCCGTGCCGCATACGCGGCGATATGCAGGGCCAATCCAGGCTTTGGCCATTGCAACCTCTTTCTGGGCCGGTAGACCCTCTGCCAGCCGCCACACGGCCTGATACGCGATATTCTTGGAACCTTCAACGTCGGTGGCCATCCGCGCGCAGTGGTGCTGCACAGCCTGGAAGCTGCCGATGGCGCGACCAAACTGGGTGCGGCCTTTGGCGTATTCAACGGTCATTTCCAACACAGCCTGGGCACCGCCAAGCATCTCAATGCATTGGGCTGCTGTGGCCCGCAAGAGCGCTCGGTCAATGATGGGCCACGCTTCGCCAACGTTTCCGATAACCGAATCTGCCGGAACGCTGACATTTTCCAAAGAAACTTCGTACACCCTTTCATTGCCAACAGACGTCATGGGGGTGATTGTGAGACCGCTGGTTCCCGCAGGCACTAGGAACAGAGAAATTCCCTTGGCCGGGTCACTTTCTGATGATGTCCGGGCAGCCACGATGATCGTGTCAGCAGTTTCGGCATCGGGCACAAACAACTTGGTGCCGGTAATTTGATAGTTTCCGCCCTGCTCGTTGGCGGTGGCTTCAATACCCCAGGGCTCGTAACTGAGACTTTCCTCGCTGAGGGCCATGGTCATGATGATGGTGCCAGCGCAGATTCGACTCAGAATCTCGTCTTTTTGGGCGTCGGACCCGCCGTCCAAGACGGTCATCCCGCCCAGAACCACAGTGGAGAAGAAGGGCGCCGGGGCCAGGGCACGGCCAATCTCTTCCAGCAGAACACCAAGGTCGGCAAAGGTGCCGCCGGTGCCGCCGTATTGCTCAGGGAATGCCACCCCGGTCCAGCCAAGGGCGATCATCTGGCGCCAAAGTTCGTCGGTGTAGCCTTTTGAGTCTTCCTCCATCTCCCTGACCAGGGTTAGAGGACACTCTCGAGTCAGAAAATCTTGGGCGCTGGTCTTCAGCATCTGCTGTATCTCGGTTAGCCCCAGGTCCATGGTTTCCTCCGGAATAAAAGCTTGTTATTTTGAGCGCAACTTGAGCGCGACTAGTATAGCCCATAGCCTGGTGGGTGGGTAGTGGGCCTGATCTTTCTTTTACCACAACGAAAGAATACAACCCCGCTCATGGGGACGACGTGTACGCAATATCCCCACTGCGGTTCGTATTAAAGACGCCACTCGTTCGTTAATCGTATAGCGAAATCGGTATCAAGGAATAGCCCAGAAGTAGCGGGCGTAGTTCGAGACGACGAGGCCGGAGATTTAAATCCTACCACCTCGACCATTTCCTTAACGAAATACGTCGGCACTCGAATAAATAGCAGGTCTTAATCACATGAATAAGTAAGCCATCCAAGAGCTCATGGCAGAGCAACTTACTCTTAATCAGTAGGTTCCCGGTTCGACCCCGAGGCGGGTCACCAACTTTCAGGCACGAATATGGCCCTTGGATTCCTCCAAGAGCCATTGCTTTTCCCCAAATGGTCACCAACT
>Ga0209501_10004363_pt1 | contig 13596 bp, 15 predicted proteins | sample ArcticOcean_MG_C_4_FD_187434 | JGI IMG/M metagenome (GOLD analysis project Ga0209501, IMG submission 187434) | Marine microbial communities from western Arctic Ocean - ArcticOcean_MG_CB4_134 (SPAdes) (version 2) | ecosystem: Environmental > Aquatic > Marine > Oceanic | place: Arctic Ocean...
CCATCTACAGCGCCTACGTAAGCACTACCAGTTGCCGTAGCCGAAATACAGTTATCCGCTCCAGCAGTTTTAGTGATAGTCGCTGATGCGGAAGTAGAACCAATATTATTGGCATCGGCTGTCGATGTGCCAATAACAGCTGCGACGACTGTCCCGCGAATATCTTTTATCGTAGTACGCACAGATAACGCACCAGTCGAAGCTGTGCCGGTGACATCTACAGTATCACCAATTTTAACATCGCGATCTTTTAAAGAACTATGACGCGAATAGGTGGTAGTTGTACCATTTTTAACAACGGCGTTAACTTTGTAATTTACCGCAGATGATTTAATCCAGTTTTTATACTGGGCACCACTGACAGGAATACATGTGCCGTAACCGCCACTTGTGCCGTCTTCGTGATACTTTAGAAGAACGTCATCTGCATACAGAGTGAAGTACCCTTGATCCACAAGACCGCCGGTCGGACGACTCGGGTAAGCATAATTTGACGTACTTAAAGGATCATAAGCACCCAGTTTAATTTTGGCTTTTTCAGTATCTATAGAATATCTAAGCAATTCTGCATTACCGCCTGCGATATGCGATCGCAACGGATCAGTAATAGCTGTAGGCAGTAAAGTGAATTCTTGAAAAACAAGAACTTGCGGTAACGTATACATTAAGATGCCCTCCGTGGCACAGTGTTAGTTTGTTAGCACGTTGGCGGAAATAACTCCGAAATACCAATTCGTTTAAGTTTTGGAGTATGCTGGCGAAGAACCCAAACGTCTGACCACCCATACATAACAGTAATAGGTACGCCATAACATTCATTTGCTTCTTCTATTTCCCCTAATGCTCCTACATCCATTAATTCAAAAAGCATTAGGTTAAAATACTCGCGAAAAACCGGAGCAAAATGCATCATCATCCGGTATACTTCCGCTGCAAGTATTTCCGCTTCGGCACCCTCCTTAGCGATACAGAACAGCGTGTGACTGCCTCGCCAGAATTTGATGTGCTCATCAAACCCGTCAGATGTTGTGCCACTAAAATTATTTAAGCTGACCTTTTGTGATTTCCACGTATTACGCTTAATAATCACTGCCGGTCGGCTTCCGGTTTTGCCCGGTGTCCACACCGTGGCATCCTCAATGAGGATTCCTGTGTCGTCTCCTTTTTTCCAGAGACGCTTTCTAAACAGCTTATGCTCTATGTTACTGGCATCACTAAAATGATCAGTCAATAGAATCCGCATCAATCCAGTCATAATGATTGGACGCGGACCTAATGAACAAAGGGGATTTGGTTGCCCGTCTGTCCTATCTTCGGGAAAGCCAACTTTGGCATCCTCTGCGACAGGGTCTTCGGGGCAATACGGAGCTGCCATCCAAACCACCTCTCAAATTAGTCTTTCTCTTTATCAAGTATACCCGATATCTGTGCGTCTATGTCAGACGGAACTGTCCAGTTTTTGACGCTATAGCGAGTAAACAACCCGCCGCCTCTTTTTTTATCTGTCTCTCTGTCCTGCAGCGGAGGTGCTTGCGGCCTTCTCGGAGTCTTTGGCATGTCCGGAATAAGCTGTTCCGGATCAATGTCCGCTGGCTCCGGCACATCAAAAAATGAATCTTCTATGTGCGGCATTAATTACCCTCCAATGGGATAGTATAAACTATGTCACTAGCTTCCACCAACCGAAGTTCCGCGGCTACGTGTACAGGTACTTGGTTAATTTCAGCCAAATGTTTAACGCTATGTACGATATAGCGCTTATCACTATCTTTTTCGACCCAAATGTCGCGACTAGATATACCCGGAACACCGATAAAGGAACCCCGAACAACAATGTCAGATATTGTGCCGCGATTTAAACTGTTATCTTTTTGCACATGCTGCGTCTCAGGACTCAAATCATACATAATGTCTTGCGCGGCCTGCCAATACCCATCAACAATACCAGTCCCCTGACATGTAGTGCAATTAGAATCCGTAATGCCGCCCGTATGCGGGTCGAGGCATTCGCCACAAGCAGCTCCGTGTGTTTTTCTTTTTAATAAATAGCCTTCATGGCTAACAAGCGATCGGGCTTTCAGCTTTATACGCCGCTGCATTGCCCGTAACACAAGCCACTGATGCTTTTTTAAGTTACCTAAAATATTGGCGGGCTTAGAATAATATACGCCCTGCGGTGTCGTTAATTTAACACGATAAACAACATCAAACTTTTTACCGAACACCCGTTGTTTATCATCATCTGCCGTACCCCCGGATGGGATAGTGTCGCAATTGTACGAATGGGCATTGATAAAAGAAGAACCAACAGCACACCACTCAGTATCGGCACCGCCGCCGTTATAGTTTACTTGGATCTGAAACGTATGCGGTTGAATGTCCCGAAAACCTTTACGCAAATGCCAGCTTATTCGAGTTACGCCTGTGACAGCGTAATCGATAAACACACGACTAAATACGTTGTCTCGAGTATTAGGCATAATTTAGATATACGTTAACTACGATTTTCTTAAAAAAGCTAAATTACCTGGAATGGTTTCAACTAGATCGTAGTAAGGATCAATAAAATGTATCCAATTAGATCTTAAATCTTTTCCTCTTACTTCATTCTCAATAATTATTAACGTAGGAGTAAATTTTTCAAAGTCGCACGCAGCTAATACTTTGTCTTCGCTTGTTTCAACATCTAAACTGAAAAAATCGGCGTTGGCAAACTGCGGGTACTTAGAAATTAACGTGTTAACGGTTAAGCATTTTTCTTTTCTAATCGGGTATACTTCACCGCGGTAGTCACCTATTGTCGAATACTCCACGCCAAGATAACTTCCAGCTGTAGCAGAGTCACACATATCAATTTCGCCGTCATAATCTGTAACCGCGATACTTAAATGTATGTCGTTAGGCCGGTATTTTTTATGCGAATCGCTTTGTGTGATTCCTTCGTTGCATACCCATGCCCCGTATGGATCAATTGTTAATCCTGTCCAACCTTTTAAATACAAACCATAAGTATTTGAAATCTCCGTTGCGTGTCCAGCACCGATATCTACATAAGTACCATTAATAACATCACCTAAATAGTTATCTATTATTTCTTCTTCGCGGTGCTGTGCGTAAACCATGTTATTTACTCACTTTTCTTAGAAAAACTAAATTACCTGGAATGGTTTCAACTAGATCGTAGTAAGGATCAATAAAATGTATCCAATTAGATCTTAAATCCTTTCCTCTTACTTCATTCTCAATAATTATTAACGTAGGCGTAAATTTTTCAAAGTCGCACGCAGCTAATACTTTGTCTTCGCTTGTTTCAACATCTAAACTGAAAAAATCTGTATCCGCAAACTGCGGGTACTGCGAAATTAAAGTATTAATAGTTAAGCATTTTTCTTTTCTAATCGGGTATACGGTGCCGTACTGCGTACCTACTGTCGAATACTCCACGCCAAGATAACTTCCAGCTGTAGCAGAGTCACACATATCAATTTCGCCGTCGTAATCTATAACAGCAATGGTTAAATGTATGTCGTTAGGCCGCAGTTTTTTATGCCCAGCAGCTTCTTGCTCCAGCGCATCAATTGTTAATCCTGTCCAACCTTTTAAATACAAACCATACGTGTTTGAAAGATCACTCGCGTCACCTGCGCCAATATCTACATAAGTGCCGTTAACGACATCGCCTAAATATTTATCTATTATTTCTTCTTCGTGGTGCTGTGCGTAAACCATGCTACTTTCTTTTTTATTAACTATATCTAGACATAACAGAGCCGAAAGCGTTATCTGCATTTAGCTGAGCTTTGCGATGTATCACTAGCTGTCTAAACTCTTGCAGCCTCTCAGACCACGCGCGGTTGTAGTCCGGAGCTTTATTCTTATCGTCAATTTGTGTGCCGCCCGCGTTATACGGAAGACGATTACGTCTGTAATGTTCCTCAATAATCTGGAAAAGAAATAATTGAATTCCTTTAAGCCATATTTCTCTAAAAGGAAAATTCAAAGCTGTAAATATCGCATTAGAAACTGGGGGCGGCTGCTCATTCCAATATTGCACACATCTTGTTGCGGCATGTGCAATTTCTGCTACATCATAGTCGTGATTATCTATCAATTCATTTACTAGCGGATCACTATCACGAATGGAAAGCCGCACATCATCTATGGTCGGGGGGCCTTTTGTGCCAGATGTTACCCACGGACTCTTCTCATTGTAGACAAACATCTCGTTCGTAAGCACAAGCTCTGCACTAGTATTAAAAACACCTGCATTCGCTAGCCATACGCCGGTGACATCCATCACCTGTGTCTTAGGAATAGTGCATTTAACAATGCCGTTTTCAGCGTCTATAACCGTGCCAGCAACACTGAACACACTAGTATCCTGTAAAGATGCTTCACGAAATCTTGCTTCAATTTTACTAGTTGTTGGAGTAGAACTCGAAGAACTCGAGTCTGTAGAAAAACCAAATGTTGTTAGATCAACAGCCTCACCACAATCATCACGAAATGTAAATTGTAAATGTGCTGTAGTACCTTGCGTAACTCTAACGGCACGTTTACGTTTTTTTAACGCTTCGTCATAACTCGTCGTAATTTGCGGCGTCTTTATTGAATGATCTTGGCTCGCGGCCATAGCAGACCTCCTATAAAACAAGACATGGAGAACTGCGAGTAAACGCTATTGTAACATACAAAAAGCGGCGAGATAAGTTATATCTCGCCGCTTTAATATCTAAACGACAAAAGCAACCATTAATAGTCGCCGGTATCCCGAACTGTATGCGAAGAATACGAACCCCAACAAGGGTCAGCAGAAGAAAAACTTCCATTACTTAATGCAATGACCTTCGTTTCATCCGTAGTAGCATCGACTAAATGCAAAGCAGGACTTTTGGTGATAGCAATCTTCTCTCCGCCAACCGCTCCAGTATTGATGGCTGTCTCGAGACTTCGTCGAGCGCGATCATTTGGAGTGGCCTTAATGAGATGGGATTGGATATCGCCAAAAACCGTAATTTCTTCACCCGAAGCAAGGCGACGCCCATGCGGCGGAAGAAACCCGTAATAGGCTTCCCGCGCCAGGGTGTTACGCACTGACGAGTAAAGGCAAGTTGCCGCAGTGTTTACTTGATTGACAGCCATAAATATATCTCCCAACAAGGGGTTGTACGCAATTAATAACTAGCTTTCTTGCTTTTCTGCAATCTCACCGCCAGCAACCATATGCGCATATGTAAGCGCCGCTTGCTTAGCGATAGGATTAGTTTGCGCAACCGCAGCGGCGGTAGCAGCCAATTGCGCGTCTTGGTCAGACGTATCAGCAGCTTGCTTCTGCGGGGTATTATTCCCAGTAGCCGATTGCAAAGCGTAATCAAGAAACGGATTCCCGGTTTCGTTTGCAGTCTCTGCTGCGGTTTTATAATTACCTTCGTGCTCAGCCGTCTGTAATGTAGCCCCAAGTTGAAGTAACTGTGCGGCTTCGGCTTCCGTGTTAGGCTGGAGTCCATAAGCAGACAGCTTCTCAAAGAACGCTGGTGCGTGAATCTCCTGAGCCATGAACACAGCAGCTTCTTGCGCCTGTTCGTTCGTAGGAAGTTGGTTACTCATGGTTTACCATAACCCTTTACTGTGTGTTAAAGCCTCGCGGGTTGGTAACATCCCAACCCACGAGGTTTAATTATTAAACAAATTACGCAAAATCAGCGATCGCGAGACCACCAGTATGACCAATCGATCCGCCCAAAGTCTCGTAGGCGAAAAATTCAATCATGTAGGCCTCACGCTTTACGTGCATCGTAGTGTCTTCCAAAATATACGATTTGCCAATAAAGCGAGGATCTGCGAAAAAGTACATACGATCGTCGGCGACAAGATCGCGCTTAATCGTAATAATAAATTTCGCATTCATGAAATTGGCCTCAGAGAAACCATTGGTGAGAAGATCTTGAGAAAGGTCTCCACCAACTTCATCCCGACCGAACTTCATAATTTCGCGAATAGTTACATTGTTAACCAGTACCGTGTTAACTTCGAGATGACTCGGAGTCTTGGGCATGATCTTAAAAGCTTCTTGCAGCGTGTCACGAGTGATACCGCCAAAGACAGTTTCGTGCTGAATAACGCCAGAAGTCGGAACGGTTTGATCCGCACCAACTAGGGCCGTATTCACAGCCGTAAGAAATTTAGAATCTTCCTCTGCTAGCATATCTTTGATAGCATTATCGCTAAGGACCTGACGAATATCCATCTGCCACGTACGTAGCTCGTCAATATCCTTCACAAAACGCGGCGTAACAATCCGATCAAACATAACACGGTAACGTGGACCGCGGATATATACATTAATCGGCAGCGTCGCAAACGGAATGGAAATAGCAGCCGGAGATCCAGGCTCTTTATCCACAACGATCACGGGCTTGTCAGTATCGACTTGCCGATCAAGATCGTCATTAGAAACCTGCACTGGCGGCAAAATACGACGGTAAAAACCGTCTTCACGAACACGCACTCGAGTGAACTCATTAACTGCATCGAGTGCGTTTTTTTCCATACCCGGCGTAGCGAGCTGATCGAAGAACGCTTCGTTCAGTACTTGAACGTCACTAGGTGAACTCATCGACCAAACCTCCATGAAAATTTTATCTAACCCATCTTAGGTTAGTTTAGTTATTAAATAGTAAAGCAACACTATTACGTACCAGCTGTATCACTCCGAGGAATGTAGCAAGGCCAAAACGTAAGCGTGCTTACACCGTGGGCATTAGTACCAGTCGGACCCGCAGTTTGCGTAGTCTGATTGTCACCGCCAACATGCGCCGAGCAAACACCACAAATCGAAACTGCTGACGCGGCGATTGTAGTATTCACAATTTTGCCGTTGGTAGTGGATACAGCCCGATCTGCCGTTAACACAGTATTAAGGGCATAAGTACCCGTCGTCTCATACTCAGTTGTCTGCAATTCATAAGCACCCGTAGCAACAAGACCAGACATAACGCCAGTCGGCGAAATAGGGGTCCAATGCGTGGTACTCGTAGTAGGAGAAACACCACTGTTGTAAACGTCAGGGTGATCACTGCCGTTCCAAAGGAAAATAGGCATCTCGGTACCACCAGCACCAAGATCAAATTCTCCCGCAGAGTTAAGGTGAGCTACTCGCCCAGCCGGTACAGCAGTGCTGCCCGTCAGAAGCGAAGAAGTCAATTTTGCTGACTTATCAAGAGCAGCCAAATGGAACCAACCTTTTACGGCGTCCATCGCCTGCTCAAAGCCTTGTGCAATTTGTCCAGCCATGAGATTTATAACCTCCGTATCGAGCCTTTAATGGTTCGTTTTTAATAACAAATTAAAAACTACAGCTACTAACTGCTGCCGAGAATCTTGTCATAAAACCCGCGACCCGCTTCTGTTGAATTCTGATCGGCAATTTTTTGACCACAATACGCAGTTGATTGCGTACTGCTAGCGCTTTTAACGTGGCCAACTTCACTGCCAATAGTTTCAACTTCATCAGAATTGCGATGACAAGAAACATCACGCAGCATTTCCAACGCGACACTCGGGTCGGTAAGTGCTGCAGCAACTTTTTCTTTTTGAGCCTCATAGATGCGACCGTTTTTATACATAGCATCCACAGCTTCAGCTCGCAAAGACGCTTCCTTCTCAGTTTCCGTTTTTTTATCCTGAAGCACAGCTTGTGCTCTTTTCGATATTTGATTATTAACCAATGTAGAAGCGTGAATAACACGGGCTCCCGCAGTAGTCAATTTAGATGAGCTACTCATAATTAATCCTCTTTCGAGAAGTTTCGTTAAATAATGTAAACAAAAGTTGGCTAAATTTAGTTTCTGCCAACAAGTTCACTCACATAACCTTTCATATAATCCCGAACTTTACGCTTGGCTGTACCCTGTTTAGCTTCTGTAATTCTATACTTACCACTTCGCTTATGCGATGCAACAGCAGCCGCAAGTTTAGCACCCGCGAGTTCCGGGGGCAGCTCAGGAGCCGGAGCTTCACCACCAGGAGGCATTCCGCCACCAGGAGGCATTCCGCCACCACCTTCAGGAGGCATTCCACCACCGCCGCTTTGCATCGCAGCAGCAGCAAGTGCCTCAGGGGGAATACCAAGTTCCTCTAAAGCCGCAGCCAATTCTTGCACAGCAGCTTCTTCATCCATGCCACCAAGCTCGGGGGGTACACCACCACCAGCAAGCGCTTCTTCCGGAGCGCCACCAGCAAGCATTTCTTCCGGAGCGCCACCAGCAAGCATTTCTTCCGGAGCGCCGCCTTCAAGAGGCATTCCACCGCCACCAGGAGCACCTTCACCAGCCATAGCCGCAAGAATTGCTGCGCCACCATCATCACCACGCCCTGGCACTTCATCCGTGCCATGCGCTTCGCCTTCACCTTCACCACCAAGCATGTCTTCTAAAGGATTACCCCCAGCTTCTTTTTGCAAAGAACCAGAAAGGCGTGAAATATAGTCCACAACAAGATCAGCCTGATGCTGTGCCGCTTTTACAGTTTCACCCATAACAGCAGCTGCAAAAGTATCCGACTCATCTGCCGCAGTATATCCAGCATCAGCCGCAGCACTTTTCGAAGCGGCATAATTATGCGTTTCCGGTTGTGCTAACTCTGCCTGTTTATTTTCGTCAAAAAAAGCATTTGCGAGAACGGCATTTACATCATTACCCAGCTCAGCAGCAAGTTTGAAAAGAGCAGCATCTGACAGCGATTCAACACTTTCACGCGTAACAGACGAATACTTTTCACCAATATCACCACTTGCCGGATGGTCCGTGCCACCCATATTCTTATTGCCCTGCTCTGACGGATCTTCCTTATCACCTTTGTAATCTTCTTCAGTGCTAGGATCTTCGCCAGTTGCCTTCGCTTTATCAACACCCTGACCAAGCTGCACTTCATCTTGGGTAGGCGCAGCTTCTGGGGTTAACTCAGGATCGTTATCAGGAACAAGAGGAGTTTGTTCTTTAACAACTGACTCGTTATCCGAAGATTGTGCACCTTCAGGAGCCGGTTGAGATAATTCGGAAGAATCACTCGTAGCAGATGGATGTGACGAAGCGCCATCTTGTCCACCTGGATCATCCATGGCAGCCTTAGCAGCGGCCTGTTTCTCATTCCCGATCTCTTCTACGAGCGAAGAAACGCGATCAAAAACATTCGTTGACATAATATTGTCACTCCGTTAACGGGTTGGGCGTCCTGCCATAGGCCGCAAGGCTAGCTACCTTATGTAATTGTGCCTTATAGCAAGCTCAGCTGTCAACTCTGGTTCAGCTTTACTTTGTTGGGATTGCAGGAACGCTAATTGATACATTGCATATTCATCGGCCAAACGACCAACAGAGGTGACATTCGCCACCTTGACCATTTCCTTAGGTACCGCAGACTTCAAACTGCGAACAGCAGATAATTGAAGCCTGTCTAATACATGATTCTTATTAAGAGACCATGCAGAAGATTGCTTTAAGGCCCAGTGCTTTAAACGTCTAGGCGCTACCGTATCCGGCTTATACGGGTTGTTTCGTAGTTTTTCCTCCAAATTAGGTGTAGCTGCAAGACGGTTATAAATACCTGGAAGACTCGCTGCAACATCATTTACCGTCGATGCAATTTTCTCTGTACTGTCGTCTGTAAAAAGAGTGACAAAAGCATCAATAGGTAACATACATTGCGCATCTGCCAATGCACACATAACCTGCCCTATTTTTTCTTTACCCGATAAAACATCAGGCATTTTTTGCGAATAATTTTGCACGGCAGGATGAAACGTCATATTTAGAGTATTTGGCAATTCATCTGATATCTTTGTCTCAAGACTCATAAGGTCTTGTGCTATCTTTAACTGCTCAACAACACCCGTATCTGTCCAGGGACCTTCACTTAAAAGCCACAATGGAGCCGTTACACCTAACTTCTCGGCCCACTCAACACCACTATACTGCGCTCCCGCATCCGAAGCAGCTTTATACATCTCATATGCAGCAGCCTTGCCTAAAACGTAACCAATACGATCGGCAGGTCTAAAAACGTGCGAAATATCAAAGAAACTAGGATCAGGATTGTCTGCATGCAGAACTTCACCATCCTCAAAACATTTTGCGATGTTCCTTTTTAAACCACCATGCTTACACATTGCGTCGTCGCAATATTCTGCACGAGTCCTTGCCTTATTTCCGCAAGAACTGCATACGTCGTGAGAAACGCGACAAGCCATTGAAACGGCAATGTCGTCACCGTTTGCTAGCTTTTCCATCTCTTCATCGGCAACTAGGCCATTGTGCCTATCTGCAGCTTCTTTCGTGGAAAATAATGAAACAAGCAGTTCAATACGATCCATCTCTTTATTGTATGCAGATAATTTAACGATGCCACGACCTTTACTCGTATCTTTATTTTCGTGATGCCGATACCATCTCGCATATTTCGTAAATGTCGGATGGTATTCTTCACAGACAGCTCGCTTAAACCCATCGCCATTACGATTCGGGCCATAAGCTTCTGTAGCACCGACTGCAATTAAATGTACGGGAACTTCACCAGGGCCAAAATGTATAGAAGCCATCTTATCAATGAACTGCACAGATGCCCTCTTCACAAAATCAGCTAAGTCTGCACCGCGTAAACCATGCCGTGCCGTCTTAACTATCTGTGCCACGGGTTCATGAAAATCATATGAACCCGGCGTGATAATTTTGACCATTCCCATAAAATAAATACCCAATTAAATTAAAAGTTTAAGGCAACCACTTTTGAACTTGCTCTGGAATTACACCGGACGGAACACCGACGTCTCGTGCGTTAGTGTACCCGGTAGCATCTAAAAGTGCATTAGTTCCCGCAAACCCAAGACCTAACAGTCCCGGCAGTTTGCCCTTGCCAATCCATTTTCCTATTATGCCTGTCGGCTGCCGTTTTCTCAAAACACTATCAACAAGTTGCCTATTTACATCTGTTTGTATTTCTGGCGTTGACATCATACGTTGACCATCTACTAACGCAGGACCCGTCCGACCGCCTTTTGTACTTGACGGACGTCGGCGAGATGGCGGCACTAATTTGCCACCCGCAGTAACCGTAGCTTTACCAGCGCGACCTAAAGATTTCAAATCCCGGACAAAAGCATCAAGAGCGCCGCCCGCCATCCCTTTCGGTAAATGCTGGTGGAAACGCCCGCCCGGCTGTAACGCTGCTTTAATATCAGCATCTGTCGCCGAGGATAACCAACTACGAAGCTCAGCAACTCCGCGAGCTTGATTACCAACATTTGCTGGCGTCGAGAGATGCGGGGTGGGTGCGTCTTTTGGTGCTAACTTCGGGCGGCCTGTCTTTTTGTCGAGCGGGGCGGGATTATAATGCCCCGCCTCTTGCAGCTTTTGTGCTCGTTTCAGTTCATTCGGGTCAATCCCTGCTTCCATTTCCTTCATCGACTCGGCCAATTGGTGCTTATTATGAAAACTACCTTCACCTCGGGGGTCTACCAGTTGCCTGCGTGCATTTGCGTTCTCTAGCACATGACCCAATTGTTGGCCCGTCCGCGCCGTTAAAGCCGCCTCAGCGCCCATACCCGCCAAATTGCCGACTGACTGCGCGCCTTCCACAAAATTCTGCTGCAGCCCCGGATCAACCCAGCCGGGAGGTTTTTCAGGAGTATCTGTTAACGCTGAATAACCTAACCGCCCACCGTAACCAGCAAGCCCACCAAGCAAACCACCTGTTAACATATTACGGATATAATGCTTTTGCTTTTTTTTACCGGTTAAAGCCGATGCAGCAAGACCGCCTAAACCACCAGCACCTGCGCCATATAGTGACCATTTAGCTGCTTCGGGCACATCCTTCCAATATTGCTTTAACGAATCGATCATGTCCGCCTGTTTAACACGACCCTGTTTTAGCACATTCTTACGCGTCTCAGCGACTAACGCTAAACCTTCTTCGTAAGACATTTTTTCAAAATCAATATTTTTTAACATTGATTATTATCCTACCGCCGGTGCCATTTTTGGATTATCGCGCTGCTGCAATTTTTTCTCTATTTCAAGCAATTGATCTACATCAAACGGATCAACTGCTGAATCTTGCTCCAAATACTTTCGCATCATCTGTTGCGCAACTAGCCGTTGGGACAAGGCTCTCGGAGCTAACTGATTCAAATGATTAAACGCGTCTAAAGTTCTATCCTGGTCATAACCACTAATAACCGGATCATTCGCGAGCATGTCATTAAGCATTGTTTTCGTTTGAATGGATCTTAGCTTATCCTCGTGATCCCGCGAACCAATTCTATCGGACATTTCCAACACATCATCTTTCGTATCGGCTATATCCCCAACAATCTCTTTACCTGCGCCACCAAGCGAAGCCCCCACCGCTATGGGAAGTATGTTCGCTTCTTTCTGCGACCGATGATCCCATACGGAGCCTTTGATCACGGGCTGTAAGCCCGCTACGCAAAAAGGGCGCACAATTTCGACCGCATCCGCTTCCGCCTCCTTTTCGAAACGATCTAACGCTATTTTTATTTCTTTGAAATTATCAATAGCGTCTAATGATTCGGTAATGAGACTATAAGGAGCCGCGTTCCAATCAACATTATGATATGAAGAATCCGCAGACTTTTTCGCAAGCTTGCCTCGCTGTTCCTCTACTTTGTTAAGTAGCCCGTGCACTTTACTGCCAATAACCGCAGCCGCATTTTTACGCACAGTATCTAACGACACATGGCCGACTTTTCTAAAATAATTTGTTAAATCATTTATACTACCTGTTACACGGTAACCCGCAGAAATAGCATCTAACCGTTTTTGCTCAGCTTCTTTTTTAAGCTGGCGTAATTTACTAACAGCTTGCTTTCCAGGTTTCTCTGCAGGGCCCGGATATGCTTCAATATTTTCACGCGGCAAGTCTATTGCATTAGCGGCTTTTTCTTCCGCTTTGCGCCGTTGTAACCAATATGTCGGCGGTAAATCATACTCGGAAGATACAGTTGTATCCATGCTTACTTCAGCCGCTGTCTTAACATCATCTGGAAAAAGACGATCTAAAATATTCATCGCATTTGCTAAGGGAAACGCACTTGCCTTCTCTGTGAGTGTCGTGCCATTACGAATATTGCCTAAAGATTGGCCCGTATTGTAAGCATTGGCCATTAAGCGCACATAACCCGCAGGTAGTTGTTTTTCCGAAGCTATTTTAACGATCGCATCATCCGGGGTTTCACCCTCTTTAACAAGATCGGCTACACCAGTTAGCGCATCCGTAATTTCTTGTTCTTGATCTTCATTAAGCTTTTTAATTTTAGCCATTTTATTTCTCCGCAGTCGGATATTCAGCTGCGTCTAATAACGCTTTTCTATTCGGCTCAAGCGAACCACCTGCACTAATAATCATTAAATCCTCTGCACGCAGCCCCACACCTCGCGTATCATAAGCAGCAATTTCAACATTTTTTTCTGGCGTGCGATTATGCACCGCTTTACCCCACGGCATTTCTAATAAAACATTATTCAAAACGCGTACAGCCGCATCACCTGAACCAACACCAGCGCCAGCACCCCGCTCAAC